>Ga0163144_10001804_pt1 | contig 50126 bp, 43 predicted proteins | sample OliLak19BULKMAT1_FD_123175 | JGI IMG/M metagenome (GOLD analysis project Ga0163144, IMG submission 123175) | Freshwater microbial mat bacterial communities from Lake Vanda, McMurdo Dry Valleys, Antarctica - Oligotrophic Lake LV.19.BULKMAT1 | ecosystem: Environmental > Aquatic > Freshwater >... | reverse complement strand
GATGGATCTGGAGCGGGGACCTGCCACATTCTCCAACTGACTGAGTCCGGTCTGAATATTTTTCTGGGCCTTTTCCAGCATGCCACCGAATTTTTCAAATTCATTTTTTACGGAAGCCAACACCCTCCAAACTTCACTGCTCCTTTTTTGAAGGGCCAGGGTCCTGAAACCCATCTGCAAACTATTTAAGATGGCCAATAAAGTAGTCGGGCCAGCTACGGTGATCTTAAATTCATCCCGCAATTGATCTACAAGGGCACTGCGACGAATCACTTCGGCATAAATACTTTCAAATGGAAGAAACATAATCGCAAAATCGGTAGTCTGCGGCGGATCGATGTATTTATCCCGGATATCCCTGGCCATTTTCCGAATGGTAGTTTCCAGGCTCCTCGTTGCAATTTCTATTTCCTCGGGAATGGCCCGATCATAAGCAAGGATCAGGTGTTCATAAATGTCTTTTGGAAATTTCGCATCAATGGGCAGGTAAACAAATATTTTTTCGTCCTCGTTTCGACCGGGTAGTTTGATCGCAAACTCTACGGAATCCGTGCTCCCTGGTTTAGTACGCACATTGGACTCATATTGATTAGGTGCCAGGATTTGTTCTAGTAACATGGCCAACTGTACCTCCCCTATCCCACCCCTGAGTTTTACATTACTTAATACTTTTTTGAGCCCACCGACATCACTGGCCATGGTCTGCATTTCGCCCAGGCCTTTTTGTACTTCAATAAGTTGTCTGCCTACGGTCTCAAAACTTTGGTTCAATCGTTCACTGAGGGTTTTTTCAAGTTTTTCTTCTACAGTAACCCGGATGGTTTCCAGTTTATTTTCTGTGTTTCTGACCAGTTCGTTTTGTTTGGCTTCGATGGTCTCCTGGAAACCTTTAAATGAAACCCCCAGCTCTTCCCGCATCAGCCGGTGGTCATTCCTGGATTGATCGGTCAGCGCGCTCAACTTCTCTTCAACCTTATTGGTAATTTTTTCCAGTTGATCAATAGTTTTTAAGGTCGTCTCTTTTTGCTCCAGTTTCAGCTCTTCCATTTTGGAGCGTTGATCCAGGATAAAATCCTTAAGGTTTGAAGCAAGGCTTTCACGGTTTTCTTTATTGTTGCCATCCATTTTAGTGATCAAAAGGTCGATTTTATCCGCCAGCGTTTTATTGATATCCCGGAGGGCAAGCTGGTTTTGATCGGTTATGTCCTTAATGGCTCCGGACAATTCGGACTTAAAATCTTTTAATGTGTTGTTGAGTTCGATGCGGTTGTCTTTGGCCAGAGTGGCGGTTTCCTCTCGATTTAATTTAAAATCCTGCTTAAGGTTGGTTTCCAGTTTTAAAAGATTGCCCTGTAGCTCATCGACTTTAAACTGTAACTGAGGGATACTGCCCTCCGGCTTAGCCCTGAGATAAATAATCAGAAATAAGATCAGGCCCAACAAGGACAAAATGATTACGAGTAATTTATATTCCATTCGACTTTTCGGAGTTTAAATGCAGGAAGCGATAAGCTCGCTGTGTCAGGATCAAACGCTTATTCATCCTCCATTGGTATCACAAAAATAAGGGCTAAAGCGGGGAATTACGGATTTGGAATCAGGGAGTCTGTGATACTGCCTAAACATCCAATCGGACAACGGGCAAAATTAATCAGTAAACCGTATTTTTCTGTCAACTGAATTCAATTTCATTGTTTGGGTTTATGGGGATGCCATCAAATCTCCCGGGGCAGAATAGGTTGCGATCCAATGACAAAGTAGTTGAAGTTGGATTTGATTCAACCACACCATACGAAAATGAGACAGACCGGGAATCACGCCGATGCGATAAAGGAGGGATAAATCCGATTTAAATATTGAAGGAAAACAATTAAAATCGCCCGGAGGCAGAGGGATTATCAGAGGAAGAAAGATTCCTGTGATCCAGTTCAATTATCCTTGTGAATCTTCAAATTTGCAAATGAGCCACCTGAATTATCGGCCGTATACAAGCCGATTTTACCCGATTTGGCACCCAACAGAGGCACCGTAATGCAGGGCGTGGGTTTATTATTTACATATACCATGGCCTCCTTTTCAGTAATTATAAATCTTGCATGAAACCAGTCATTGGGATCCGGAGCCGGCATCACCGTATTTTCAAATTTCCCACTTTGTGTTTCCCGGAGTTTAGACCAGGTGTATTCGGGCAGGCTAATATATTGTACTGCCCGCTTCAGACGAAGGGTATCGGTAGTTTGAAATTGAAATGGCCTAAAATAAATGGCTTCAAAGGTGGTGTCATTGTCACCATGAAAGGCAATACCTAAAAAACTATGTTGAAAGATATCCTGACCTTTGAGATAAAGCTCAATAATACCTGTTCTAAAATCTATTCCTTCTATCCAGGCGAGGCCTTCGTCCTCATTGAGTAAAAATTCGATATAATCATTTCCTTTTTCTTTACCAACTTTCACTTCACGATTAACAATAGTCAATTGGTTCTTATTGAACATCGATATTAAGTCAATGGTACCAGGCTTTTGTAGAATATTTTGAGCAAAACCAGCCAGGCTGGATAAGATGAAGAAAAGTATAAATATTTTTTTCATATCCCTTTAATCCTTGTTTACATCAAGCGGAATGATCCGTATAGATATACCATTTGTCTTTCCATTTGACCATCAGGCTTGAATATCGTCCATGAATCGCCTACCCTCGGGATAAGTGACATGAAAATAACCCGTCACGAAGTAATATTTTTTCGAGATACACTCCATGCTCTCACTATCGAGTTTCAGGCTTCCCATTTTGTCTTCCGGCCAATATTTTTTGTAAAAAGCCAGAATATTGTTCTTACCGGCAGCCACACCTTTTGATAATATCATTCGGGAAGAATCGAGGGGAGCATACAAGGCTACATAACCCTCAATGTCGTGAGCATTCCAAGCCCGTTCTTCTTTCCGGAAGACTTTTAAAATGGCAACTTCATCCTTATTATTCCGGGAATAAGCAATGGAGGTCGAAAAAACGACTATAAAAAAAACAGACGCTATTGACTTTCATGGTAGATCGTTATTAATATTTACGGAGCTGGTCATCGTTTAAACCATAATGACAGGGATAAAAATCAGTTTTAAACCATTTTAATAGGTATTGATATCCAGGCCTTTTTCAAGTTTTATAATGGAGTTTTCTACACTGGCTTTATTAGCTGCATCCGGGGCTAAGGGCAACGCGCTTTTTGCGAATTCCAATGCTTTTTTATAATTACCTGAGGCGGAAAGTCCTCTGGCCATACCTATGTTGGTAGTATATTGATTAGGATATTTATTATAATTGTCTTGAAATACTTTTATAGCATCCGCTGTTTTTTTAGCGGACAACAAGCTGCGACCATAAAAATGTACATCGGTCATACTCCCCAAAGGAAGGGCTTCCAGCATAATTTTATCCGCTTCACTATCTCTATTCATTTTCTTCAGGATAGCGGCTTTGGTACTTAATGTGCGAAAGGTCTTTTGACCCATTATTCTGAAATAGATGCCTCGGTCTATCCAGGCTAAAGCTTGCTCCAGTTCTATGTTGTTTTCTAAACAATAATTGGCCGCCTGCACAAAATCATCCGGTGGGCGTGTAGTCAACAAATCTTTTTTAAACTCAGCGATTTGAAGCTCTTTTACTTTGGCCGAAATCCGGAAAGGTATCCTTCGTTTTTCCCATGAAAGCGACACCATTACCGAACTGTCTGTTTGGTCCGTAAATTCATATTTGAGCCATTCTTCACTTTTTTCTAAGGGCTGGTTTTTAACGGTAACTCTTAACGCATCATCTTCAGGTTTGTAATAAAAACTCCCCCAGGAGGTTGAGTTTTTTGAGAAAATCAGCGTGCTTTCATTTACATCATTGACAATGAAAAATCCATATGTACCGGCAGGCAGGTCTTTGCCTTCTACCTGTACAGGGTGACTAAAAGAAAATGTCGTGTTTTCATTGGCCCCTGCCCGCCAGGGGGCAGCATAACAAGTACCATGGCCTAAATCTTGCAGGCCATAGTGCGCCACATTTGTGCCCCAAATCCGACCTTCCCGTCCTTTAATTCCGGGCCGGCTATAATTTATATCAATTTTTACAATAGCAATCTGTTCGCCAATGGAAGCTTTTTTATTACCGCCATCAGGGGCAGTATGGAGGGGGAGAATCTGTGCCAGGGCAACAGAAGCGGAATAAAGCCCTATAATAAAAAGTATATATTTTTTCATTTATATGGTCATTACTTAACCTGATAACTTTAAATTTGAATTAAATTTTAGTTCTTTCTTTTACAACATTCAACCAATTGACCTAATTGAATATCCAATGTGCCTAACATTTAAAAACAAAATTCTGTAAATTATAGGTTGACCTCCTCCCCCGCTATGGGTGATTATTCCTATTGAAGTCAAGTTTTTGAGTAAATTAGCCTCAGATGGATGAGTGGGAATATATCTCTGACTATTTTCGATTGGGTTACACTGTAGATAAGTACACCTAATTTACAAACTCGGATAAAATTATATCAATGAAAATAATGATGCTGAAGAATAGTCCAATTAGTAAGTCCCATAGTCCTAAAATTCACTGTGTGCGTTTTCTTTCGCTGATGACCTTATTTATATTATTTCTACATACAAACCTGTCAGCTCAATTGAATCGATCTTAAGAAATAGTTGCTTCCAGAGTAACCATACTCTCTATCGATCTCAGATCCGGAGAAGAGATTACCATTGAGACAGCAAATCCTTCACCAGGTTGTGATCCTGTATTACATATTGTCAATTACCCAAATATATTTTTGGGCAGGCGCGAAAGGGCTTTTGATGACAATTCCGGTCCTGGAAACAATGCAAAAATTACTTTTCAATCAGAATTTGCTGCTACAACCACTTTTAAAGTTATTTTAAGGTCCAAATCTAGTGCTACCTCGGGTTCATGTGATATTATTTTTAACGGTGCAAGACGGGAAAGGAGAATGCCGTGTGGAGGAAAGCATATCATCTTGCGTAATGTAAATCGCAGTGAAGTGCTACAAAGTGTACGTAGTCCAAATGGTCCAAATCGTCATGTCATGATGGTCTTTAAATCAGGAAGTGAAAACATAGAAAGTTATTATGAGAATGAATTTATATCAAATCACCGAATAACATCCCGCGGGAATAAAAGAATTTTAGTGGGTTCTATTGTCGATATACAACAGGCGTATCCTTTTCCTGGTGAACTATTGAATCTATATGTTAATGATTATTTGATTGATGGACATGATCAGGATGAGGATGACCTCGGTGATAAACTCGAAGAAGCCATTGGTACCTGTAGTGATAAAACAAGTATTGTTTGGGGTAAGGAAGGCTTTCCTTTTGATTGTGCTTGTATCGAGGATGAAAGGGATACTGATCAAGATGGTTTAGCTGATGGCATTGAACTTACAGGCAAAGGTTCGGTCCATTTGCCAGCCTGGGGTAGTAGTCCAAGACATAAGGATCTTTTTATAGAGGTAGATCACTTAAGAAGCAGTCCAATAGAAACCAATGCACACATGATCCCTTTTGCAGCAAGAAATTTTGCAAAAATCTTTGCCGATGGATATGAACTCCGAACTATAGTTCAATTGGCAAATTCAGTTTTGTTAGAAAACCCTGACCGCATGCCGGGAATACGTGCACACCTGGATATAGGAATTCCTCCATCCGATTCATCAGATGTTGCGATTTACGGAGACTGGGGAGGATATACCTCAATCAATCCCGTGACATTGGGTAATGGCGTATATGATCGGGTAAAAGCGAGTGAAGCGTGGAAAACGAATATGGATAGAGATCGATTGGGGCTTTTTAGATACATCGGAGGAGTCCCATCAGGTGGGGGCCAATGCGGAAATCTTCAATTTGCTTGTGGATGCAATTTCCGCAGTCCCTCCATCCCTGCCCATGAAATTGGACATACGTTGGGTTTAGGTCATTCCGGCCCACACTATGAATTTGATTTTGACGCCAATTGTAACCCATTTTATAAAAGCATAATGAATTATAGGTTTCAGAATCAAAGTGGGATCGGATTTTCATCCCGGTACCGCACAGCCGATTTTAATAATAATGCCCTAAAGGAGCGAAAAGCGTTTCTTCCTGGCAATTCTTTACTCACCACCCTTAGTCAGTATTTTGAATATTATGTGGATACCTTGCATGGTCATGTTGACTGGAACAGAGATGGAGTCTTCGCTGCGGAAGGAACAACCGTTAGAGCCTATGCAAACTACGCAAGAGGATATGCCTGCGAATGCACTCGTTACAACCGGGTTAGTGTCACTCATGGAGCTGCTAATTATAGACCAGCGATGGCCAGATTAGATAATCGATTATTTATTTTTAACAAGGAACCCGGTGCCAGCAATGCCATCAAATATCGATTCACTACATCTAATTTAGATTGTCCTCAGCCAGAAACCGAACTTTGCGCAGATACCAATTGGAGCGATGAATATGATACTGGTGTATCCACTGAAAATGGTTTTGATGTATTAATTGTTACGAGAAATGAATCGACAGAACTAATGCTTATATCAAGTGAAGGTCATGGCAGAATCGTAATGCGGCTATTAAACCCTGGTCTTGGCAGGCCAATTACCTGGTGGTCAGAAGAAGAAAGGATTGTACCACGGAATCATGCATTTGAACCTGCTTTGGTCAATGTTTCTAACAATAAGGTTTTATTGGTTTATAAAGATGCTGAAAATCAATTACATCATTCTATGGCAAGGGCTGCTGCAAATTCCTGGACTTGGGGCGATCCGGTTCTTTCGAGCACAAGTGTAAATAATATAATCTCTTTAACCCCGATTAGTTCACCAGGACTTGTAAAAGCAAAACTAGCATGGAATGAGTATGAAAATACTGTATATCTCATGGGTACACCTGTAGGAGAATCAGGATTAGCGATTTGGTCATTTGATCCAAATTCGAATACAGTTCAATGGTTGAGGCAAAATCTTTTTGACAGTGCACCGACCGGTGTCGTTGGTCGTCCCGGGCTGGCATGGGTTCCTAACGCATTGCCCGGAAACCAAGGACGATTATACCTTATATATGATCATATGGATAGCCACCCGCGAATGATGTTTTCTTATGTGGACAAAATAAACTTCCCGGAAGGCAGAGAATTTATTGGCCTAAGAGCTTATTTTGATAATGCCTGGACCACCTCATCAACTTCCTCGATCTATTACGACACAAAAGGTGGCGCATCAAGATTGAGGTATCTTTCGGCAAAAGCAATAGAAAATGAAGAAGGGCAAGTCACTTCTTATGAAATTATAATGCGGCCCAAAGCTGACGGGATACAGGATGCTAAATATTATGGAACGAATGATTGGGAAACGCTGGGAGCCAAATTTTGCGATGCAGTCGTCAACCCGGATGGTCTCGTAAGCAACCCCATACGATGTAAATAAAGGCATATAATTTCTTCTATTAAAAAGTAAATGAAAACGATTTGCATTACATCCATCTGATTAATTTAATCAGCTTTGATTGATTGGTAGAACTCTATATTTGCGGTGGTCAAACGACAATTTTAATATAAAATATGTCTTGTACATCCTATCTTCGACCTTGCAATGGATACAAAAAAAATATTTGAAAACAATGAAAAATGGATCGCTGAAAAACTGGCCATCTCACCAGATTATTTCAACAACCTGGTAAAAGGACAAACTCCTGAATTTCTCTACATCGGTTGTTCCGATAGCCGGGTGACCGCGGAAGACCTGATGGGAATCAATCCGGGCGAAGCATTTATCCACCGTAATATTGCCAATATGGTGATCAGCATCGACCTCAATGTAATGTCGGTCTTGAATTATGCGGTCGACCATCTTAAAGTGCAACAGATTGTAGTCTGTGGACACTATGCCTGCGGTGGAGTAAAAGCCGCCATGCAATCTGCCGATCTGGGTATACTCAACCCCTGGCTCAGAAATATCCGGGATGTATACCGTCTTCACAAAGAAGAATTAAATGTTATTGAAGACATCGAAAAAAGATACGATCGCCTGGTGGAACTCAATGTACAGGAACAATGTGTCAACCTGATTAAAACCGCTGCCGTCCAAAAAGCATATAAATCAAGGGGAATCAAGGTACATGGCTGGGTGTTTGATATCCGGACCGGAAAATTAATCGACCTGAAAATCAATTTTCCAAAAATTCTACAGAATATCATGGAGATCTATAAATTAATTTGAAAATGATGGATAACATGATAAAATTCTACAAACTATTTCCTACCCAAAACGAATGATTCGATGAATTTTCGATGGTGGTCAAATTCGCCAAAGTGCCTACCCAGCATAGTAGTGGTCGTTTGTATGTATGCGGGGTGTGGAGCTCCAAACCCCAAAGAAAATTCAACGTTCACAGAGCGTCTAAATGCGAATGCCGGAATCTACCTTGACATCCAGGCCGATTCCGTATCGACTTTATATTCAACGGGGTGTGCCGGTTGTCATGGACAAAAAGGCCAGGGCAGTGAAGGCGGATCCTCTTTAGTGGGCACTCTCTTTCAATCCCGGTGGCAGGAAAAATCTATAGGTGACTTATTTGAAATCACCAAACAAACTATGCCAAAAAATAATCCGGCTTCCTATGATGATCAGACGTATGCTGCTTTAGTAGCTTTTATGTTGAGATTAAATAATTTTCCGGCAGGAGAAAAGTCTTTACCCTCCGAAAAAAAGGAATTGGATCTTATCCGATACGGGCCGCCGGCACTTAATAAAGTACCTTACAAATTTGCCCCTCGTGTCATCGATACAGGCATTCTAAGCATTGAAGGCGAATGGCCCCAGCACCGGAGTGATTTTGGAAGTACTAATTATTCTCCTCTGGATCAAATCAATCGAAGCAATGCCAAAGAACTGAAAATCCTTTGGCGATGGAAAACTGAAAATTTCGGACCCACACCGGAATATAATTATGAAGCTACACCCCTGATGATTAAGGGCATTCTATATACCACCGCCGGATCAAGCCGTGTCATTGCCGCCATCGATGGCCGCAACGGAGAAACGTTATGGACTTTTAAGTTGAATGAAGGCGAGCGTGCGGCCTATGCACCACGACAAAATTCCGGAAGAGGGGTAGCGTATTGGAAAAATAATGATGGCCATGACCGGGTCATATACGTGACCCCGGCCTATCAATTGGTTGCCCTTGATGCTACGAATGGTCAATTGATTAAAAGCTTTGGTGAGCAAGGTATAGTTGATCTGAGAAAAGGATTGGGCCTGGACCCAATAAAATCTCCGATAGGTTCTACTTCACCACCGATCATAGTGAATAATGTAATCATCGCGGGTTCTTGTTTTCCACCAGGCCTGGCGGCACCGACCAGGAAAGAAGTAAGGGGTGATATTTCTGCTTACGATGTTAAATCAGGTAAAAAATTATGGATTTTCCACACCATTCCCCAAGCTGGCGAATACGGTTTGGACACCTGGGCCGAAGAGAGTTGGAAATATACCGGCAATGTAGGTTCCTGGCCACCGCTTACAGCCGATCCGGAATTGGGTTATGTTTACCTTCCCCTTGAGGCTGCCACCGGAGATTTTTATGGAGGACACCGGCAAGGTGATAATCTGTTTTCTCAAAGCATTATCTGCCTGGATGTAAAGACTGGCGAGAGGGTTTGGCATTATCAAACGATACATCACGACATTTGGGATTACGACCTGCCTGCACCGCCGGTACTTGCCGATCTTAAGGTGGACGGAAGGGAGGTCAAAGCAGTAGCCCAGGTGACTAAACAAGGTTTTGTTTTCGTTCTTGACCGTGTCACCGGCAAGCCCGTCTGGCCTATTGAAGAAAGACCAGTACCTGCGAGTACCATTCCCGGAGAAAAAGCTTCACCTACTCAACCTTTCCCCACTAAACCCGCGCCATTCGAATTGCAGGAAGTGAATGAGAATGTATTGATTGATTTTACTCCGGCACTCAAAAAAGAAGCAATAAAAATTGCAGGTAAGTATAAAATGGGGTCAATCTATACCCCTATTGAACTCTATGATCCTCCCCGTCTTTCAGGAACATTGATGTTGCCCAGTCCTACCGGGGGAGCCAATTGGCAAGGTGCAGTACTTGACCCGGAAACCAATATACTTTATATTTCATCCACCACAGCCATTGAAGCAATGGCCCTTTTTTCTGAGCCCAATATATCCGATATGAAATATGTAGCCTGGTGGACAGGGGGATTCGGAGCAGGCCAGGGAGGGCCTTCGGGATTACCTTTGGTTAAACCTCCCTGGGGAAGGATAACTGCTATAGATCTTAACCGGGGTGAACACGTGTGGATGATACCGAATGGAGATACACCGGATTGGGTAAAAAATCATCCGGCATTAAAAGGAGTCAATTTGCCCCGCACAGGTAATGCCGACCGGGTAGGTTTGTTAGTAACCAAAACACTTTTGTTTGCAGGTGAAGGAGCAGGATTGTATGGTGCTGTGGGAGGCGGAGGCAATAAATTCAGGGCACACGACAAAAGTACCGGGGAAATAATAGCCGAGGTCACCTTACCAGCCAACCAAAGCGGGGTACCTATGACCTATTCGATCAATGGAAAACAATATATAGTATTGGCTATAGGTGCTAAAGATCATCCGGGGGAGTTGGTGGCTTTGGGATTGAAGTGAAGGAGTTATGGGGATATTTCAGGCGTCCTCGCCTGAAACACTTGGTGCATTGCCCGCTATTCCAGTGTCTGTGACCTCGAACAAATATTAACCAATAAGATGATTAAGTACCCTTGACCCTACAATTTAAGTGTTTATGATCTCGATGTAGAGGTATCGGTTTAGGGGCACAAATTGGTTATATTCTTATGTGGTAAATAGTATAAAGTAAAAGTAATATCATAAGCTCGTTGGATAAGAGTTCGAGATCCGGAGACACTCGAACCGCGGACGAGTAAGGGGCGAAAAAGGGGAAGGGCATGGTGGGCTCGGAGTATAACTCCTCGCGAGCAAGGGAGAAGGGCAATAGGGTGGGGAAACAAAATAGGGAACTCGCAGTACTCCCGAGAATTAGAACTCGGGATGCTTGTGAACAAAGAGGAATTTGTTGAGATTGAAGCCCCTCAATAAATCGACGGAGGATGAGAAGGGTCTTAATAAATGGATTTTCTATATCCTGCTCTCAGTACCAGCTCAATTATCCGGTATTCTCAAATCAGGATTCAATAAGCCTCCACTATCAGATTTTAATCATCTCTAATAATCCGGAATCTGGAGAATTATAAAACAATCTGATCTCCTGTAGGTGTTCTATCAATAAGTTGATGATTATTTCTTTTCTTTGATTTCCGGTTTTTAAAAGAATTACTTTAGGTGGAAATCCTGAAATATTCATGAGATCGATAAAATCCTCATCATTTGTCACAATGATTAAATTATGAACTTTGGCATAATCCCAAATGTCCCTATCCCTGGCTGGACTGGCCAGGCCAATTTCATCTACATGAAGGCAATCATCAAAAATTGATTTTAATGGTGGAACCATTCTCCATGAAAGGTTCGCATCCAATAATAGTTTCACCCTATTATAACATTTAAAAGGGCTTCCCTATCTGCAGCATAAGTCAGGGCGGCTTTGATATGCTCAGCTTTTAATAAAGGGAAATCTCTTAAAATTTCATCTTGAGTTTGACCTGATGCCAACCAGCCCAAAATATCACCTACACTGATTCTTGTTCCTTTAATACATGGCTTTCCAAATCGGATGTTTGGATCTATAGTGATATACTCTAAATAAGCTTTCATAGTATAAAAATAAGGGTATTAAATGAAGGAAAAAAACGAATGGGATATGGGGCGCACGACAAATTGCACATATTGCCAAAGCCCGACCGATCCGAGGAGTCGGATAATCCCGATCCGAGTGTTCGGATTGACTCGGGACAGTCGCACGAACTTAACCTTAGTGCAATCTGTCGTGCGCCTGGGGATATATATCCAGTGGTTAGGTTATGTTGGCGTCCTGACCGACATCGATTGGAATAGTATTTGCATTTTTAATAGGAATCATCAATTTGAAAAAATAATGGAACATTTATCATCCTGGCCATACCGAACAACCATTTTGACATTTGATTTCCCGGCCGATGATATAATGGAGACCGAGATCGATGGAACTAAAATTAAACGTTCCAGATTCAACAAAGGCATTGCCATAATGTGCGATATGACGATATTCCATGCGAAGAGCAAAGGATGATGTGAGTTGGACTCTGGCGCCTAAACCGGGAGCAATTTGTGCGCTAATACGAATGGCTATTTAACTCCGCTGAAGATGACCTGGATTCCAGATCTCCCCGGGATCGATTATACGCAACTCCCACCTCCAGTTTGAGGTAGGGTTGAGCCCAACTTGTTGGAAATAAACGCCAGGATGCAAAGCTGGTCAAAGAAGTGATTTGAGTGAAAGCGCTTTTAATAAGGTCAGCGTTGAATCTGGATGCATGGACTCCCACACCATAACTCAATGGAATATTACTTGGAAATTGATATTGTATACCCAGGTGCTTACCTCTGCCGGTTTCATAGATCGGGGATCCGTGATGAATACCCAGTTGGAAAGCCAGATCGGCCTGGGCCCGGAGCTGATTGGAAATATAAATTAGGATTGCGATGGAGAGAACTAAGGTTTTCATGAATTATACAATTTTGATACATGGGCGTATTGCAGATTGATGGGGATGTTTTCGGGTGGAGGGAAATTATTTATACTTTTTTATCAGAGGAGCAGGCGAACAAGGAGCTGACCAAAAAGTGAATTAAATATTGGTTTGAGTTCCGATCTGTATCGGTCGGGAGGAGACGCTCGAGCAGCGATATTGGTTCGAGGTCGGAGAATTTCCTACCGAATTATTGAATCAGTTGGAGCAGCAAAACAAAATGTTGATTGAGAAACACAACGAGTGCATTGCTTTCATTGAAAACCAGATTGATGCCCTGGTCAATTCAGACGAAGAACTGAGTAGAAATTCTAAGCTTTCTCAATCGATTATTGGTATAGGCCCTATCATTGACTGGTATATGATTGCAACCACCGGAAATTTCAAGCATTTTGACACCAGTCGCAAATATGGTGGGATTGCTCCTTTTCCAAAAGGTTCAGGGACAAAAAAAGGGAAGAGATAGGGTAAGTCATTTAGCCAATAAACAAATCAAATCCTTACTTTCCAATGGGGCATTGTCAGCTATTCGTCACGACCTGGAGATCAGAACGTATTACCAACGAAAAATAAAAGAAGGCAAAGTGGAAGGAGTGGTCATTACTAGTGTTAAAAACAAATTGGTAGCCAGAGTATTTGCCGTAGTTCAAGGGGGAACTCCTTTCGTAAAGCTTGGCAATTATGCATAGAAAAAAATATCATAAAAAATTTGGTGAAACGTAGAAATTCGAACTGCGTTTGGAGATTTAACTTTAAATCTAATTTTTTGAAATTACAAACATACTCTTTCCCGTTTGACTCAGGTTTATATTATTCAAAACTATTCGCTGTACCGGTTTACTATCCCATTTGGTTTTAAAACTGCTGTATTCCATGCCTTCCGTCGAAGGATATTCAGATGCAGCAGTCCATTGATTCGGGTCGTATTGAATGGTATAGGTGGCGTTTTTAGTAGTGGTGAGTTTGATTGTCCCATTCACCGAAAGATCTGTTTTACACACAGTCATAAAAATTTGTTGAAGGCCATTTGGTTTTTGATTCAAAGAATAATCATCGGATATTTCCACCTGATTTTTAAGCCGGTTGAGTTTTACTGACCTGGTCCAGGTTTGAATACCTGCTTCTTGGGGATAAGCAGCAGCGATATCCATATTCAGCACAGCCTCATTTGTATTGACCAGGCTCGATACATTTTTAGCTTCATACGTACGTCCGGCTAACTGACCGTAACCATTTACGACCGGAAGGTTATGATATTGCGACTGGGTAAACCATAATTCATATCGTTTGGATGAAAACGTTCTGGCTGTATAATTGCCGCGGCCTGCATCGATAATGACCGGTTCGCCATCTGCGTAAACAATAAAATCACCCACATCATTGTGGTTGTGGCTTTCTGCATTGTGTCCTCCGTGTGTGGCCAGATACAATCCATTTTCAGCCCGCGCAGTTAATACCTGAATATCATTGATCCATGCATCTTTCAAAGGTTTATAAAATCCTGGATTTGGCGGCTGATTACGGATAGTCAATAAATTTTGAATTTTTCTTGGCCGGTGAAATCCTGATATAGAATTAGAAACATCAGGAAAAGTGTTGAAGGCCCAGGTTCCCATTTGAACCAATAGTTTATCCGACAAAGCCTGCCCCATGCGGGACAATAACAAACCATCGGGACGCAATTTGGGGTCCGCATCAGCAAAATTTACAAAATAAAAACCGTCGATATGGGTTTTATAAATATAGGCTGACATCTTTTGGATTAATGGCTCGGAATATATATCTACTTTGCCCTTGGTCGCCAGGTGTAATAACTCCAGGCAATCGTAAACACTGGCTCCTGCTGCAAACCAATAACTCGGACCTTCATCACAACCTCCATCTTCACCCAGACTATTGAGGTAAGAATCCAAACCGACCATTGAACCATGGATCATTTGTGCACGACGCATTTCATCTTTTTCCAATAACAAACTGGCTACAATCCAATTGGACATGATCCAGGGATTCCAGTTGTTGACCGGATTAGTTTTACTGAGCCAACTGTATTTATCGGAATGTATCATCAATGGATCAAACAGCCGCTTCTTAGTCTCCGTATAAATTCGTTGGCGGATCAATTTATTTACCTGATCCAATTGTTCTCCGATAAAATAATCGGCCAGGCTAAGGACTGCAGCTGTCTCGGCTGTAAACAAGTCCACGATGGGGTTTTCCACATCCGGCAAACCTGTCCCGGAGATATGAGCCGGCACGCCCCAATAACTTTCTTCACAGATGGACCAAATACCATTGAGGATGGATTCCGTAAACCGGCCTTTGCCTTCAATACTTTCTGCAAAGATTAATGTCATCAGGGAATTCCGTTTACCAAAGGAGATCTGGGAATGCCTTTCCCTGTCCCCCGACCTTACAAAATCCAATGCTATGGTAGCGGAGATTGGTTCAAACTTGTAATTTAACAAGGACTCCCCTGCCTGTAGTATGGATCGTTTTACAGAATCAAGTAAAACAACTGACCATTCTTCCGGGGATTTAGGATATGGGTGGTAATCGTTTTTTGGTATGATCACTTTTTGCAAATATGCCTGGGTATATTGCCGGCCTAAAATATTTCGCAATTTTATTTGTGCATTGGCGGGTAACTGCCAGGCGATCACGCAAAAAATCAGCAAGTATTTCATACAGCAGGAAAATATAAATTAAAATTAGTTGTTCGAAAGCAGGGCATCATGGATTTTCCTAAAAATTGCCGCTGAATTGTTTTTAATATTCCGTAAGTTATAATTGCCCGCTGTAATTACGGTCAACAGGTCATTGGCCTCATCAAAAAAAATCCGCTGATCTCCATTACCTACGGCGGCTACTATACTGATTGGTTTACCTTTATAGGTTTCATTGAAAATCCAAAATTGATATCCGTATTCTGTGCCATCCGGGCCCAATTGTATTTGCGGTTTAAAAGAGTCCACCACCCATTGATTTGGAACAACCTGTTGGTCTAGCCATTTGCCTCCCTGGTGAAATAAAATACCAAATTTCAACAAGTCCCTCGATCTGAGCCGGAGGCCTGATGCTGCTGCCGGCTGGTCCATTCCCGGTATTCTCGTCCAGCTAAAACTATCAATGCCCAGCGGTTTGAATAAATAATCCCTGGCAAAGTCATCCACTTGCTGACCCGTTGATTTTTCCAGGATCACGGAAAGTAAATGGGTGGTACCACCATTGTATTTCCATTGTTTTCCGGGTGGTGCGGTGCTGGGTCTGCTTAAGATAAATTGAATGGGGTCCGCACTGTTGGACATCTGGATTTCACTGTTTTCAGGATTATCATAAGGAACCTCTTCATTCCACAATAAGCCTGCTGTCATGGACAATAGATGTTTGATGGTCAGTCCTTTTTTTAATCCGGTGTCCAAAGCCGCGTGTTCTTTAAAATAATCAAACACCCGGGCGTCGACCCCTTTGATCTTTTGCTGGTCAATAGCAATTCCAATACAGGCAGACACGATACTTTTGGATATGCTTCGTACATCGTGTAAATCCTGGATGCGGTGATTTATTACTCCCAGATCCTCACCCCAATTTTGATCTTTACCCGGGTAATATTGTTCGAATACCAATTTGTTTTTCTTATAAATTAACAAACTGTGGATATTGGGATAAAATCCGGTATCGATTTGAGTCGATAAATTGAATAGTGCAGCTGAATCAATGCCCACCTCACTTAATGTACCTATAGCTATTCCGTCGTTTAATTTTTCCGGTGAATGGTCAGGAAGATTATGGGATACCATTGGATTACAACACCAATAAGACAGGGCGATGATTCCTGCACATGCACCGGATAAGCGGAGTTTCATTGGCAATTTTTAAAAGACTAAGTTAAGCACATCCATACTATTTCATAGATGGGTAGAAACGGTTGCTGTTGTTGGTTCGAAGTATACCTTTCGGATCTTTGATCTTCCTGAACATAGAGTTGTGCAAGAACTGCGTTTCGATCTTGGAATATCAATCTGATCAATTATGCTTTAGTTAGCCGAAGTAGACTCAAAGGCGCAACTTCTTCAGAACATAGCTATTGTAGAGTCAAACTCATCAATTTTGTATCGGGTGGTCCTAATGACCAAGAGGAAGGTACCTGCAAACACTTACGTGTCATGTACTTAAACATGGGGTGCTACCCCACAAATTGGTTTAACCTGATGTGGCAAACTAAGGCGCTGCAAATTTGCGCTTACCGTCGCGCTCTACTTTAAACGCCAGACGGTAAACATCCTGAATGGTATCCATCCTCATCCAGGGGATAATTTTAATGGAGTAGTCTCCTTTTTGTTTAAACACTGCCTGATCCTGCAAAGTGAGATAAAACGTACAGGTCCTGCCCCGGCAGTCGCTATACCAATTGCCTGACTCATCGGCAAGTGAAATACTGACCACGTCTCTGGTGGTCGATGCATCGGGAAAGGTGGTTACAAATTGAACGTATAAATTTTCATAAAGATATTTTTTTCCATGGTCCAACTCCAATAGCAGATTGTAATAACGAGAAGTATCTTTTATTGAAAACCGGTAAACCGTGGAATCCGGATAAACCCAGGGGTTGTCCAGAAAAGAACGGCTGTCTTCAAATACGTAATTAGGAGGGTCACAAGAGATCCAAAAGCATACCGTCAGCAGACTTAAATAACAATACCGGATCATGAAAAGAAGCCCTTCATTTTTTCAAAAAATCCCTTATCCGCCTTGGTGGGGTTGGGCTGAAAATTAGGCATTGATTTTAATTTTTCCAACATTAATTTTTCATCATCCGTCAGGGATTTGGGCGTCCAGATATTGACTTGTACCAGGAGGTCACCCTTTTGATAAGATTGTACCGAAGGTAAGCCTTTATCCTTTAACCGGAATACTTTACCTGCCTGAGTACCCGCCGGAATTTTTATACTTGCTTTTCCATCTAGTGTAGGCACATCAATATTGGCTCCCAGTGCGGCATCTGCAAAATTCAGGTAAAGGTCAAAAACCAGATTGGACCCGTCCCTTTTTAAGGAATCGTGGGCTTTTTCTTTGATTTGAATGATCAGGTCTCCCGCTGGCCCACCTTTTGCTCCGGCATTACCTTTGCCTCTTACGGATAATTGCATTCCGTCCTCTACCCCTGCAGGGATGTCAATGTCAAAGGTGTCCTCACCCATAACCCGGCCATCACCTTTACAAGTGGCACAATGGGAAGTGATCATTTGCCCCGATCCATGACATTGAGGGCAGGTCGTCGTAGTCTGCATCTGGCCCAAAAAAGTATTACGGACCTGTCGCACATAACCACTGCCTCCGCAGGTATTACAGGTTTTTTTCGAACTTTTATCTTTGGCCCCGGAACCACCGCAGGTATTGCATGAAAGTTGTTTTTTTACAGAAATTTTTTTGGAAACCCCCGCGGCAATTTCGTTGAGATCAAGGGTTACATTGATACGGAGGCTGGTACCTCGCTGGCCACCCCCTTCTGCCCTGCTTCCCCCGAAAAACGATTCAAACGGACTGTCTTCGAATATGTTTCCAAAATTGCGAAGAATATCGTCCATATTCATATTGCCACTGAATCCACCACCTGCATTTCCATCCACTCCTGCATGGCCGAAGCGGTCATACCGGGCCCGTTTGTCGGGATCACTGAGTATGCCATAGGCTTCTGCGGCTTCCTTAAATTTATCTTCTGCTGACTTATCTCCCGGATTTCGATCCGGATGGTATTGCATGGCAATTTTCCGGTAGGACTTTTTTATTCCGGTTTCATCGGTTTCCCGGGTAACCTCGAGGATTTCGTAATAATCGCGTCTGGCCATCGTATCTTATTTTCCTACGACGACTTTTGCAAATCGAATAATTTTATCATGGAGGTAATACCCTTTTTCCACGGTATCGATCACGATATTCCTTTGTTCTTCCGGGACACTGACCTCGGTGATGGCTTCGTGCAATGAAGCATCAAACAACTCTCTGGTACTTTGCATTTCGATCAACCCCTTTTGTTTTATAAGCTGAAGCAGCTTATGATGAATTAAGGTGGTGCCTTCTGTCATATGTCGATGCTGTGTAGCCCGGTCAAAATCATCCAGCACAGGCAGTAAACTCACGATCACCTCCTGAGAAGCATATTTTGCGAATTCTATTCGTTCCTTGCTCGTCCGTTTTTTATAATTTTCAAATTCAGCCAGTAAGCGCAGGTATTTGTCCTTCATTTCCCCTAACCCCGGCTCCATAGGGTCAGTCTGAAGCGGTTCTCCCCCCGGATCCAATTGATTTTCAAGAGGATCTGACATTTCTTCCGGTTGAATGACGGGTTCTTCTATATTTTCTTTGGTATGTTGCTCCATGGATTATTTAAATTTCACTTTGGCCAAATGCAATAATAAGACCATTTGAATAATTCAGGTCAAATTGTCAGTTGATCACCTGTTTTCTGGCCAACAACTCATTCATCTCTTCGAAACTCTGGTCTATCCCGAGGATCCTTAAATCAGGGTCCAGTAATATCTTGGCCGGAATTGCCCTGATTCCGAATGATTTAACCAGCGCTGAATTGAACTGATCCAGTTCGAGAATATGGTATGGCCAGTAAGCAGAATCCTGGGCCACCGCCTGCTCCCAATCCGCGCGGTTACTTTCTATGGCAATGCTCAATACTTCCAGGCCCCGGGCATCTTTAAAAGGCTGCAAATGCCAGTCGGAATAAAATTTTTTTAACAAGGGTGCTTCCTCCCTGCAAGGTTTACACCAGCTCCCCCAGAAATCAATCAGCACATAATTCCCCTTCAGCGATTGAATATCAAAGAGGGCTGAATTGGCGAGCTCCCGCTGGACGGGAGGGCAGAATTCTGCGACTTTTACTCCCGGTTTAAAATAAAAATACCGGGCCAGGAAGATCAAGGAGACCACCAGGAAAACAGTCAGAATTAATTGAACAGGACCTTTAATCATAATCTCATTTCGATAGAAATCAAGGCTGGTTGGCGGCAGCCTTTGATTCCCTTCTTTTTTTAATAATGCCGGCTAACCAGGTCGGAATGATGATAACCCCGACGATCAGGTAAATATAATAAGTCAAAAACCTCCAGATCAGGGCAATGATCAGCGCAGCACTCTTGGGGATATAATCCCCGATAAAGCTTCCGAAAAATACCTCTGCAAACCCGGCAGCTCCAGGGGTCGGACTGAACATCATAAACAAAAACATCATGATTTGCCTTCCAAATATCTTGAGTTGGTCCCAGGGATGATAACTGATATGTTCTATCAGCGCAATGATCAGACAGTTGACAATGATAAACCGGCTGGTCCAGGCTGCGCTGGTAAACAAAAAAGACCGCAGGTGAAACCTCCAGTTTTTTTGGACAATTTCGTTGGCTGAAACCACCATATCGTCACCTAGTTTGACGGCTGAATTCCGGAATCGTTTTAACAGACGCCAGGAAGTAAAATAGACCAATATTTTTTTGAACTGGTGGGGGTTGATAAACAAACCATAAGCAAACAACATGCTGTAGGTCAATATGATGCCATAAAAAAACAATAGCGAATAAGCAACCCCATCAATGGAAGCCAATCCGGTATAGGTCGGATTAATAATATTGAATCCGAATATCACAAGCAGTACCGGGATGATGGTCACAAAAAACAAACTATCCAGTACTACGGTATACAGAATGGTGGCAAGCGTGCGCGATGCTCCCAGTTTTTCCTGCGATATTACAAAAACAGCCACCGCTGATCCACCCAATGCAGTGGGTGAAACGGCTGAACTAAACTCCCAGATTAGGATCAGTTTAAAACATTTCCAGAAACCTATAACATCCCCTGCGAGATGATAAAGTCGAAAGGTGTAGAACAGATCACGGATCAAGGCAAAACATACGGCAAATAACAGCCATAACATGGTGTGCGGGCTCCAGGTCACCGTTTTTAGCGCCGTAGTATCAAAACTGGAAAACAACATGTACACTATAGCTGCTATACCTATAAAAATCGGCAACCAGATTTTCGAACTCCTGATGGAGTTCAAGACGGAACGGGCGTGCTCGTCATCCTGATCGATTCCTTCCTTGTTTCCTGGCTCTGTATTTTTCATCCGCCTGGATTAATCGGCCTGGTGCTGCAATGATCGAAGGAGGTATTCTCCATACCCGCTTTTTAAATAATAATGCCCCAATTTTTCGAGTTGGGCCGCATCAATAAATTTCATGAGGTAGGCAATCTCCTCTATGCAACCAATTTTTAATCCCTGCCTTTCTTCGATGACCTGGATAAACTGGCCTGCCTGCATCAGGGATTGATGGGTACCGGTATCCAGCCAGGCAAACCCCCTCCCCATCGCTTTGACATACAATTTCCCCTGCTCCAGATAGTATTTGTTGACATCGGTGATTTCGTACTCTCCGCGGGCACTGGGCTTCAGGTTTTTGGCGACCTCAACAACAGAATTATCATAAAAATATAAGCCCGGCACGGCATAATTGGACTTGGGTTTTACCGGTTTTTCTTCAATGGACAATGCCTTAAATTGGTCATCAAATTCGACTACCCCATATCTTTCCGGATCAGCTACCTGATAGGCAAAAATGATTCCACCTTCCGGGTGCTGGCATTCCTTCAACATACTACCCAAACCAGCACCATAGAAAATATTATCTCCTAAAATCAACGCTGCATCGTCGTTGCCGACAAATTGTTCACCCAGTACAAAAGCCTGGGCCAGGCCATTTGGCTCGGGTTGGACGATGTAGGAAAAGTTACACCCCAGGGAAGAACCGTCTTTGAGCAACTTTTCGAAATTGGGCAAATCCTCCTTTGTTGAAATAATTAAAACATCCCGGATATTGGCCATCATCAAAATCGATAATGGATAATAGATCATAGGCTTGTCATATACCGGCATCAGTTGTTTACTGACCGCCAGGGTTAGCGGATACAATCGGGTTCCAAGCCCACCGGCTAGTATGATTCCTTTCATTTACACAAATAATTTAAACTCGGGGTAAAAATATAAACTGGGCCCCTAATTCGCTGAGCACAAAGAAACAAATAAAATCAAGAGTCGGTTTATAGGATTGTTTAAATGCTTCCACCTTCCGCGGAAGAATAATTTTTTTTAAAATAAATTCTTCCAAAGAAGAAACATTAATATTCCAATTGCCCTGCACTTCATATCTTTTAAATAAAGGGATACCCGCTTCAAAGGTATCCTGATGGGCAATAAATATGGGAAATTCGGTGACCCCCTTTGCCCTGATGACATCAAGCGCCTCATTCAGCGCTTTGCGGTAAACTTTAAGTTCATCCTGTAACTGGATAAATTTTTCAGTACTGATTTGCATGAATTAATTTTTATGCTTTGAACTCAGCAAAGTTACATTTTCAATGTGTCCGGTATGAGGAAACATATCGACGGGCTGACTGATGATATGGTCATAAACCGGGGCTAATAATTTGAGGTCCCTGGCCTGGGTAGCAGGGTTACAACTGACATAAATGATTTTGGCTACGGGATAGGTATTCAGTACCGGAATGATATCCGGGTGAAGACCTGCCCTGGGTGGGTCAACCACAATACAATCCGGATAACCTTCCTGCTGGAACAACCCGTTTTGGAGCATAAGCTTGACATCCCCGGTATGAAAGGTTGCATTTTGGATCTGATTACAAGCAGCATTCATGCGGGCATCCTCCACTGCATCGGGTATTTCTTCGACCCCAATGACCATTTTGCATTTTCCGGCCAAAAACAAACCGATTGTCCCGGTTCCTGAATATAGATCATAGACTATTTCATCACCCTGGAGGTCCGCAAACTCTTCCACAAATTGATATAATTTAAGTGCCTGATGGGTATTGGTTTGGAAAAAAGATTTTGGACCGATCCGGTACCGCAATCCCCCGATGGACTCCATGATATAACCCGGGCCATGCACCAGAAGAGGTGCAAGGTCAAAAGTGCTGTCATTTTTTTTCTGATTCAGCATGGTATATAAGGTGGTTAGTTGCGGGAAAGCAGCTAAGATCGCATCACAGAGGGATTGCAGGTCTTCCGGCCGATCCTCCCCATGGACGATGATTACCATATGCTCATCAAGACAGGAGGTACGCACCAACAAATTGCGAAGGAAACCAGTATGATTTTTAACGTCATAAAACGAATATTGCCGGGTTTTGGCTATTTCACGGACCAGGTTCCGGATAGAATTACTTGGTTCAGGTTGAAGATAACAATGCCGGATATCCACTATTTTTTCAAAGGAGCCGGGGCGGTGAAAACCCAGTGCATCCCGGTCGGCGGGCATCCCGGTTTCTATCTCCGATTGTTCGAGCCATCGGGAATTGCCAAAGCTATATTCGAGTTTGTTCCGATAATAACGATTTTCCGAAGCACCGCAGATTGGTCTGACAACCGGCTGCGGTATACCACCTATCCGGCTCAAAGCATCGGAAACATTCTTTTGTTTGTAGGTCAGTTGCCCTTCATAAGTCATATGCTGCCATTTACAACCCCCGCAAACCCCAAAATGGGAGCAAAAAGGCAGGGTCCTCCAAGGGGAATCGGCAGTCCGTTGAGTAGCTCTTCCGATCCCCAACCGGCTCCTATGCTTGCGGACTTCGATATCCATGATCTCGCCGGGGACTGCATTTTCAACCAGGTATACCTTGCCTGCTTCATCTTTGCCGATACCATAACCCTGGTCGCCCATGTCCACGATCTTTACATTTTCCGCCCGCACTTCCTTGGTCTTTCCCATGCTCCTCTATTTTTATTCTTTTTATTTGATTTTTTTAACCAGGACAAATTCCACCCGTCGATTGGAAAGGCGGCCTGATTCCGTTTGATTGTCGGAGATCGGTTTTGAATCGCCAAATCCTTCGTAAGACAACCTGCTACTTTCAACTTGCCGGGAGATTAAATAATTATATATTGACAATGCTCGCTGTCGGGATAAAATCAAATTGGCCTGCGGTTCACCGGTATGATCTGTATGACCATGAATGGCCAGGCTGTATTCGGGGTGATCTTTCATCAGGACGACCAGGGCATCGAGCTCGTTATAAGACTCTGACTTTAATCTATAGGAGTTCAACTCAAATAATACATTGTGTAAGACGATCGGTTTAGTTGTCAGGGTATCTTCAGGGCCAATCCGCTCCAATTTAATCAGGTGATGAAGTGTATCCGCATCCCGGACGGACTGTCCTAAAACAATGCGGTCAGAATAGAGGTTAAACCCGGAAGCCTGAACATGGACCTGGTAAGAATCGTGGGCGGGCACCACCAGGAGATAATAGCCTTCCGCATCGCTGTACAAGGTGTCTTTTCTGACCAGGTCGGTCCCTCCGGCGATTGTAATTCGAAGGTTAGGCAAGGACTGACCGGATTGAGCATCGACTACCGCTCCTTTAATATATCTGCATGCATTTGCCCTCGCTTTGGCAGGCAGTTGAAAGGTGACTAAATCGGAGGTGATTATCTGATTAAATTGATTGATAAGTTGAAGGGTATAGAAGGCTGTATACCCATCCAAAGCGACCACCATTGCTCCCTGGTCCCGATGATCATTTAGTGGGAAACCCAGGTTGACCGCTTCCGCCCAGGTGCCTTTGTTAGTTTTTTGGGAGAAAAACAAGTCCTGTGATCCAAATCCAGGTTTGCCTTCTGACCTGAAATAAAGGGTGACCCCATCGGCATGGAGACAAGGACTAAATTCATCCCCTGATGTGTTTATCCCCGGTCCGGCATTGACGGGTTTGGACCATCCTGAAAGAAGTTTATTGGATTTCCAGATATCATAGCCACCGGATCCACCGGGACGGTCGGAAACAAAAAAAAGGATGCGGCCATTGGCACTCAGACTGGGTTGGCTTTCCCATGATCTTGAATTTATAGCAGTCCCTATGTTCCTTGGGTTGGACCATTTATCCCTGATGAATTCTGAAATGTACAGGTCACAACCGCCATAGGAATCTTCCCAATCACATCCCGTGAAAACAATAGTTTTGCCATCTGCACTGATTACATGTGCGCCTTCATTTTTTGGTGAATTTTTTGGCCAGGATAAAGGAGGAGACCATATCCCGGCATTCCATCGGCTGATCATTAAGTCTTCCTGATTGTTTGTCCTGCGCGTAAATACCAGGGTTGTGCCGGCTGCATCCAATGAAGGAAGATACTCCGGGGCAGGTGTATTAATGGAAGCATTTAAGGGCGCAAATTGAATGGAGCTGCTATCCTGCAGGTTAGCCAGTGAAAAGGTGGTTTTTGCAAGGTATGACCGGGCTTTCAATCGGGTCAGGGTGTCCTTGGTATTTAGGGCAAGGTAATCGGTAAAATGAACTGATGCCTGAGCATACATCCCATGGTTTAATTCGAGTTGGCCCAGCGAAAATAAGATAGAGGGTTTGCCGATAGTGACCGCATGGGTTGCCCGTTGCAGGGTCTCCATGGCTTTAATCATATTTCCCTGATTAAAATAGAATTGATACAATTCCAGGTAGGCATCACGATATCCGGGATCCAGAGCAATAGCCGATTCAAAGCTTTTTACCGCCTGGTAAGTTTTTTTTTTATTCATCAAGTCCTGCCCATCTTTAAACAGTTTTACTGCTTTGGGATTGGTTTGTCCGCAGGCCAGGTTAAATACCAGTACAAAAGGCATCAACCGTCTGAAAACCATGGCAACCTGATGAAAAAAATTCCGGTTTAATAAAATCATGGCCGTTGAGCTATGCATTAAGACGCAGTCAATATAAACGGCATTCAGGCTTTGGGCTGCAACATTTTTTTTGCTTCCTTGTTTCCCAGGGTAGCTGCTTCTTTAACATCGGCCATAAATCCGTTTTTACCGGCTAATTTTTTAGCCAGTCCACGTTGCAGCAATATGTCAGCTTTGGAGAATTTAGCGGCCTTGGGTTCTTCTTCCAGCGCGGCAAGGGCAGCATTAAATCGTTGAGCAGCTTCATCAAATTGTTCCTGCTCCATCAGGATTTTACCATAGATATAGTTGGCATCCCTTTTTTTGAGATAACTTATGTCTTTAGGGTCAAATTTCCGGTCGCAAAAAAGTTTAAGTTCAAAAGAGGCCTCTTTGTATTGTTTCAAAGTATATTGGAGCTCCCCTTTCTGGAAACGAGCCTGCCAATGAACCATTTGTAAAGCCAATGATTTTTGAATGGTCAATGCAAGGTCCAAAAGGGCGAGGTCTATTTTAATTTCGTATAGGTATACCTGAGCACGGCCAAAATAAGCGAGGGCATTGTTTTCATCAAACTGGATGCTTTTATTAAAATCAGACATGGCATCCCTATAATTCTTCAGGGTAAAATTGACATAGCCCCTTCGTTCATAGGCCTGGCTATGCTTTTCATATTTCAGGATTGCAAGGTCAAGGGCCTGGATAGCTTCTTTTTCTTTGCCTTTGGTGCCGATCAGTTTACGCCCTTTGAGATATTCCTGAACCGCTACTTTGTCACTTTGGGGTTCGATCATTTTATGGCGCAATATTTTACCGGAATCAATCAGCCAGGCACCGAGGGAACCTGCTGAAGCAAACTGGGCTATATATTCCAACAAATTGAGTGTATTGGTAAAGGTTTTTTCGGTAGATTGGGTTACCAGCCGGGGAATATCGATATACCCCTGATCCATAAAAAAAATCTGTTCCGGTTTAAACATAATTTCGTTGCGGTAATATTGTTCAGATCTGATCTGATACATCTGAAGGGATTTCTCAATATTTTTACCGGCACCAAATTCTAATCGGCCCTGGAAGATGGATTTATAAAAAATCGGGTTATTTAGTGTTGCAATCATACCAGTAACTTGAACTTGTGGTTTGCGTTTTGATTACCCGCCTTCTTGACTTTTTATTCGAAAATTCAGTCAACCAAGTGTCTATAAATTAAAATTTATTTATATACGTGTGAATCGGCTACGCTTATCCATACATAACCCATAAAGTTAAGGAAATTCCGGCTATCAGGCCCTAATTTTATTTAATATTCCCCTGGATTGTGGTTGGATGCTGATCGATCATGCTTCCAGCCAAACCTGGGTGCCTTCTGTACAGTTTTTACAGATCTCTATTTCTTTTCGTCCTTTTAATAGTTTAGTCCGGAAGTACTTATAAGACTCCCCTTTCCATATGGATTTAAAACCCTCCAATTTTAAATCCCCCATTCTTTCCGTAGCATCTTTATCAAAACAACAGGGTACTACCATACCATTCCAGGTGATGACACAAGCATGCCACATTTTCCAGCAATGGTTAAGCATTTTATTCTTCAATCGATACCTGCCAGACGGCAATATTTTGTATCGGCTATATTTTTCATTTTTCGGTATCAGCGGATTACCATTTTCGTATTCATAGACCTGGGCTGTTTTGAGTCTTACCTCATCTGCCCCCAGTTCTTTCGCCAGCCGGTAGATTTCAGGGATTTGATGCTCATTGGGTCCAACTACCAGATATTGGATTATGATATGAGGATGTTGGACACCAGCTTGTTGACGGGCCTGGACCAGCTGACGGGTACCGGCAAGCACCTTATCAAGGGAGCCTTCTTTACGGTATTGTTGGTAGGTATCCTGGGTAGTCCCGTCGATGGAAATAATTAATCTGCTCAGCCCGGATTCTATTGTTTTTTGAGCATTTTCAGGAGTAAGGAAATGTCCATTAGTCGAGGTGGTTGTATAGATACCCTTGTTTTCCGCATAAGACACCATTTCTAAAAATTCCGGATTGATATAGGGTTCTCCCTGAAAATAAAATAAAAGATTACACAGATAAGGGCTTACCTGATCGATAGAAGTGCGGAAAAAATCGAATTTCAGATTACCGGTAGGCCTCGAAAATGACCTTAATCCGCTGGGACATTCAGGGCACCTTAAGTTACAGGCCGTAGTAGGTTCGAAAGATAAACTGATTGGCATGCCCCAGTGAAATGGACGTCCGGACACCCGGGCCAGAAAATAGGAACTGTACACTAAAAAGAGGTTGGCCAGTTTCTTCAAACTCAAATGACCAAACATTCTTTTCCAATCCTGTAGCGGTATCGTGGGCATGCAGACCTCAAAGATAGCCGACTATTCACCCACAATCAGTAAATCGCTATTTTCGCCTTTCTTTTTGACCCTCTGTCTATTATGAAATTTTTGGTTGTTGGTTTAGGTAATCCTGGAAGCGAGTATACCCTGACCCGTCACAATGTGGGTTTTCAGCTCCTGGATTATTTGTGTACCAGGGTGAATGCACCATGGGGTCCTGATCGTTTCGGTCTTCGCACCGACATTAAAATCAAAGGAAGGAATTTGGTCCTGATCAAGCCGGACACGTATATGAACCTTAGCGGAAAAGCGGTTTTATTCTGGATGAATAAACTCAAATTGTATCCCGAACAGGTTTTAGTCATTCTGGATGAACTTCACCTGCCTTTTGGCAAAATGAGATTGCGGAAAGATGGCAGTGACGGCGGACATAATGGGTTGAAAAGTATAGAAGAGCACCTGCAATCGCGGGCTTATCCCAGGCTAAGGATTGGAATAGGTAAAGACTTTCCAAAAGGAAAACAATCTGAGTACGTGTTAGGTAATTGGACTAAAGATGAGCTCAAAGAATTGGAAAAAGTCTTTGATCGGGGAGCAGAAGGTATCCTCGAATTTGCCCTGGCAGGAATTGATCGCGCAATGAATAAAGTGAATTAACCTGCTGCTTTTTTGTTCTGCTGGTGTTTAAGATAGGTGAATACCATGGGTAACAGCGAAATGAAAATTATTCCCAGGACGACCAGTTCAAAATTAGCTTTAACCCAGGGCAGGGCACCGAAAAAATATCCTGCCAAGGTGGCCACGACTACCCATAAAACAGCGCCCGCAATACAATATTTTATGTATTTACTGTAGGTCATGCGAGCAACCCCGGCAACAAAGGGAGCAAACGTCCTGACAATGGGTACAAAACGAGCCATGATAATCGTCCGTGGACCATATTTTTCATAAAAGCTATGGGTGCGGTCAATGTATTCCTGTTTGATGGTAAAGACCCCAAATAATTTTGCCCCCGCCCCTTTTTTAGCCAGATATTTTCCAATAAAGTAGTTGGTATTGTCTCCCAATAATGCAGCGATGATCAGCAGGGGAATGATGTAACCTATTTTTAATCCATATACCGGATTTGCAGCCAGTGCACCCGCCGCAAACAAAAGGGAATCTCCGGGCAACAATGGAGTCACCACCAGTCCCGTTTCACAAAAAATGATCAGAAATAAAATGAGATAAATCAACAAGCCATATTGACTGATAAAAGTCTCCAGGTGCTGGTCAATATGAAAGATAAAATCAAAGATCTCCATAGCGGCATAAAGGTAACAATTAAACTCCCATGAAATTATTTTACGTCAGTTTCAAAGAGCCTTGATTCTATAAGAATTTGACTATTTTTAAAACTTCATACCAATTAATAAATCGAAATGATATACGGACTCCTCGCTTTTTTTGCCTTGCTGGCGGTCATCGTGATTCCCCAATTTAAACAACACCCCAAAGGCCTCGCCGTCTTGTTTGGGACAGAAATGTGGGAGCGTTTCAGCTATTATGGCGGAAGGTCGATGATGATCTTATATATGACTGCTTCCGTAACCGGGCAAAACCCCGGCCTCAATCTCAGCGTAGGCGAAGCGGGGGCGTTGTATGCCATGTATGTTGCGGGGGTATACATTACCAACCTTCCCGGTGGATGGGTGGCCGACAAAATCCTCGGAGCCAGAAATTCCGTTTTTTGGGGTGGTGTCATCATTGCCGCCGGCAACATACTCATCGGTTTAAATACGGGAGAAATGGGATTTTACGCTGCCCTCGTTTTGAATTGTTTAGGGACTGGATTATTAAAACCAAATGTATCCACTATGGTTGGATCACTTTACGCTCCTGGTGATATCCGGAGGGACAGTGCATTTTCCATTTATTATATGGGGATCAACCTGGGGGCATTTATAGCTCCATTGGTCGCAGGTTCGGTGGGTGAAAAAATAGATTGGAATTATGGTTTTTTAATCGTGGGTGCCGGGATGATATTGGGGCTCATACTATTTAAGTGGGGTGCCCGGTACCTGGGCGACGCCGGGTTAAAAGTTGATGCAGGCAATGAATCTTCTGCCAGCTCATTTCAATTGATAAAAAAACCGTTGATCTTTACTGTGCTGGCTGTCGTTTTAATGGCCGTCATCCACTTGAAGGGTCTATATATATTTAACCTTACAAGATTGTCTGATCTTATGGGTTATATTTTATTATTTGTTCCTTTTATTTATTTTTTCTTTTTGTTTAAAAATGGCGGGTATACCAAACCGGAAGTTAAAAGGATCATTGCCATCATTATATTTTACCTGGCGGCTGCTTTATTTTGGGGCGCTTTTGAACAAGCTGGCAGTACCCTGACTTTATTTGCAGATCGCAATACCGATAATTCGTTGTTTGGATATAATTTTCCAACGACCTGGTGGCAATCCATTAATTCCATGTGGATTTTGTTGTTATCCCCTGTTTTTGCAATACTTTGGATTAAACTCAAGAAAGCAGATAAAGAGCCTTCTACGCCGTTCAAATTTGCTCTCGGTCTTTTGTTTGTAGGTCTGGGTTTCCTGATCCTGGTACCTGCTGCTCAAATGATTACTTCAGATTCAGTACGCGTTGGGGTTATCTGGCTTACCATGACCTATTTCTTACATACGGTGGGCGAATTGTTTCTTTCCCCGGTCGGCCTGAGTGCAATGACCAAACTGGCACCACCGCGAATTGTCGGTCAAATGATGGGGATTTGGTTTATGGGAGCTGCCCTGGGCAATTGGATCGGCGGTCGTGTTGGTGGTATGTTTGAATCTTATCCGTTGCCGAAAATCTTTTTTTACGTTTTTGTTACCAGTGCTGTTTCCGCAATCATCATGTTTGCACTCACCCCATGGATAAAACGATTAATGGGTGAAGTAAAATAATGACTTCCCGCTTTAATTATGTGCTGATTAATCTTTATTGATTATGGATAAAAAACCATTCAGTCCTTATGTGCCTTCATCCACTATAATGCCTGAATTTACCTGGAGGGCAATCCTTTTGGGTTCACTGTTTGGGGTGATTTTCGGTGCCGCCACGGTATACCTGGGATTAAAAGCCGGATTGACGGTATCGGCCTCAATTCCTATAGCGGTCCTGGCCATTTCAATTGGCCGCCGATTGTTCAATACCACCATCCTCGAAAATAATATTATTCAGACCACGGGCTCGGCGGGAGAAGCTATTGCGGGAGGGGTAGCTTTTACGTTGCCTGCTTTTTTATTTTTATCTGCAAACGGAGATGGTGAGGTATCCTCTGCTTCTTACTTTAATTATATGACCATACTGACCCTGTCGATGGTGGGTGGTATGTTGGGTACCTTATTGATGATCCCCCTGAGGAGGCCACTGATCATCAAGGAACACGATAACCTCCCCTACCCTGAAGGCACGGCTTGTGCGGCCGTGTTGATCGCAGGAGAAAAAGGAGGAGATTTTGCCCGCACGGCTTTCCTTGGATTGGGTATTGCCGCGGTATATGCTTTTCTTCAAAAAATAATTCATTTTATAGCAGAGACACCAACGTACGTCACCGAAGCCAAAAACAGATTCTTTCCAGCTGCCACAATTAATGCAGATGTAACCCCGGAATATTTAGGAGTAGGATATATTATCGGGCCGCGGATTGCGGGTGTTCTGGTTGCCGGTGGAGTATTAGCCTGGCTGGCTTTGAATCCATTATTGGCCACCGTAGTTGCACCTGAAACCATTGCCTTGCAACTCGTCAAACTAGGGTATCTGGCTGACATCACCCTTGCTGGTGGACCAGGTAATTGGGATCCCGAATTAAAAGAGTTTGCAAGTCCTGAAATCGCTTTGTACCGGGCTTATATTCGGCAAATCGGTGCCGGTGCTGTGACTGCCGGTGGTCTGCTGACTCTAATAAAAACCATACCCACGATCATCTCGTCGTTTAAAAACAGTTTTGCCACTATCCAATTAGGCCAGGGAGGCACTATCGAAGAACCCAACCGGACAGACAGGGATCTGAATAATAAAGTCGTCTGGATTGGTAGCCTGGTATTGGTCTTCATCATAGCTATTATGCCAGGTATCCCCGGCGAAGGCCTGCTCTCCAAATTGATGATAGGGATTCTTATCCTGATCTTCGGAGTGTTGTTTGTGACGGTATCCAGCCGGATTACCGGATTGATCGGCACCAGTTCTAACCCAATCAGTGGCATGACGATTGCTACCCTGATGGGTACGGCATTGATTTTTATTGCTCTGGGGTGGACAGGTAAAGCTTATGAACCGATGGCATTGGTGGTAGGTTCTATTATTTGTATTGCAGCAGCGAATGCCGGCAATACTTCCCAGGACCTCAAAACGGGTTATTTATTAGGCGCTACGCCCCGGTATCAACAAATTGCGCTTTTCATCGGGACGATTGTTTCATCTATAGTTATTGGATTTACTATTCGTTACCTGGATCAGGATGCAGAAGTATTGCGAACAGGACTGGCCCATGCCATCGGATCAGACAAATACCCTGCACCTCAGGCAACATTATTGGCTACGTTGATCAAAGGGCTTTTATCGTTCAACCTGGATTGGCAGTTTGTTTTGGTTGGGGCTTTTATGGCAGTTACGGTGGAATTGTGTGGGGCCAATGCACTCTCCTTTGCGGTTGGACTTTACCTTCCTTTAAGTACCACCCTGCCCATTTTTATAGGAGGTATGGTCAAGGGATGGGTTGACTGGAGGACTAAAAAAGACACTATTGTAATTGCCGAAGATGAAGAGTTGAGCAAAGGCAAATTATTTGCTACCGGCCTGGTTGCCGGGGGAGCCCTTGCGGGTGTGATCATTGCTATTTTATCGGTAAAATATCTGGATGCACTTGAAAAATGGAGCTTAGGGACCAGGATGCAATCCATACTAGGGACAGCAGGTTATAATTTATTGGGAGCAATATGTTTCGGCATGCTGGCTTTAATCCTGATCCGGATAGCCCGACAGGGTAAACAATAATTTGCCGTACATGCTCATGCCAATAAACCGCAGATTTCCTTCCAAATTATTAATTGCAGGTGAATTTACCGTTCTGACCGGTGGTGATGCTTTGGCGATTCCATTTGATTTGTATTCCGGGATTTGGAAGAAGTCTGATTATCCGGATACTTCCCTGCTTTCTTTTGGCACCTATCTCGAGAATGTCGAATTTATTGAAGCCGAAAGATTAATCCATGACATCCATAAGGGCTGGCACTTTGAATCCGATATTCCCGTAGGCTATGGATTGGGCAGTTCAGGGGCTTTGACTGCAGCAGTCTATTCTCATTACCACCACTCCCATGAAATAGATCCTGTTATCATTCAAGCCCAACTCGCATTGATGGAGCATCATTTTCATGGCACCAGTTCGGGGTTTGATCCGTTAATCTCCTATAAAAATCAAAGCTTTGCCTTGTTGAATAAAAAACTAACTGAGGTGAATCCAATTTCTCACCCCGGTCCTTCAGGGCATGGATTGTTATATTTATTGGATTCCGGAACTTTAAGGGGAGGTATCAATTCCATTCAATGGTTTTATAAAGAAATGGAAAAACAAATTTTCAAAGAAAAATTAAATGTATTATCGGAAATCAATCATTCCCTGATCGGTGCCTGGATGGAAGACCGTATACATGATTTACCGGAATTGTTCCATTCCGTATCCATCCTGCAATTTGAGTACTTCCAGCCCTTGATTCCACCTGCAATCATGTCCTGGTGGGCGCGTGGCCTGGATACCCATCAATATTATATCAAACTATGTGGAAAAGGAGGAGGCGGTTATTATTTGGTATGGATGAATGAGCCGGTCACCGATACTATTACAGGATTAACGAAGGTAAAGGTGATTTGACCGTCGATTTTTGCATGGTCAGCAGAAATGCCGGAGGTATATTAAACGGGACAAAGCGGACAGCGACCTGGCCAAATATCTTTTCATACATTTTTTTTGCCAATAAGGAATAATGGACCTGGACAAATTTAGCCATCGGCGCCATATGATCAAAGGCTGCCTGAATGATTTGAGTGGCAACATGTTCCGGCAGGATCACAAAGGGGATCGCGGAAATCACATGATCCAATTGTTCGATATGAAGCGATTTTAAAATTTCACCCAGATGTACCGCATCCTGATCTACCACGATTAACCGTTTATCCTCTATTTTTCTTAATGCTTCACAAAAGACCGGATTGATTTCAAAAGCAATGAGTGTAGCATCCGGCGGCATTTTTTTTAATATATAATGTGTGATCACTCCGTCGCCTGCGCCTAATTCCAATACTACCTGACCGCTGGAAAATTCGATTTGCTTTAAGATCTCTTTGCACAGAAAGGAGGAGCTCCTGGTAATGGTGCCCACGGTCATAATGTTCTTAAGACCCTGGTCTAAAAAAATTTTTGTCTTTTTCATTCGTTTAATGGTTATTCACTGCGGTAGATAAATTGTAGGAGGTCCGGATATTTTTCACTCCACCTGGACATCATTGCCTGTGGGATCCGTTGATTAGAATAATAGGGAATAATCAATGCATCTTCATAACCTGCAGTGATCCATGATTTCCGGGCTGCATTGGCCAGCACAAAATTTGGATATACGCCGGTCATTAATTCGTATTTACCGGTGTTATTATTTTTTTCAATAAAGGTCTGCATCAATTGGTCCACTTCAAAATTTGCTGCATTGGTGGAAGATAATAACATTATTTTGTAGTTGAGTTCAGCTTCTTCTGAAATAAATCCGGCCCGGTCACCGACACTCATCGTTCCATTTACGATTACCGAATCTTTATAAAACTTCTGAGATTCTTCGGAGCGGGGCTCCGGATAAAATATGGAAAACTCTATCCGGCGATTCAAACTTTGTGCAGCCGGGTTGGGTTTGCCGTCGGCATGTTCCAGGGCAACGGGAAAACCGGATCCATAGCCTTTTACTTGTATCCTCGATGGTTTAATGCCCTGTTGAATAAAATACTCCTTGATCGCTTCTGCTCTTTTGATGGAAAACAAAATGTCCATGGATACCGTCCTTGCACTGCGGTCAGTAAATACTTCAATAATAATGTTATGGGTTGGAAAACTTTTAAGTATGCTAACCACCTCATCCATCTTTTTAACCATCGATGGCAATTTTAATTGTTCATCGCTGACATAATATAATACCGGTACCTGGACTAGCTCCTGGACTTCACCGGAATGATTACCGGAGGCCGGCCCACCAGCCAATTTTGAAGCCTTGTATTCCGGTACATCTGCAAAAAATTCAGGCCTGGATCGTTCTGCCTGAGGGGCTGGTGATTGTTTAAAATATGCGAAATAAATATCGTAGCCACCTGCTCCGGTTTTGCGGGTAGAGGCAAACAAGCCTCCCAGTTTATTTTTATTTAACCTGAAGTAGCGATCATCTCCCCCGGAATTAATGGGCATACCAAAATTGATCGGATCGGACCAGGTTTGTTTCTGGTCATCATAACGGGCAGAAAAAATATCGTAGCCACCGATACTATGCAGATTATTGCTACTGAAAAACAAGGTACGCCCGTCCCCTGCGAGCGAAGGGCTTACTTCATCATATGGAGTATTTATTTTGAATCCGAGGTTGGTCAGGGGTTTCCAGACTTTATCCACCCGTTTGCTATAATACAAGTCATACCCACCTAAACCGCCAGGGCGATTGCTGGCGACAATGACCGATGAATCCGTAAAGTAAAATAATTCGTCGCTGCTGTATAAGAATGGAATATCAATTAAAACAGCGTCCTGGATTTCAAGGGACTCTATTTTAAACGTATCCACGTAAAATTTTAATTGGCTCAGGGAAGGTCCTCTTTTAAAAAAGACAATCCTTCCATTTTCACTGAAGTCGGATAAAATCTCATGACTTTTGGTATTCAGGTTGGGATTTAATGCCGCGATTTCTGACCATTCTCCGTTATACAGGCTGCTGGCATACATATCATAAGGGATTTCAAAATCCGGGGAATAATTGGCATACAATCCCGCGGATTCACGGTCCGAACTAAAATAAAACCGGGAATCCAGATTGATACTCGGAATAGGCATGATTTCATTCCAGCTTGTATTGACTTCATTGCCTGCCCCCTCAATCAATGCCCCATTGGTTTCAGAATACAAACTAATGGCCTGGCCACATCTTTTTATTTCATCTATGGTCTGCGTATGCGCGGCGCTGCCTGCTTCTACCAGATTGAGATATTGTTTAAAATGAATAGCAGCTTGCGGAAAATTATTTTTTGCCTGTGCCAGTTTTCCCGCTAAAAAAAAAGAATAACTAGTTTCCGTTCTGGCCATTCCCATTAAACGATGGACAATCGCCGTGGCCGAATCCAGGTTGTTGGTTTCATAATCTGAGATAGCCCGTTTTAATAAAATCAGATGGTCCTGGGGATATCTCGCACTGATCTGCAGATACAACGGTGCCGCCCGGAAGTATTGTTTCGATTTAAAAAATCCATCAGCCTGTTTTATCATCAACTCCATGGATTGTCCGTACAAAAAAACAGTCCAAACCATCAAACAGGGGACAAATAAAAATCTGGTTATTCCTTTCCTCATTACTCAGGGGGTTTGTTGGGTGTCGAAAGATTCTAAAAGATCAGCTACTCTTCTAAGGAAACTTCCACCCAAATAACCATCAATTACCCGGTGATCATAGGACATGGACATAAACATAAAATGCCGGATGGCTATTACATCGCCGTGAACGGTTTCGAGCACGGCTGGTTTTTTCTTGATAGCACCAGTTGCCAGTATAGCTACCTGGGGCTGGTTGATTATAGGTGTGCCCATCAGACTTCCAAAGGAACCTACGTTGGTGAGGGTAAATGTTCCACCACTGACTTCATCCGCTTTTAATTGATTTTCCCTCGCCCTCCTGGCCAGATCATTGATCGCCAGGGTCAAACCAACCAGACTAAGCCGGTCAGCTTGTTTGATCACCGGAACAATCAGATTGCCTGAAGGAAGTGCGGTAGCAATTCCGATATTAATATCTTTCTTTTTAATGATTTTATAGCCCTCTACTGAAGAATTGATCAATGGGAATTGTTTGATGGCCTGCACCACCGCTTCAATAAAGATTGGAGTAAACGTGATATTTTGATCGTATTTGGATTGAAAAGCATTTTTTATTTTATTCCTCCATAAAACAATTTCGGTGACGTCCACTTCGACAAATGAGGTCACATGAGGGGCTATGTTTTTGCTGTTGACCATGTGGTCTGCAATCAACCGTCGCATGCGGTCCATTTCAATGATTTCATGTTCACCCGAAGCCGTGGTCCCGGATATAATAGCCCCCTGGCGGGGCGAGTGGACCTGATCCGGTTCACCCAGTACCGGATGGGATTTTTTCTTTTCTACATAATTTAAGATGTCGGCTTTGGTGACCCGACCTGCTGATCCTGAACCTGCCAGCTGATCGAGTTCAGTCAATGCTATATTCTCTTCTTTAGCGATTGTCCTGACCAAAGGAGAATAAAAACGCTCCGGCCTGTTGTGGGCTGATTCCTTCCCGGGTTCTGAATGGTCTGGCTCAGCCGGAAAATAGGGGACGGTTGCAGCAGCATTTAATATTTCCGTTTCAAGAGGACTGGTGTCTTTCTCCAATAATGGGAGTGCGATTTCCGGATGACCATTAGATGACAAAGAGGGTTTCACCGGTTCTATCGAGACCCCGTTAAGGATTTGAATTTTTGCAATGACCGTACCAACCGGCACAATGTCGTTTTCCTGAAATAAAATTTTAGTAATTTTTCCCTGAACAGGCGAAGGAATTTCAGAATCTACTTTATCTGTTGCAATTTCGAGTATGGGCTGATCGAGTTTCACTTCATCCCCTTCTCTGAATAACCATTTGAGAATAGTGGCTTCCGTGATACTTTCACCCATTTTAGGCATGATAAGATCATGTTCCATCGGTTCAAAGGTACGAATTATTCATCCATCAATATCCCATAGAGCATAATCAGGGCCATGGTAGACGATGCCCGGATATTCAGCAGCCGGTCCCTTCTCAATTGTAGCTTTTTGGTCTTGAGTTTACCGGATTTCAGAGCGACACAAATCCAAACCGTTCCAACCGGTTTGTCAACCGATCCACCATCGGGACCTGCAATGCCCGTTACTGCCACGGCTACCTCTGTATTGAGGGCATCCAGTGCACCCAGAGCCATCTCTTTTACCGTTTCCTCACTGACAGCTCCAAAACTATCCAGGGTGGTCTGATTTACACCAAGATATTTGACTTTGAGCTGATTATGGTAGGCTATGATACTTCCTTTAAAATAGTCGGAAGCTCCTGCATTGGAAGTCACCTGATGGGCTATATGGCCTCCCGTACAACTTTCTGCAGTTCCCATCATCCACCCTTTCCTGGTCAGTATTTGGGCAATTGCTTTTTCCAGGGTGAGGTCACCTTCACCTACTCGATATTTGCCCAGTCTGTCCCGGATTTGATTGATGATAGCTGTCCAATGGTCATAGTCCTCTTTAGAATTACTATCCAGGTCCACCCGGATCCTGACTTTATATAGATCCGGAAGGAAGGCAAAACCGATGTTAGCTGATGCTTTCCGGGTAATATCTTTTATGAGGTCTTCCAGGAAGGTCTCCCCTTCGCCGACCGTATAAAAAGTATGACTAAATCGGGTAGGCCCTGAATTGACCGACCTCAACAGGGATTTTACATGTGGGTCAAAAATTGCTTTCATCTCAAAAGGCACACCAGGCATGGCGATGAAATGTTTGCCCTGATACAAAAAATGCATTCCGGGGGCTGTACCCGCGGTATTGGGTATTACATCCACGCCTTCCGGTAATCTGGCTTGTTCGAGATGGGAATCACTGGGTGACCGGCCCAGTTGATTGAATAAAATTTCAATTTTTGCATAGGTCGGGGCATGAAATATCCGTGGGATTTTCATGAATTGGGCAAAAGCTTCACTGGTGAGGTCATCCGCTGTGGGCCCCAGACCTCCGGTAGTCAATATGATATCGCCTTTGTCGGAAGCCTGTTGCAGGGCTTGAACAATTGCCTGAATATCATCCGACACGGACCACTTTTCTATGACCGGTATTCCTTCTGCCAATAATTCCTGGGCAAGCCAGGCTGCATTGGTATCCACTACCTGTCCATTCAGGACTTCATTGCCAATGGTAATTAAAATCGCTTTCATGGGAGCAAGATGGAGATTTGATCCAAATCAAATAAGCGGGTTTCGCCATTCTCCATTTGTAATTTGATTTCACCGGAGGGGACCACCTCTACTATCCTGGCTGGGTAGGTTTGATCCTTGGTCCCAGGCTTTATCATTACCGGGTGGGTTATGCCATACAAGTACTGATGATACGCTTTTGTAATCTGCTCTAAAGTCCCGGAAGACAATTGTTGGTAGTAGATGTTTAAAAAGGACATCAGTTTGTGAATGATCTCATTTATATCAAAGGATTTTCCAGTCAGGCCAATCAGGGAGATGGCCTGGGGGAGGGATGGATCAAAGCAAAGTTGATTTACATTGATTCCGATGCCAAGTATACTGGATTCCCAGAGTTGGCCTTTCCATTGATTGGAGATTAGAATACCGGATATTTTTTTATTGAGAATAATTATATCATTGGGCCATTTGATCAGGACAGGTTGACCGGTAAGATCCTCAATAAGGGCCCGGATGGCTAAAGCCGTGACCTGGCTAAGGGCAAAAGGAGGTGGGACCGTTTCCCATGAATGTTTGATGATCAGGCTGCCGGTAAAATTTTCAGCAGGGTTACTTTGCCAGGTTTTGCCCAATCTTCCCCGTCCCTGGGACTGATTTCTTGCCATGACCAGGGTACCATTGGCCACTGTGGAATCTTTAAGCAATTGGGCTGCAAAAAGCTGTGTAGAATCGACCTGATCTAGCAGGATTTTTACTTTCCCCATCAAACCAGGTTGATATGCCTCAATTTTCATACTTTTGTATGACAAATAAACATATATTTTCAAAAGAAAATAAAACTATCGCTTGGCAAAAGGAAAAAAAGCTCCCGCACTCAAGGCACCCAAAGATCCCCTCAACGAATTGATCATAGAGACTATCCTGGAGAAGAAAGGTCACCATATTAACTTTATGGACCTCAGGGACCTGGATGGCCCTGCAGATTATTTTATTGTATGCGAGGCAGACAATATTACGCTGACCAAAGCATTGGCTGACCATATTTACCGGACTGTCAAGTCCAAATTGGGCCGGGCCCCAAACCATACCGAAGGCGAATCGCAGGCTAAATGGATCCTCATCGACTATTTTACCACGATAGTCCACATCTTTTACAAGGACACCCGCAAGTATTATGAAATAGATCAGTTGTGGAGTGATGCCAAAACCGTGGAATTCCACCAGGTTTAGCTAATATTTAACCGGAACACAGAATCAATTGCCTCCATAAAATGTTTATGAAATAACCCGTAATTTTGGAAAGCAGACATGGAAGATAAAAATAAAAAGAACCTCAAGAAATTCAATTTTAATATCTATTGGATTTATGGCCTCATCGTCGTCTTTATATTAATCATGCAGATGATGCTGAGCCAAAACAAACAAACTGAGATTGATTTTGGCCGTTTTCAACAAATGGTCAAATCAGGCGATATTAAGAAAATAGAGGTAATCAATAAAGAAAAAGCCTACGTATACCTCAAAAATGAAAGTGTCACCAAATACCCTGATGCCCCTAAAAATACCGTCAACAGTGAATATCCCCACTTTGAGTTTACGGTAGGTTCCGTGGAGTCTCTGGAAAACCAGGTATACGAGCTCAACAAAGAGCTGCCTGAAGCCAGCCGTATCTATATCACCCACACCAAACGTACCGACTGGTTGACCCCCATCCTGGGATGGATCATTCCTTTCTTTCTGATCATTGCAATCTGGATGTTTATCATGCGCCGGGTTGGTGGCGGTGGCGGTGGCGGACCTGCCGGGCAAATATTTAATATAGGCAAGTCAAAGGCCACATTATTTGAAAAAGATTCTACACCTACGGTCACTTTTGCTGATGTAGCCGGTCTCAATGAAGCAAAAGAGGAAGTCATGGAGGTGGTTGATTTTTTAAAAAACCCGAAAAAATATACTGCTCTGGGCGGCAAAATTCCCAAAGGGGTTTTATTAGTTGGACCTCCTGGCACCGGAAAAACCTTATTGGCGAAAGCGGTAGCCGGAGAAGCCGGAGTGCCTTTCTTTTCCATCAGCGGATCCGATTTTGTTGAGATGTTTGTCGGAGTCGGTGCTTCCAGGGTCAGGGATTTGTTCCGCCAGGCCCGCGAAAAAGCGCCCTGTATTATTTTCATTGATGAAATTGATGCCATCGGACGAGCCCGTGGTAAAAACAACTGGCAGGGAGGTAATGACGAAAGGGAAAGTACTCTCAATCAATTGCTGGTGGAAATGGACGGTTTCCCTACCGACAAAGCTGTGATCCTGATGGCAGCCACAAATAGGCCTGATGTATTGGACAACGCCTTACTCCGGCCAGGAAGGTTTGACCGTCAAATTGGGATAGATGCCCCCGACCTCAAAGGAAGAGAAGCTATTTTCAACGTCCATTTGAAGAATATTAAATTAAAATTCGATGTGGATCCCGTAATACTGGCTGAAATGACACCCGGTTTTGCAGGAGCTGATATCGCCAATATTTGTAATGAGGCTGCCTTGATTGCCGCGCGACGCAATAAAACAGCAGTAGACATGGATGACTTTAATTATGCCCTGGATCGAGTAATTGGAGGATTGGAAAAGAAAAATAAAATCATCTCCCCGGAAGAACGCGAAATCATCGCCTTTCATGAATCAGGTCATGCGGTTTGCGGTTGGTTGCTCGAATTCGCATCCCCACTCGTAAAAGTGACCATAGTTCCCCGTGGGATTGGCACCTTAGGGTATGCACAATACCTGCCCAAAGAAGAATATATTACCCGGACTGAGGCTTTGCTGGATCGTATGTGTATGACATTCGGCGGGAGGGCAGCGGAGTCTATTGTATTTAATAAGGTTTCTACTGGTGCCCAAAGCGATCTGGACCAGGCCACTAAAATGGCTTACAGCATGATCACTGTGTTTGGGATGAATGAAAAAGTAGGCAATGTATCTTTTTATGGGATGAGCCAGGACAATTTTCAAAAGCCATATTCAGATGAAACGGCAAGGCTGATCGATGACGAAGTACGCAAATTGGTCGAATCCCAGTTTGAAAGAGCTAAACAAGTCCTGCGGGACAACCGGGATAAACTCAATCTGATCGCCAATACCTTACTTGAAAAAGAAGTATTGGTTAAATCTGACGTTGAAAAACTAATAGGTCCAAGGCCATTTCCTGACAAACCAACCCACCCTATCCAGGTGTATGGTGAAAATGGTGTATCCTAACCCTAATGCAGGGTTGATATTAAATCAGGTATTGTACTCAACCGGTAGTTTGAAAGAAAGGCTTATCTGCAATGGTGGATAAGCCTTTTTGATTCTTATCCCCGACCGTGTTTATCTAACGTTAAATCTGATTCTGGCGACGTCAAAAAATTATTCTACTATCCCTTTGACCCAGATCATAAACCCGCTAAAAATCAGGAAGGTCAAGGCCGTATACAATATAAGCGGCCTGTGCATGTCGTCACTGGTAAAATAACCAAGCCATAAAATCAGTGACACAAAGCCGAAATACAGACCAATCACAAAATTCAGTTCATCCAGTCTTTTTATTAGTTTGTCCATCATCAGAAAAATAGGATATTGAGTAATACGGTTATGGTCAACAGGATAATACCCAGCGTTACCGGATTGGAATACCAGGGTCCTTTGGCAAAGGATTCTTTAGGGGTCAATGAATAAACCAATCCTCTTAATTCTGCTTCCGGTTTGGGATTGGTCATCAAACTGACTATTAGGGTAGTTACGAAGTTGGCAATAAAAGCCATGGAGGCTATAATAAACGCCTGACCCATACCGCTTTTAATCTCCGCCAAGGGATAGATCCAGGCGCCTTTGCCTTCAGCCAGGGTCAATCCATGGGTGAGTGCAGCAGCACAGGTACCTGCTACCAGTCCCCAGAAAGCCCCGTGTCCGGTGGTCCTTTTCCAAAACATACCCAATAAAAAGGTCGCGAATAAAGGTCCGTTGACAAAACTGAAAACCAATTGAAGAAAATCGTTGATGTTATTAAAACTTTTGGCGATATAAGCGGTAGCAATGGAGGCCAGAATACCGACCACCGTAGTCAGCTTCCCGACTTTTAAATAATGTTTGTCGGATTTGTTTTTAGCAAAATAAGCTTGATATATATCATAGGTAAATACGGAATTGAATGCCGTCACATTACCCGCCATTCCGCTCATAAAGGATGCCATCAATGCAGTGATGCCCAAACCAAGCAGTCCGCTTGGATAATAGTGGGCGATCATAGAAGGCAGGACCATAGTATAATCCAATCCCCCATTGGCATCGGTGGGAATCGAGTATCCCTTGGAGGCCAGGGCCGGGGTCATCAGAGTAATGGCGATCAATCCGGGAAGGATCACAATTAAAGGCATGAGCATTTTGGGCAGTGCCGCTACAATCGGGGTTTGTCTTGCAGCCTGCATATCCTTGGCAATCATAGCTCTTTGAACTACTAAAAAATCGGTGCACCAATAACCAAACGACATTACAAACCCCAGACCAAAAATCAGTGACATAAAATGGATACCCATGGGATTGGCATCCGCTGTGCCCATATACTTCCAGGCATGGGTCAGTTCGGGGGCGAGATTTTCTTTGATAACAGACCAGCCCCCCACATCGTGCAGGGCAACGATGACCAGAGGAGACAATCCCAGGACGATAAGGAAAAACTGAAGCACTTCATTGTAGACCGCGGATGTCAATCCTCCATAAAAAATATAAGCCATCACAATACCCGCTGCTACAACAATGGAGAGATCAAAATCCCAATGCAGAATGATTTCCAGCAATTTGGCCAGGGCATAAAGCGAAATGCCCGATGAAAATACGGTCATGACAGCAAAGGAGATGGCGTTGAGCCCCCTCGTTTTTTCATCAAATCGAAGCGATAAGTATTCAGGGACACTGCGGGCCTTGCTTCCATAATAAAACGGCATCATAAAAACCCCCAGGAAAACCATGGCGAAGATGGCTCCTATCCAATAAAAGTGCACGGTCATCACCCCGTATTTAGCCCCGGAAGCCACCATGCCCAGAACTTCCTGGGCACCCAGATTGGCTGAGATGAAGGCAAGACTGGTAATCCATAATGGAATTCGGGTGGATTGACGAAGAAAATCGTTGCTGGATTTGATCTTCCTTTTGATGATAAACCCGACACCGATTACAAATAAAAAATAAACCAGGATGATCAGGTAATCGAAAACAGATAAAGTCATGGCTTTGGTAAGGTCTTAGCCACACAAGATAATTTTTATTCGGAGTATTTATTTCATCGGGTTCGATTATACAGGATATCCTTGTGACTCAGGCCATGCGCAGTTGTTGTGGCCAGGTTAATAAACTCCATTACCATTTTTTCCGGTTTTCTTTCTTGGATGCATTCAACTTTTTTTGGGTCAGCCTGGATTCAATGCTGGATCGGGGTGGTTTGGTTTTGTATCGTTTTTTAGGTGGCGCCAGGATGGATTCAATGAGTTGATAGAGTTTTAATAAAACCAACTCTTTATTTTTACCCTGAGATCGACTGGTGGAACACTGCAGGTAAAGTTCACCCGCTTCATTGATTTTGTTGGCAAACCGGTTATGTAAACGTTCCTTTTGTTCTACGGAAAGCAGCGGAGCGGACCCAATATCAAAATACAATTGGACTTTGCTTTCTGTTTTGTTTATATGTTGCCCACCCGGTCCACTGCTCCTCGATGTTTCAAACCGGCAGACGGATAAAAATTGTTGAAAATCAATTCTCATTCAAACGGGTAAAATTAAGAAAAGTGAAGAAAAGAAGGGTGATTGTAAAACCGGAACAGGAATAATTGAAATAAACGTGCAGACTATAACAAATCGATACTGAATTCACCCAATTCGACCTGGATAACAGCGGGAGCCTGGTTAAACGCTGAGGTATATTCCGGAACCAAACGGCTGACAAAAGAATCCGTCAGATTTTTGTCGATTAAACATAACACACAACCTCCAAATCCCCCACCCATAATCCGGGCACCTGCCACTTTATTTTCTCGTGCCTTTGAAACAATAAAATCCGCTTCGGGACAGGACACCTCGTAATCGTCTTTGAGGCTATAATGGGTGTCGTACATATAAGATCCTGCTGTAAGCCAATCATTCGATAGGACACTTTCCGAAAATAACCTGATCCGTTTGTGTTCAGAAATGGCATGACGAGCCCTTTTCATTTCCACATCGGTGAGTACAGGGATTTCATCCAGTTCGTCCAGATTAAAATCCCGGTAACTGCCGGATTTGGAATAAAACGATTTAAGAGATTCCAGCGCATGTTCCCCTTCCCTTCTCCGTCGTGCGTAACCTCCTTCATTCAACTGATGAAAAACCCTGGTATTGATCAAGACCCATTCATACTCCTGCATGTCGACGTGGATATATTGAAAGGAAAGGCTGTTGCAATCGAGTAAAAGAAAAGCGTTTTTCTTTCCATACAAACAAGCATATTGGTCCATCAGTCCGCAAGGTGTTCCTAATCGGTGTTCAATGGTTTGTGCCAGATAGGCAATTTTTTGTGTAGGTAATGACCATTGATTCAATTGATTCAGGCAACTTACAAAACCACACAACAATGCCGCGGATGAGGACAGGCCGGCACCCAGGGGGATGTTGGAGTCCACCCACAAATTGAAAGGAATCGTCTGATAACCGGATTCCTTTAAAATCTGCAAAGCATAATTAAAATATTTTGCCCAGGTGGGTGGTGATGCATCCGGTTTGGCTAATGAGTAACGTTCATTAAATAGCTGCGAAAAAATACAACTCGGTCCCTGACTTTTGCCGATGATCAAATCGGTATACCGGTTAATTGCTGCCGGCATGACATACCCCCCATAATAATCAATGTGTTCTCCTATGAGGTTGATGCGGCCAGGGGCGCGGATATGCCAAACAGGCTGTGATTCAAACTGTTGAATAAATTGATTGATTTTCGTGTTGGAGGCCAAGGAATGATTTTTTTTTACTGCATGAAAAGAGTTTATTGAACAGAAACCAGGCATTACTCCATCCGGACAAGGTCTATTTTAATATTTATTCCGAATGGCAAGGGAAAGCGGCCAGAAGATACCAAGTGCCATCTTGGTTGATAGATGGTCCCTGAGTTCAACCAAACCATTTTCCGGGATTTAGACATGTTGTCCCTTTAACTGAATCACGTTTAAAAAAGTATATAAAATTTGCGATTAAATTTGCGAAATAGGTCAAAGACATCTGCGGTCCTCTTGAAGAAATAATAGTAAATATCTGTATATTTGCCCCTCCAACAAAAGGTCGGGTGGCCGAGCGGTCAGGCAGAGGTCTGCAAAACCTTCTACAGCGGTTCGATTCCGCTTCCGACCTCAGGTAATTAACCCTTGATTGTTTCCCAATCAGGGGTTTTTTTATTTCCGGATTTAAGCCGGAGATAGCCCTTCCGGAAAAATAATCAGCTCTGATAACCATTTGATGTTAAATTAAACTAAGCCCTTCAATTTTATGGATAGAATTTGAACCGGCTGTCATTTTACCCGGCAAAATCTTTTTTCCCACAATAATTTAACGCAATACGGGTAATTAATTGCGATCTCGATACATTATCTGGTATTAACCACTAAATAATTCTGATTATGGCGACTAAATCTTCTTTAAAAAAGGCTATCATCGTAGCCCCGGCCAGACCCAAGTTCCAATATGCAGTAAAGTTTATTTGTAAAAGCAGTATCCCCGGCACTTCTCTGGAGGATAAGGCCTTTCTCCCCGGCAACTATCAAACCATCATCAACATCCACAATCCCTGGACCAAACCGGTAAAATTCAGGAAAAAATTAGCCTGGGCAATTGAAATAGGCAGGTATTTCCCGGGAGAACTCAAAGGTGACGGAGTTGCCACCATTACATGCCAGCAAGTCACGGACTTTGGGCTTCATCTGATCCATGGCTTTGAAGGTTTTTTAGTGATAGAAAGTGATATCAGCCTGGATGTCACAGCAGTTTATATGGCCGGTGACAAAACGGTGGCCAGTATCGATGTCTCACAAATTAAAGAACGGAGACTAAGGTAATCCGATAATTCCCATTCGACGTTTAAGGTTTTTTTTTGGAGCCTGGTGGTTACACCCGGCTCTTTTTGTTTTATCAATATTTAATTTTACCCATGCTTATTATTAAAACGGTCAGTGGGCTCCGTTGGTGGATCCGGCAAGAAAGGGAAAAAAAACATTCGGTTGGTTTTGTACCGACCATGGGAGCCTTACACCAGGGGCATATCTCGCTCATAAAAACCTCCCGGCTTACAAATGATATAACAGTTAGCAGCATCTTTGTCAATCCTGCCCAGTTTAATGACCCCAAAGACCTGGCTAATTATCCCAGAACTTACGATGAAGATGTCCGGATGCTGGCTGAGGCAGGTACAGATATTTTATTTTATCCCGACGAAAAAGAAATTTACCCACCCGACTTTAAACCCATCGTGGTCGACCTTCAGGGTTTAGATCTGGTCATGGAGGGTCAACACCGGCCGGGTCATTTTAATGGGGTAGTCAACGTTGTATACCGGTTGTTGGATATTGTAAAGCCTGACCGTTTATATATGGGACAAAAGGATTTTCAACAATTTACAGTGATCAGCCAAATGATCCAGGTGCTCAATTTACCAGTCCGTCTGATCGTATGTCCTATTGTCCGGGAAAAAAATGGATTGGCAATGAGTTCAAGAAACAAAAGGTTGAGCCCCGAAGGTCGCCAACGCGCTGCGTTGATTTACGAGGTTTTGATCAACGGCAAACAAAGGATACCGATTTATACACCCGGGGAAATTGAATCCTATTGCCTTGAACTGCTTCATGCTCCTGGGTTTAAACCTGAGTATTTTTCGATTGTGGACAGCCTGACTTTAAATCCTGTAACTAGTTGGCATCAGAGTTCCAGACCTGTGGCCTGTGTCGCCGTGTGGCTGGAAGGAATCAGACTGATTGACAATGAATATTATGATCAATCCGCCTAAAAAAGTTGCTTTTAATAAAAGGATGTCAATTAAACAAAACAGGACAAAATGCAAAAGGACAAGCCAAAGCCTGTCCTTTTAAACATCAAAAATGAGGTTTGGATTTTATTTTCGGATTGAAATTTTTTGGATTTCGGTACCCTGATTTGATTTTAGTTTGACCAGATAGTTTCCGGACACCATGTGCTCCAATTGGATTCGGTGATCCGGGTTGGAGGAATTGACATTATTTTGCTGGTACCAGGTCCTGCCGGCCATATCCACCATTTCGATATCGAACCTGATATCTTTATCGGGGGCAGTCCAGTTTATCTGGACAAAATCCGTGGCAGGATTTGGATAAGCAGTCAAAGACCATAACAATTTATTTTCAATTCCACGGGTCTCCAGGGACACCAGGGAATTAGCTGGTTCCTCTGCCGGTATACCGGATTCAAACAATTCTCCTGTGAATAAACTGGTGACATAAAATTTATCTCCACTAGCATTCAGGGTTATCCCCGATCCAGGGCCATAGCCGGTGGCTACGGTATCTATAATTTTACCATTTCTGATTTTGATGACCTGACCCGAGCCAAACGCAAATCCACCAGCCAGCGAGAAGGTACCAAACTGAGCGACATAAATATTTTTGAATTTATCCATAGCAATATCTGTCAGCAAGGTAAGTCCTAAAAGATAGGGTGATACATTACCACTGCGGTCGACGTGATAAATTCCGGCCTTGCCACCAAGAAAAGGAAAGCCGGTCAACGTAGTCACGAGAAACCCACCGTATTTTGGGATAGCAACGATACCTGTAGGCACGGGATCCACCATTGGAGGTCCTACCGGAATAGGGTTGGCAAAAGGAGAAAACTTTGCAAATACGGACATATTTTTTCCATTTCTGCTGACCCTGATAATGGAATTGGAGCCGGCATCAGCTACAAACCATACCCCATCCTCATCCTGCACTGCAGAGAAAGGATCTGAATCCTGGTTGTCCGAAGCATTAAATGAAAAGGTGCCCACATCGATTAGCTGCACCGCATCGGCTAGGGTCAGTGGGGCACTGGTAACCGGGCACAAATCCGGCAAGGTCAAAGATGACCATATTCCCAAAAATTCCTCCCAGGATTGGAGCACAGCCCACGATGATTACTGCCATTTTACCAAACTTCATTGGAATGGCTTTCCAAGGGCCTACAATATCCCCGGCAACCGGGTTAAACATGGAAGGGAGGTCCATGATTACAACATGTTTTTTATTGGATTTAGTGACCACTACACTAGCCCCATCCGTCGCTCCTGTCCCGGATTCAGCTACCCATTTGTTGCCCCATTCATCGGCAGTCACTCCAATCGGACTGTTTAATTCCTGAGCAATACTTTTTAACTGGGCATACCCATGCACCTGTATACACAAGGCTAAACAAACAAAAATTAAATTTTTTTTTCATATAGATATATTTTATAGAATTAACAAATTGCCAGATTAATGGAGAAAACGAAGTGGCATTAAATGCAGTATTGCGACACGATAAAACTACTATATATATTTATAATATGAAAGTAGTACCGTCCGAAAAATGTCCTAAAAATTTGTTCACTATTTCAGGCCAGGTAAAACCTTGATACGATACTTTTCAGGTTGCGAATTAATTTCTTCTTCTCCCCAAACTTAATAAAGTGGTTTTACCAAATACACTGTATTTCCTGGATCAATACTTAACTTTGCACCAATGTTACTTCAGATTTTTAAATCCAAAATTCACCGCGCGACCGTGACGGAAGCCAATCTAAACTATGTCGGAAGCATAACGCTGGATGCGGACCTGATGGATGCGGCACAGATTTATCCAGGTGAAAAACTTCAAATCGTCAATGTCAATAATGGAGAGCGCCTCGAAACTTATGCAATCCAGGGAACGCGGGGTTCAGGTTCAATCTGCCTCAATGGAGCAGCGGCCCGCAAGGCGGAAGTTGGTGATATCGTCATCATTATCTCTTATGCCCTGATGAGTCCGGAGGAAGCTTTGT
>Ga0163144_10001800_pt1 | contig 50216 bp, 35 predicted proteins | sample OliLak19BULKMAT1_FD_123175 | JGI IMG/M metagenome (GOLD analysis project Ga0163144, IMG submission 123175) | Freshwater microbial mat bacterial communities from Lake Vanda, McMurdo Dry Valleys, Antarctica - Oligotrophic Lake LV.19.BULKMAT1 | ecosystem: Environmental > Aquatic > Freshwater >... | reverse complement strand
GCCTGACTACTAGCCTGAGTGCCAGCCTGAGTGCCAGGCTTGAGTGGCTCCGCCGGGGTGTTGTCACCTGGCACCTGAAGCTGCGGCGGGGCGCTGGAAAACAGGCTCGGAAACTCGCGCTTGCCCCAGGCCATTCCCGGTTCCCATGCCTGATAGACAGCAAAAGCCAAGCCGGCCAAGAGCACGCTCCAGACGATCGGCTTAAGCCAACTGGTCTCCGGTGCGCTCAGTCGATGATCCCTGCCGCGCCATTCTTGCTGCGGCAGCGCCTCCATGCGCCCAATCTGCGGTTCAGTGCGTACGCGGGAAATGCTGCCTGAGGGCGCAACCACCGTTTCGCGATCGGCCCGAATCTGCGGAAATTCGTCCAGATCGTGAATCACACGCGCGTGCATCGGCGCGATAGGTATCGGCGTGTCCTTGAGGTGCGCTTCCATGTTCTGCACCAACTTCACCAGCTCCGCGCCGCTTTGCACGCGTTCGTCGGTGCGTTTGGCCATCATGCGCGCGAGCAGCGGCTGCGCAAAGTTGTATTCGCGCTGCAGCATGGGCATGGGCGCAGTCATATGCATGATGCCGATCGCCAGTGAGTCGCTGGCGGTGTAGGGCACTTCCCCGGTCAATAGCTGATAGAACACCACGCCCAGACTGTAGATATCGGCGCGACCATCAATGCGCTGCCCGCGCAGCTGCTCGGGGCTCATATAGTGCGGCGTACCCACCACGGAGCCGGTCCTGGTCATCGCGGTGCCGGAATCAGCCGCACGCGCAATGCCAAAGTCGCTGAGCACGCAGGAGCCATCTTCGCGCAGCAGGATATTGTCTGGCTTGACGTCGCGGTGAATAAAGCCCTTCGAGTGCGCGTAATCGAGCGCGCCTGCTATCTCGCGCACGCAGCGCAGCGCGATCTTCAGATCAATGGGTCCTTCGCCCTTGGGCATGACCGTGCCGCCCGGGATGAACTCCATCGCGATGTAGTGCGTGTCGCCGTGCACGCCGACGTCGAAGATGCTGACCACGTGGCGATGGTGCAGTTTTGCCGCGATTCGGGCCTCGCGCAGGAAGCGCTCGCCGAACGAAGGATCCAGATTGAGCTGCGGCGCCATCACCTTGAGCGCAACTTCGCGGTCAACCGAGTTTTGAATGGCCAGATACACGGTCGCCATCCCGCCTTTTCCTAAAGGCTCAAGGATTTGGTAACCGGGTATGTGAAGCACGCGAGACTTCCTGATCAACTTATTGGGCCGCAGCTTAACCCGCACGTGCCTGCGGGTCGAGCGAGAAGCTATGGCTCAGCCAGAGACCAGAAGGTTCTCGGCCGCATTGGGGTTTCGCGCGTCGGGCATCGGTACCTGTGATCGTAGAAGCGCCATTGATGGTGCCGGAACCAGTTCAGGGATTAAAGCCGAACGGGGGCGCGATGAATCGCCGCTACAGCCCATGCAACAGTGGGCTTACCTAAATGGCCTGCATGAATCCCAGATTTGGCCCAGGCACCGAAATCATGCTGCCGGTCATGAACTGCAGATTCGGGAAGATTGCGTCGCGATCGGGGTCGCTTAAGCCATACCACTTGGCGAGGGTGGCCGCGTACTGATCGACCGACAGCGTGGGAATAATCTGTCCCCAGCCGGCGTCGTCAGGATTGCTTTGGCTTGGCAGCAGGCTGGGCATGCGGCCGTAGATGCGGCTGCCATTGACCGCGCCGCCAAACACCAGATGATGTCCGCCCCAGCCGTGGTCCGTACCATCGCCGTTGTTGGTCAAGGTGCGGCCAAACTCTGAGGCGGTAAAGGTGGTCACGCTCGAGCTGAGGTTCATCGCGGGACTGTCCAGCACGTCGTAGAACGCTTTCACCGACTGGGATAGATCGCGCAGCAGCCGCGGATGGTCAGCCAATTGGTTATCGTGATTATCAAAGCCGCCGATGCCAGCGAAGAACAGCTGTCGACTCATTTGCAGCGCGACGCGGGCGCGAATCACGCGCGCCACCATCAGCAGCTGTGACGCAAGCCGGGGCAGTTCTGGCAAGTTGCTGGGGTTCCAGGTAAGTCCGAAAGCATCCCAGAACGGGCGGAATAATGGATCGTTCTCCGGAAAACTGGCGATGGCCGCTTCCACCTGCGCCGAAACTTGAATCGTGCGCTTGGTCTTGTCGACGTAGGCCGTTTCGAAGGGATGCGCATGGTTACGGTTGAGCAAGGCGTTGAAGGTGACGCAGCGGCGGCGATTCCAGCCTTGGCCACCGTCAGCACAGTTTGCGGCGCCGGTTTGGATCGGCCAGAGCTGCTCAACGCCATCCGAAGACATGAAGTAGGGTGCCACCGACTGTCCGGCCTGGAACACATTGTCGCCGTCCAGCGAGACATTCATCGACAGCACTTGGTTGGTATTGCTGGCGGCAAAAATGTCGGCAAGACGGCCGCCCCAGCCGGTGCGAGTGGCGGTGTCAGCGCGCGGCGTTTGCCAAAGCACCGACTGATCTGAGTGCGAGAACAGCTGCGCCGGCAGCAGCGTGCCGGTTTGCTGGTAGCTCGTCTTGTTCACGGGGCGCACCAAAGGACCGGCGTTGGCGATCACTGCCGCACGCCCGGCATTGAACATCTGCTGAGTGCCGGTCATCTGCGGATGCAGACCAAACTGCCCGCCGCCCAAGGGCGCCACTGAGGTGTTGAGCGGCAACAAAGACGCCTGGGGCACCGCCAGATTGGTGCGGGTTTGCAGGTACACGCTATGACCTGCGTCACGCGGAACCACCATGTTGAAGCAGTCGTTTCCGCCGTACAGATAGATGCAGACCAGCGCACGATAGTTTGAGGTGGCGCCCAACAGCTGCCGCGGCGCGGCGGCCTGGGCCAGTTCGAGCTTGCCCATCATGGTGGCAAATGCGGCACTGCCGGCGGTGGCTTTGAGTGCGCGGTGTAGAAAGTCGCGTCGTTGCAAGCGGCTCATATCACTTCTCCACTACATATTCGGGCGAGTTCAGGATCAGCCAGAGCGCATCTTGCACGCGTTCGCGGCGTGCCCCGGACCATGAGTTCAAACCAATGTCATTCACATGCGCCAGCAAGAGGTTGTACATGCTTTGCGACATCCGGCCGCCCATGAACAACAGGTCATAGCGCAGGATCAGCGCTGCTGGCTGGTCCGCAATCAGCATGTCGCGCGCCAGATCAACCTGCACCGGATCCCACTGCCCCAGATCGGGGTTGCCGCGCCAAGCCCAATACACTTTGCCGCCGATCTCGTTGCTCAGCCGCGTGATGTAGGTATCGGTCGTGATCTGCAGCTCGGGCGAGTACAGACCGGCATTGGCAATGGGTCCCGGCAGCTGATAGTTGGGCAGGAAGAAATTGAACACGGTGGGCGCGCGCTGTACCGCTTGCGCGCCGTACTGCTCTGCCCAGCCTTCGTTGATGCGACCGCTGTTGGAGCGTGCGTCCAAGGCGCGCCACAGCTGGGTAACCCTGAGCAAAGGCTCGCGCATTTTGCCGGCGTAGGCCGGCGCCTGCGCCAAGGCGCGCGCTTCGCGATCGGTAAGAATGGTTCGCACCACCGCGCGCAGATCGCCGCGGACATTGCTGCCATTGTTGTTGAACGCGCTTGCCACCCGGGCAATGTACGCGGGTGAAGGATTGCTGGTGGTCAAGCGCTGAATCAGCAGGCGCGCGATGAACGGGCCCACGTTAGGATGATTGAACGCGTTATTGAGCGCAGCAGTGAGATTCGAGCGTGCGCTGCCGCCAGCGGGCAGCACGCCGTTTGGCAGACTCACGCCCGGATAGTTCAGCAGCTGCTTGGTGCCTGCGCTGGCATGGTAGATGTCGCCAAAAGCGCTTCCCTCACCCCAGGGTCGCATCTGCGTGCGCCAACCCGGATGCGAACGCCAATCCTGTCCTTCGGGACCGGTTGGGCAGTACTCCCAGTGCCACCAATTCAGCCCACCGCCTTCGGGTGCATTCGGTGGCGTGCAGGTGGAATAGTTCCAGCCCGTGAAGACATTCGCAAAGCCGCGAATGGTCTCCTGGCTGTAGGTTGAAATCGGCTGCACGCCTGCTGCCAGGGGATCGCCATCCATTACCGAGCCATCAAGATTAAGGCGCACCAGACCGATCGAAAACAGCTGCATGATTTCGCGCGCATAGTTTTCATCCGGACGGATGTTGAGTGCCGTATCTGGCTTGCGATTCTTGAGCATGGACAAATACACGCCCATAACCGGGCTGAGCGTGATTTGCTCTAATAGGTCGCGATAGCTGCCGAAGGCCTGGCTGGCAAGGATGTCGTAGTAGTTGGCCAACGCAGTCGGATTGCCTTCAAGCGCGCCGTTCTGGTCGGAAACCACCAGAATCTCCGACAAGGCAAAGGCGACCCTCTGGCGCAGCTGATCGCTGCCGTTCAAAACGTTGCTGAACCAGATTTCTTGCCGCTTGTCTTGCCAAACCTCGATCGGTTGGCCTGCGGCTACGGCTTGCGCAATCAGGCTGTCCAGAAACGGGAGCTGGCGTGAAGCCGGCGCGGCAAACTGTTCGTCCAGCCACGCGTTGATGCCCATGCCCTGCAGTCGCGTGATCTCCGGCAGCTTGGGTCCAAACGTCGCCATGGTCAAAAATCGCGATGCGTCTGCGCCCGAATAAGGGCCTTCAATCCGCTCATCGAAACGCGCTGCGAAAATCACATCGCCTGCCGCGCTCGCGTACTGGCTGGCGAGCATGCAAGCCGCGCCGAACCACCTCACCCACCGCCGACCATTGCTCATCTTTGACTCCGATGATCCAAGAGCGGCAAGACTGCCCGGGCCGGTCCGGACAAGGCGTGACTCTGTGCACACTGTATCCGTTTCGCGTTCCGGCATGCACCTGTTCTGGGACTGCGCGCACACTCGCTTGCTGCGCTGGCCGGTGCTTGGCCTGACAATCAACCCGCTGGCCGGTGCTTGGCCTGACAATAGAACTTTGGAGATAGGGAGAGTCTTCGATGCTAGGCCGTTGCATGCTTGCGCTGGGCTGTGTTTTGCTCAGTTTGCGTTCTGATGCCTTCTCGCAGGGGTCTCCAATCTGTGAGGTGAACACGCTGCCCTTGATCGAGATGAGTGCCACGCTTTCGGATCCGCCTCCAGTTGGCTGGACCCTGAGTGCGCCGCGCAATTACTACGTGCCGGGACGCATGGTCCGCTTTCAGGTGCAGCAACCCAATCCCGCCAAGCGCGCACTTGGCGTGCTGATCTGGGCCAAATCCGCCCCTTTCGTGGGCGCCGGTAGCTTCATGCTGGATGCCGGTGGGCTTTACCAATTCGTGCCTGCACCCGCTCCGTGCGCGCAGTGGGCGCTCTCGCACGTCTCGCCGGCACCGAAATCGCCTGCGCAGTTGCGCTTTGACTGGCTGCCCCCGAACGCTGGCGCAAGCAACGGCGTGGTGATCGTGCGCGCGTTTCTCATTGAAGCGTGCGGCGTGTCCGGTGGCTGCCGCGCGCATCAGGCGCTGACGCCTGTGCTGGTGCTGCAGCCAGCCTTGTTTGTCGATGGCTTTGAGCTCTGAGCGGCGTGTCACGCCGTCGCAGACGACGCAGCGTTGCAGAGCCCTGATGCGGTTCGCGAGCGCCGATACGACGCCTTGGGTATGGCGGTTCCCATCAGTGCCTGCATCCTGCAAGCGGGTTGCCTAGCAGCAAGCGAATTGCGGTCGCCAAAATGACGCCCGATCACGCACGCAGGCTAAACGGAAATCGCGCGCGGCTCACAGGCGTCAATACTTCGCTCTAGGACGCTGTAGCTCTTGCGCTCACGCCCGGCATCCTCAACCATGCCGAGTCGAATTTGTATTGCTACAGGAGACAATGGATGCGAGAGCATTCCTGGCTGTACTGGACGCTTGTTGTGCTTGCCTCCAGCGGGCCTTTCAGGCTTTGGGCCTGGACCCCGGTCATCGAGCCTTACGAGCAGATTTTTCCGGCGCTTGAGCTGGCCACCGCCAATCTGCCGCGTGAGCGCGCTGACAATCCATTTCTGCTGGGTGATCCAAATGGACTGATCGGCATCCGGATCGACGCGCAAAAAAACCAGCAGCGCGTGCGGGTTGAGATATCGGCGCCACCGCTGATTACGCGCGCGGTGTTTGAAGGCACGCTCAAACAGGCGGGCAAGTCCTACGCCATCTATCCCAGCATCGTCTGGGATTACCAAGCGTTGGCGCGCGTGCGCCAGTCGCGGCCGGCGCAGGTCACCATGCAGGTCACGCTTGATGGCGGCAAGCCGGAAAGCAAAGCACTCACGGCGCGCGTGCGGAGCATCAATGAGGCGCTCTACTGGGTGGCAGATCCGAATGGCGGCCCGGCGTTAGATTTCAACTGGATGTTCGCAGCCTACGTCAACGAAGAGCATCCGCTGGTCGATCAGCTGCTGACTGAGGCGCTGGATCTTGGCATCGTGGATCGCTTTGACGGCTATCAAAGTGGCGATGAGACGCAGGTTTATCTGCAGGCGTTTGCGCTCTGGCAGGCACTGCAACAGCGCGGCCTGCGCTACTCGTCGATCGTGCAGGGCTCAAGCATGCGTGCCGGCGTGCTCTCGCAGTACGTGCGCTTCCTGGATCAGTCGATACGCGCACGCCAGGCCAACTGCGTCGATGGCACGGTGCTGCTGGCGTCGCTCTTGCGTCGCGTGGGGATCGAGCCAAGCATCGTGCTGTTGCCCGGACATGCGGTGCTTGGCTTCGCCTTGGATGAATCCGGCAGTGCGATGGCCTTTCTGGAGACCACGCTGCTGGGCGACGATCAGCACTCAGGCACCGGCAGCCTTGCCGTTGTCGCGGCATCAATACCCGATTTGCCGGACATCATGGTCGCCTTTTCGGTGTTTGAAGCAGCGGCGGAAAGCGCTCAGAATTTGGTCGATCTGGCCGGAAACGCGTTTCAGGATACCTCGCAGAGTGAGTATCGAATCATCGACGTTCGCGCGGCGAGACAGGCCGGCATCATGCCAATCGCACCGGTGCGCTGATGCCGGCTGCCGATCCAATTCAGCTCGGCGGCGCGGTTGCTGAGCTTGCGCACGAAGCGGCCTGCGATCTGGGGCTGAAGCCAAAGGCTGCAAAGCAGCTGGCACCGCTGCTGGCCGCCAGTGATTTTGCGCAGCGAGTATTGGGGGCACATCCCGAATGGATCAAGCCCCTGCTCGCGCGCAGGCCCTTGCCAGTTGCGCAAGAGCAGGATTTTGCAACCCGGTTGGCCGCACAGCAGCGCGCGCGCGCGCTCAGCGTGATGGCCGCTGACATCCTGGATGGCGCAAGCGAAGTGCAGGTGTGTTCGGCCATGAGTGCGCTTGCGCGCGAGCAGATTGATGCCGCACTGGGGCAGGCTGAGCGCGAATTGGCGGCGCGCCGCCCCAAAAGCGCGGCTGCGGTGCGCCTGTGTGTTTTTGGCATGGGTAAGCTGGGCGGTGGCGAACTGAATTTCTCCTCTGATCTGGATCTGGTGATGGCGCATCAGCAGTTACCGGAGGATGACGCGCTTGAGGATTGTCAGGAGTATTTCTCGCGCCTGACGCGGCGCTGCTCGCAGCTGCTCGGCGAAACCACGCCGGAGGGACAGGCCTGGCGCATCGATTTGCGTTTGCGCCCGTTTGGGCAGGCCGGGCAATTAGCGCTCTCCTTTGACGCCATGGAGCACTATTTCCAGCGCGAAGGCCGGGACTGGGAGCGCTATGCCTGGATCAAAGCCAGTCCGGTGGCGGGCGATGTGCAGGGTGGTCTGGATTTTCTGACCATCCTGCGTCCCTTCATCTACCGCCGATATCTGGACTACGCGGCCTTTGAGGGTTTGCGCGAGATGAAGCAATTGATCGATGCTGAAGTCGGTCGGCGCGGGCTGGAAGAGAACCTGAAACTTGGTCCCGGTGGCATCCGCGAAATCGAATTCATGGTGCAGCTTGAGCAGCTCATTCGCGGCGGTCGAATCCCTACGCTGAGGGCGTGCGGCACTTGGCCAGCCTTGCAGGCGTTTGCCGACGCCGGCCTCTGGTCGCGCGAAAAATTGTCTGAGCTGCGCACTTGCTACAGCCATTTGCGGCGCATGGAAAATCGGGCCCAGATGTTCGATAACCAGCAAACGCACGAATTGCCGGAATCCGAGTTGGCGCGTGAGCGGATTGCGCAAACCGCAGGCTATGCGAACTACGCCGCGCTGACCGCTGCCTTGGCCGACACGCGCGACCTCGTGCAGCGTTGGTTCCAAGCCGCCGTACTGCCTGCCAAGCCCTCGGCCGCGCGCGATAGCGATGGCGACCAACAGGCGCGCGAGGTATGGCGAACGCTGCAAGAGCATGATGCGAGCACGCAGGCACCCGCCGGAGTGACGCCGCAGCTGTGGAACAAATTGCGCGATTTTGCCGACAGTCCACAAGTGCGCTCGCTGAGTGCGCGCTCGCGCGCCCGTCTGGACCTGGTGGTGCCCCAGCTTTGGGTCTTGGCGCGCGTGACGCCGGATCCCGATGCCACCGCCGAGCGCCTGCTGGAGTTTCTGCAAGCGGTGCTGCGCCGCTCAAGCTATCTCTCGCTGCTTGCAGAACAGCCGGCGTCGGCGCGCTGGTTGGTGCGGCTGTTCTCGACCAGCGCATGGGCCGCCCAGCGTATCTGCCAAACCCCAATTCTGCTTGATGAACTGATCGACGGAAGGGTGCTGACCGAGCCCGTCACCATCGAGGGGCTGCGACGGGCGTGGCAGCTGCAGTATCCGAACGTCATGCAAGAGGACGGCGAGCAGGTGATCGAGGCTTTGCGCCAGTTCCAGCAGGCCGCGATGCTTCGGCTGGCGGTGCAATTGCTGTTTGCGGAGGCGGATCCGGTAGCGGTGGCGCGTGGACTGGCATGGATCGCGGACTTTGTGCTGGATCAGGCGCTCGCGGTCGCGGTGCGCGAGATCCGGGCGCAGCACGGCTATTTGCCAAGTGCGCCCGAGGGAACGCAGCCGGACCTCGGCTTTGCCGTGCTCGGTTACGGATCCTTGGGTGGCCGCGAGCTCAACTTCGCATCCGATATGGATCTGGTGTTCATTTACGACGATTCGCTGGTCGAGCAGGAGAGTGCTGGTCGCCGGCCCTTGGATGGGCACCGGTACTTCGTCCGCCTCGCGCAGCGCCTGCTGCATCTGCTGACCTTCGCGACCCATTCCGGTGCTTTGTATGCGGTCGATACCCGACTGCGTCCTGATGGCGGCAAGGGTCTGCTGGTGAGTGCCATGGATCGCTTTGCGCGCTACCAAACGGACGAAGCATGGACCTGGGAGCATCAGGCGCTGGTGCGCGCGCGCTGGGTCGCCGGTGATCGCGAACTGGGGCGGGCTTTCGAGGCGCTGCGCACGGAAATCATCGCTATGCCGAGGGTGCCCGAGAAGCTGAACAAGGTGAGCGATGAAATGCGCCAGCGTATGCGCCGCGAGCTCGATCGCAGTGATGCTCAGCACTTCGACCTCAAGCAAGGCGCTGGCGGCCTAGTCGATATCGAATTCGCGCTGCAAAGGCAGGTGCTTTGCACGAGCAACACGGGTGAGCCCGCGGCAACGGAAACCACACTGTTGATCCAGGCCCTGAGCGACCGAGCCCTGTCATCCCTGCTCGCCAAGGCACATCATCGCTGGCTGGCGCTGGGACTTGCCGCAACCCTGGCCGGAAGGCGCCGTTTGGCTGTATTGGAAGCGGACGACCGCTTGCTTGCGGAGCAAACTGCGGCGGCTTTGGCAGCTTCCATTAAGGTCGCGCCCCTTCGGTAGTTTGAATTTCCGTGCGTGGCTCAGGTCAGTTGGGGACCAATCGCTCGCCGCAAACAGCAGCGACAGCCCAGTCTCAAAGGGGCGCGATTCATCGCGTCCGCTCGCCGCAGCCCACGCCACCAGCCCCGTTCGGCGAGCAATCACGCGACGCGTTCGCGGGCCAATCAATCGACGCAAAACATCCGCGACAGCCCAGCCGGGTAGGGCGCTCGATTTATCCCCGACCCAGCTGGAGCCTGACTCAGCCCGCCATGGACGGATTCCACTTGCCCAGTGCGGCCATGCCGTTTTCTTTCGCGCGCAGGGCAACAATCTTTTGGGCCGCCGACACGTTGGTTGCAATGTTCTGCGCCCACAGCTTGAGTGCTGCGGTTTGCATCGCTCTGCCGTAGGAAAAACTCAGCGGCCATGGCAGGTTGCCGAGCTTGTTCATGGCGTTGAGATGCGCGGTGGCATCTTTGTCAGATTGACCACCGGAGAGGAACACGATGCCCGGAACCGTGCTGGGCACCGCGCTCTTCAGGCAGCGCACGGTGGCTTCGGCCACTTCTTCGATGCTCGCCTGCTCTTCGCAGTTTTTGCCCGACAGCACCATGCTTGCCTTCAGAATGCAGCCTTCCAGCATCACGTCCTGTTCGTACAGCTCGCCATAAAGCGAGCGCAGCGTGGCTTCGGTCACTTCATAGCAGGTGTCGATATCGTGCTCGCCATCGATCAGCACTTCAGGCTCAACCATCGGCACGATGCCCTGTTCCTGGCACAGCGCGGCGTAGCGCGCGAGGGAGTGCGCGTTGGCTTGAATGCAGGCGCCGGACGGCATGCCTTCGCCGATAGTGATCACCGCGCGCCACTTCGCAAACTTGGCGCCCAGGCTTGCGTACTCTCTGAGCCGCTCACGCAGGCCGTCCAGGCCTTCGGTTGCCAGCTCGCCAGGAAATCCGCCCAGCGATACCGTGCCGCGGTCAACTTTGATGCCGGGCAACACGCCTGCCGCCATCATCACGTCGACGAAACGGCGGCCGTCTTTGGTCGTCTGACGCAGGGTTTCGTCGTAAAGAATGGCGCCTGAAATATGCTCGCCGAGTTTCGGCGTGGTGAGCAGCATTTCACGATACGCGCGACGATTTTCTTCCGTGCATTCGATGCCCACGCTTTCAAAACGCTTCTTGATCGTCGCGTTCGATTCGTCAATGGCAATAATGCCTTTGCCGCGCGCAACCATCTGCTGCGCGATCTGTTCCAGTTGTTCGATGCTCATGGGCCAGCTCCATCCGGGGCAAAAAAGAGCGCGGAGTATATGCGCGAAGACGGCAAGTAGCGCGCAAGTTTTCGCCCGTCTTGAGCCGCACAAGGCGCCTAGAGTCGGCATAATCCGGCACTTGTATTTACCGCCTTCGTGGAGCGCCGATGAACGCCAAGCTTGATCCCCAGCAGTCTGATCTGGATCCGACCGAAACCCAGGAATGGCTCGAAGCGCTGCAGGCGGTGATCCAGGCGGATGGTCCCGAACGCGCGCACTTCCTGCTTGAGCGCTTGATCGATGCGACCCGTCGCTCAGGCGGCCACCTGCCGTTCAAAGCCACCACCGGCTACGTGAACACCATCCCGCCGAACATGGAAGCCAAGAGCCCCGGTGATGCGGCCCTGGAGTGGCGGCTGCGCGCCTATTCACGCTGGAACGCGATGGCCACCGTGGTGCGCGCCAATCGCAAGCCGGGCGACGTCGGCGGTCATATCGCCAGTTACGCATCCGCCGCCACGCTTTACGACGTTGGCTTCAACCATTTCTGGCACGCGCCGACTGCAACACATCCTGGCGATCTGATCTATATCCAGGGCCATTGCTCGCCCGGGATCTATGCGCGCGCCTTCCTGGAGGGCCGCATCACCGCCGAACAGCTTGACGGTTTCCGCAACGAAGTGGACGGCAAGGGTCTTTCCAGCTATCCGCATCCTTGGCTGATGCCTGATTTTTGGCAGGTGCCCACGGTATCCATGGGGCTTGGCCCGATCATGGCGATCTACCAAGCGCGCTTCTGGAAATATCTGGAGCATCGTGGTTTGGTCCCGGTAAGCAACCGCAAGGTGTGGTGCTTCATGGGCGACGGCGAATCGGACGAGCCGGAATCTCTGGGCGCAATTTCGCTCGCCGGGCGCGAAAATCTGGACAATCTGGTGTTCGTGATCAACTGCAATTTGCAGCGATTAGATGGCCCGGTGCGCGGCAACGGCAAGATTATCCAGGAGCTGGAAGGCGGATTCCGGGGCGCCGGCTGGAACTGTCTTAAGGTGATTTGGGGCTCGCAGTGGGATGGCCTGCTGGCGCAAGACCACGAAGGTCATTTGCGCCAGATCATGGAAGAAACCTTGGACGGCGAGTATCAAAACTACAAGGCCAATGGCGGCGCATACACGCGCGAACATTTCTTCGGCAAGCATCCAAAGACCAAGGAATTGGTCGCCAGCATGTCGGACGAGGATATCTCTAGGCTCAATCGTGGCGGCCACGACCCGCACAAGGTGTACGCGGCCTATGCGCACGCGATGGCGCACAAGGGTCAGCCAACGGTGATTCTGGCCAAAACGGTCAAGGGCTATGGCATGGGTGAAGCAGGCGAAAGCCAGAACATCACCCATCAGCAAAAGAAAATGGACACCGCTTCCATACGCGCGTTTCGCGATCGCTTCAAAGTTCCGGTGTCTGACGATCAGCTTGAAGAAGTTCCGTACTTTCATCCGGGCCCGGACTCGCCAGAAGTGAAGTACATGTTGGAGCGCCGCGCTGCGCTGGGCGGTTCACTGCCGGCGCGCAACCCAAGCCAAGAGAGTTTCCCGGTGCCAGGTTTGGAGGTGTTCGCGCAAGTCACCGCCAGCAGCGGCGAGCGCGAGAATTCAACCACCATGGCCTTCGTGCGCGCCTTGAACTTGGTGCTGCGCGACAAAGCGATTGGCCCGCGCGTGGTACCGATCGTGGCCGACGAAGCGCGCACCTTCGGGATGGAAGGCTTGTTCCGTCAGATCGGCATTTACGCGCCGTTCGGGCAAAAGTACCGACCGGTCGACGCTGATCAGCTGATGTATTACCGTGAGCACGAAGCCGGTCAGGTACTCCAGGAAGGCATCACTGAAGCTGGCGCCATGTCCAGCTGGATCGCAGCCGCAACCAGCTACGCCACCAATCGCGTACCGATGCTGCCGTTTTACATCTTTTATTCCATGTTCGGCATGCAGCGTATCGGCGATCTGGCCTGGGCCGCTGGCGACATGCGCGCGCGCGGTTTCCTGCTCGGCGCCACGGCAGGGCGCACCACCCTCAACGGCGAGGGGCTGCAGCACGAAGACGGTCATTCGCATTTACTCGCTGGGGCGATTCCCAATTGCCGCAACTACGATCCGACCTTCGCCTATGAAGTTGCCGTGGTGCTGCAGGACGGTATGCGCCGCATGATGAGCGAGCGCGAAGACTGCTTCTACTACATCACGCTGATGAACGAGAACTACACGCATCCGGCCATGCCCGCCGGCAGCGCCGAGGGCATCATCAAGGGCGGCTATTGCTTCAAGGCCGCCGCGCGCGGCAAAGCGAAGTCGCTGCACGTCAACCTGCTCGGTTCCGGCACGGTGTTCCGCGAAGCCATGTTTGCCGCCGAATTGCTGGAGCAAGACTTCGGCGTGCGGTCCAGCCTTTATTCCTGTCCAAGCTTCACCTTGCTTGCGCGCGATGGCTACGAGTGCGAACGCGAACAGCGCCTGCAGCCAGAAGCCAAGAAGCCGCGCCAGCCGCATGTCAGCCAGATGCTGGCCAAGGCTGAGGGTCCCGCCATTGCCGCGACCGACTATGTGCGTGCCTATGCGGAACAGATCCGCCCGTTCTTGCCGGCCGGCATGTCCTACACTGTGCTTGGCACCGATGGCTTTGGGCGCTCCGATACCCGCATACAGCTGCGCCGCTTCTTCGAGGTTGATCGCTACTACATCGCACACGCGGCCATTGCTTCGCTTGCGGCCGCAGGCAGCCTGAAGCCCACCGACGTCACCAAGGCGGCCAAGCTTTACAGCATCGACAGCAGCAAAGCGAATCCGATGAGCGTGTGATGCGTGGCAGCCGCGTAGGATGCGTTGAGGAACCAAACGCAGCGATGGTGTTTTGATCCACGGTCAAATGATCGGACGCAGAAGGCTTGCCGATCGCTGCGCTTCGCTGCGCTCACCGGCATCCTACGCATTGGGCATCGCAAGCCAGCGGCATCCTATGGCGGCATTCATCGCGCAGGAACCACCTGCCGCGTTTGGGCTCGGTAGGCTGTCTTCACCACCGCATCTTCACCACCGCAAGCGCATCGGCAAGCTGCATGTTCAAAGCTAATCTGGTCGCGAAGCTGAAACGCATCAACGCGCAGGTGAATGACCTTGAGGCGCTGCTGGGGATGGCTGAAATCGAGTCCACGCCGCCGCATCTGGAGGTCGATTTTTCCAGCAAGTGCAACCTGCGCTGCCCCATGTGTCACCAAAGCAAGTTCGAAATGGGCAATGTCCAACTTGGCGCCGATGCGATTGACGCCATGATCAACGGCCTGCCCGCCATTGATACGGTGATGATTGCGGGGCTGGGTGAGCCCCTGCTGTATCGTGATCTCGAGCATTTTCTTTCCTATCTGGCACGCTATCAGTGCCGGACGCATCTGTTCACCAACGGCCAGTTGATCCATCGCAAGCTGGCCGTGTTGAAACTGGTCCAGCGCGTGAGCGTGAGCTTTGATGGCGCCACCCGCGGCACTTTTGAAACGCTGCGTCGGGGGGCTCAGTTTGCGCGCGTGTGCGAGAACATTCGCCTTTTGCGTGCGGCTGCGCCCAAGACGCTGATCGTCACCAGCACGGTGATTTCAAACCGCAATCTGGATGAGCTGGCGGCTATCGTGCGCTTGGCGCAACAGCTCGGGATGGATGAAGTGCACCTTAGCCCGGTTGACCACACGCCGGCATTGATGCTCACTGAAAATGATCTTGCCTGCTTTCAAGCGCAGCTGGCGCAAGCCAAAACGGTGCGCGGGATACGGCTGTTCAACAACATCCATCCCAGGCATTTTGCGCCGGAGCGCAACTCCAGAATCAGCCAGGGCGATCAATGGCTGGCCAAGCAGCTGTCCCGGCCAGCCGTGGCCCAAGATGAGCCGCCTGATGGCGATCCTAAGCGCACCGTTGCTCGGCAATACATTCACGGCATGAGTCGGCAAGACCAGCAGCTGGAGCTGCTGCGCCGGATTGATCGGCTTAGCGCGCGCCTGCGGGTGCTGTTGGAGCTGCGCAAACAGCGCACACAAAGCCTGGAACTGCCTTACTGCAGCGCGCCGTGGAAGTACGGTTTTGCGCAGAGCAAAGGCCAGGCGCGGCTTTGTCCCTATGCCGATGTGCCCTTAGGAGCGGTATCGGACGTGCTTGCGGGCGACTACAACGCTCCCTTGCTGGTGGCGGTCCGTCGTTCGCTCGCCCAATGCGATCCAACTTTGGCGGTCTGCCGTACCTGCACCGACGATCACCGCCAATTTCGGCGCGACACTTTGGAAGCAACCATGGCAAGCGACTCGCGCCTCACGCGCTGGAAGCTCAAGGCGCGCAGGCTGGTGCGAAGAGCGAACCGCGCGCTAGCAACGCGCTCTTGATTTCAGCCGCGTAGGATGCGTTTTGGAACGCAACGCATCGATGGTTTTTGGACCCGCGGTGGCGTTAGCGGGCGCGGATGGCTTGCCGATCGATGCGCTTCGCTGCGCGCACCGGCGTCCTCCGCGAGCGGCATCCTACGCGAGCGCCGCGCGATGACCAAGACGCTGGCTCTCTGGGCTGGCTAATTGGGCTGGCTAATTGGGCTGGCTAATTGGGCTGGCTAATTGGGCTGGCTAATTGGGCTGGCTAATTGGCAACCCCAAAAAGCACCTTTCTATGCGCGCATGCTTTGGGCGGGAAGCATCAGCTCTGCCACCACGCCGCGCGCGTCCTCGCGCAGCTGCAGTGAAGCTGCGCTGCCAAAGGCCAGCTGTAGGCGTTCGCGCAGACTGCTCAAGCCACTGCCCAATCCCGGCGTGCGCGCCAGCGGGGCGGTTTGCGAACAGCCGATCAGACCTGCGCCAGTGTTGCGCACGCTTACTTTGCACAGCGTGCCGGAGCACAGCTCGCTGACCACCTCAATGTGGCCACCGTCTTCGCTCGGGTCGATGCCGTGCTTGATGGCGTTTTCGACCAGCGTGATCAGCGTCATCGGCGGACAGCGAAGCGCGAGCGTTGCGGGATCCAGACGCAGTTCAAAACTCAGGCGATCGGGTATCCGCATGTGCATCAGTTCGAGATACGCGCGCGCCAGCTTCTGCTCCTCGCCCAGGCTGCTTACGCCGTCCTGCAAGCGCGGCACTGCGGCGCGCAGATAGGCAATCAAGCTGCCCAGCAAAGCTTCCGCACGCGGCGATCCTGCGCGCACCAACGCCTGTACGTTGGCCAGCGTATTGAACAAAAAGTGCGGCGCGACCTGTGCCTGCAGCAGCTGCAGGCGGGCGTCGCTGGCCTGACGCGCAAGTTCACTGCGCTCCAGCTCAAAAGCGACCGCCTGAGTCTGCACAAACGCTTCCGATTTTCGGATCAATGCGCTCATGGCTACCCAGGGCGCCACCAGCAGGCTGGACATGGTCAGCGCGATATATCCCTGCACGCGTTCAATGTTGTGCCAAAAAGGAACCCCCGGATCGGCGCCAACCATGTAGTGCCCAAACATGCATATTGGAATCACCAGCGCCACTGAAACCACCTGGAGAACCCAACGCGCCACGCCGCGCGGCAAGCGCTTTGGCCACTGCTCAAAGACGCCAAAGGCGAGCAGACAGACCAACGCGGTCGACCAATAGCGCCCATATAGGATCATCAGATCAAGCGTCCAGGTCGGCAGCCAAAGGCTTGCAGCTGCGCTGCTGGCAACGAACGCGCAGAGCAGGCGGCGCCAGCCGAAGATCAGGCGAACGCCGTGCGCTCGCTTGGCGGGGGAATGGATCAGCACGGCATGCTGCTTCGGGGGATCCTGCTTTGGGATGGACGCATTCATGACCTAAGCATAAGCCAGCAAGTACGCGCTGCCCGGGTGCGCCGGGTGCGCAGTTGGGCTACAGGCGCATCTGGGCTACAGGCTGGCAAGCTTGGGTAGCCAGAGCAGTGCGCTCGCCGCCAGGGTGCCCAAAAAGGTCAGCGCGATCAGCGCACTCATGCCAAGCGCGCCGAGCAGATGCACGCGAGGACTATGGCTGGCGCGCGCGCGCTGGAACAGGGTCAACACCGTGATGGGCGCAAACACGTAGACCGCGAACGCAAGCGTGGTCAAAAACGGCCCGGTGAAGGTTTCCGGATCGAACCCGACCGGACCCTGATTCAGCACCAGCCACAGCATCAATCCGATGCGAAACAGCCAGACGCCGCTTACGCTCAGAAACAAGCGCAGTACCCAGAGCTGGTGGCGATCAAATTGACGCGCGCGGGCAGCGCGCCAGGCCATGAATGCGCAGAGCAAAATGAGCAGCGCATTGATGCTGATCGCGACGTGCTGCCCCAGATCGCCCACCGCACCGCGCGCCCAAACCATATACAGGCCAGCAATGGAAACCAGCACGCAGCAGCACAGATACATTCGTCCGTTCCAGCGGTGGAAGGCAGGCAGTGCGCGGCGCACTCGGGGCCACAGCTGCAGGGCACCAGCGAGCAGCATCACAAAGGCAAAGCCAAGATGCAGCAGCAGCGCCAGATTGCCCGCCAGATCACCCTCGACCCAGCCACGCGGCAATACTTTGGCCCAGCGCGCGACCTCGCCGCGCAGTGCAGTGACGCCAAAGAAGCCCAGCACATAGGCGGCAAACAAAAGCTGCCCCAGCAGGGCGACGACAAACCAGGTGCGACCGCTCCAGCTCAGCGCTCGGCTTGGCCATTGTGTTACAGCGCGTTGATACGGCGCCAATCCGGCGATTGCATTCTCCACCGCTTGCTCCTTTGCATCCCGTGATGCGCTGGAGGATGCATCGCCGCCGCAGGCACTTGGCTTGCAATGCGACGGAAGCGGGATTTTGTGGCGCGAACTGCGCCGGGGCGGAGCGCTGTGTTTTGACCCGCGGCGGCGTTATCGGACGCGGACGGCTTGCCGATCGATGCGGTTTGCTGCGCTCACCAGCATCCGACGCATTCGGATCAGCGCTGCCTCACGCGCTTAGCGCAGCACCAGCAACACGGCATCAAGCACGCTAAGGCTCCACCTGGATGATTCCCTGCGCCGTTTTCGGATTGAATTCCGCAAAGAACAGTTAAATTCCGGGTTCTAGCGGCCCAATCAAAACGATCGCGGTGGCGCCGCCCATGATGACCTTTTTGCGATTCAGCTGGTAGCTTTCGAATTCTTCCGGCGTTGGGTCCTGGTTGATGATCACCAGCTTGACTTTGGTGTGAGCCGGCATGACCAGCGCTGAGGGAGAGCACAGGTGCTGGCGAATTTCAATGGTGAACACGGGCACCTCGGCCCGCGCCGAACCCGCGCTCAAGCTGGTTAACAGCAGCCAAAAACAGTGCCTCCAGAGCAATTTAGCGCTCATGGCCCCACTCCTGCTTTGCCCGCGCGCGGATCCAGCGCCGAAAAGCCGCCAGGAAAGCTGACCATCACCAGCAGGCCCTGGCCCATGCGCGAGGGTGCGCATTGAACCCGTGCGCCGTGCAGCTCGGCGACATTCTTGACGATCGACAGACCCAGGCCACAGCCGGTGACTTGCGATTCGTGACGATCACCACCCACGCGATAGAAGCGATCGAAAACGCGTTCGTACTGGTCGGCCGGAATCCCGACCCCGTTGTCCATCACTTCCAGCACGGCGGCGTCACCGCGCAGCCAGATATTCATTTCAATGCTGCCCGCGTCGGGGCTGTACTTGATGGCGTTGCCGAGCAGATTGTTGAGCAGTGATTCAATCGCAAAGCCATCTCCCATGATCCAAACTTCCTCACCGTTAAAGGCAATCTGCTGCCGCTTTTGGGCCAGTTCCCCGCTGTGCTCGGCAATCACCTGACGCACCTTGAGGCTCAGATTGAGCGCCTGAAAGCTGCCTTTCAGCTGATCTGGTGCAATTCGGTTCAAGATCAAAATCTGCTCCACCAGCTGCCCCATGCGTTCGACGCTGCTTTGCAGTTTGCGCATGGACACCGCATCGTGCGGGGCGCTGCTGGCCAGATTGTCGCAGTGAATTTGCATCGCGGCGATGGGTGTCCGCAGCTCGTGCGCGGCATCGGCTGTAAAGCGCGTTTCGCGCGCAAAAGAGGCGTCCAGACGACGTAACAAATCGTTCGCCGAGCGCGCCAGCTGCTTTAGCTCGCGCGGCATGTGCTGATCCGGCAAAGGATGCAGATCGGTGGCTTTGCGTTGCGCAAGATCTTGCGCCATGCGTTCAATCGGCTTTAAGCCGATTCCCAACGCCAGCCAGATCAGCAGTCCCATGACAGGAATGGCAAACAGTATTGGGTAAACGGCCTGCAGAATCATGGATTCCGCCAGCAGATAGCGCTGATCGGCACGCTCAGCAAGCAGAAACCAGCTGGCCCCATCCGCGCTGGGAGCCACCAGCACATGCCATCGGTGGTTGCTGAAGTTGACGAACCTGAAGCCCTCCGCCAATTCGGCCACCGCTTGGTCGGGCATCAGTTCGGATTTGGCCAGCAGCGCGCCGCTGCGGTCGACCCATTGGAACTCGAGCCCGGATGGCGATTTGAACAGGCCCGATTTGGACAGGGGTGCGGGAAAACTGGCGGCAAGCTGGCTGCTGCGATCATGCGCGGACGACAGCGGAAGGCTGTAGTTGAGCAGATCAATCTGATGCCGCATGCGCTCATTAAACAGCTGTTCGGATTGCTCCATGCTGCCCAGATAGCCGCGCACGGCCGCGACGAAGTTGCCCACAGTCACCACGGAAAGCAGCATGATGACCAGGAAGGTCCGAATCGACCTCACGCTTTGGGGACCAGGTATCCGATGCCGCGCAAGGTCTTGATAAAATTCTCGGGCAGCTTCTTGCGCAAGTTGTGGATGTGGACTTCGATGGCATTGCTGACCACCTCGTCGCCCCAGCCGTAAAGCTTGGCCTCGAGAGATTCTTTGGTCTGGATCACGCCTACGTTTTCAACCAGCGCTTTAAGCAGCATGTACTCGCGGCGCGACAGCTGCAGTGATTCCCCATCAACGCTGACCTCATGCTGGCGCGTGTTCAAACTGAGCCGGCCGACTTCAATCAGCGCGCTTGAGGCGTTGCCTAAGCGGCGTTCCAGCACGCGCAGCCGGGCCAGCAACTCGGCGCGCGCAAAGGGCTTGGTCAGATAGTCGTCGGCACCGAAATCCAGCCCTTTGACTTTCGCCTCAGTGCTGTCCCGTGCGCTCAATATCAGCACCTGCGTAGGGAATCCCTTGCGCCGGACGAACTTCAGCACGTCAAGTCCGTCCATATCCGGCAAACCCAGATCCAGCAGCAAAATATCCGGCGCCTCAGCCTGCATATGAGTGCAGGCCTGTCTGCCGGAAGCCACCCGATTCACTACAAACCCAGATTGCCGCAGCGCCGCAACAATGCCATCTGCCAGCAGTTCATCGTCCTCAACCAAAAGTATCCGCATGCCGATCCAGCTTCCTCGCGCTGTGAAGTGGGTTCAATTCCTGGGGTCAATTCGGGGCAATTGGCCGCCTGCGTAGGATGCCATGACCCGTGCGATGCCTCAGACCCCACCGATGCGGTTCGCAAGCTCACCGGGGTCTGAAGCATCGTCCCGTAGTCCGTTCGGGAACCGTCATTCCGCGCGCAGTCGCGGAATCCATACTCGCAAAACTCCGTGAGCTAACCCGTAACCGCGTTGCATGCTCCGGGGTGGCTTGAAACCTGCGGCGCGGGTCATGTTTCCATAAATCAGGGCTGGATCCAGGCGGCTTCCATGCCGGATCGATGCATGCAGGCACTTCATGCCCAGCGCGCCGCGACTTATGCTTCGCGCAGCGTCAGCTTGGAGACACGCGATGAATCGGATGAGAATGCTATGTCTTGGCTTGGCCATGCTGTGCGCAGGCGCTGCACAGGCGAGTTTTCTGCGTGACAGCGTCACGGTGCATCCGGAAGTGATCAAGCGCGGCAGTTCGTTTCTGCTTCTGGTGGAAGATTCCTGGAGCAGTGGCTGTGGCGGACAGTTAAGCTTCACCGCAACCCCGACGCGGATCGAAATTCTTGCCTTCGAGGCCGCACGTCCAAATGTTGGTTGCACCGCAGTGCAAGTGCCCTTCTCCGAATTGATCGATGCGCGCGCCGCACTTGCGCCGGGCAGCGATTTCGCGCCCACACTCGAAGTGCGCTACAGCAAGCGCTTTGAAGGCCTGCGCGACGACGTTGAGACCGACGTCATCAGCTTCAGCGCCGAAGCGGCGGCGCCCTTGGCCCTGGAATCCGGCAGCTTTGTCTCTGCGCTCCTGCCGCTGTCAGGTCTGTTCATTGATCAGCAGGACGGCACGCTGTCGACCAGTCTCAGCGAGTACGACGCCGAAGGCCGCGGCAGCTGGTTCTATAGCGCTGGCAAAGCCAACGGCAATGCGTACATCGGTGACTTGCGCAGCTATCGGAAGATCCAGTGCGTGAGCGCACCTTGCCCGCGTGCTGCACCGGACAAGATCGGCCAGGTGCTCATGGTGGTACGCGACCAGAACAACATCTCGATCAAGTATCGCGGCGTGCTAAGTGGCGCGGAGGCGTCCTTGAACCTGGTGTCCTACCATCGCTTCGATTTCGCGCGCAGCGCGACCCTGCCGAGTGCAGACCAAGTTGGCTTCCAGTTGCCCGAGCTTGAAGGTGACTGGATCGGCGGCATCCTCAGCACGCCAAATAGCGAAAGCGCGCTCGGCCAGTTGCGAATTCGCTACCAGGGCAGCAACAACGAGCGCGGCTTCCCAACCTATGTTTTCAACGCCTTCGCGCAAGGCCCGCGCGCCTCCAGCCTGCCGCAGTTCTCGATTCAATGCAGCGATGCGCGCCCAGTGGACGGCCTGATCGGCTGCGAGATTCAGGGCCTAAAGGTCCAGGGCTCGACGGCCTCGGGCTCACCCTCCCAAGCCTTCAGCTGCGACGCAAGCTTCGCGCCCGACGAGCTGGGGCCAACAAAACTCAGCACGCTCGCCTCCTGCGCGCGTGACGGCACATCCTTCGATGCCATGTTCAGTTTGCGGAGACTCTAGGGCGTTGTGTCGGCCGATGCTCTTAGGCCGGATCAATTCGGCTCAAGTCCGTTCAAGCGCTTGCAGCTGCAGCCACTGCTCCGGCGTGTTGGCGCCGGTCAATTGCGCTTCAAGGCCGGCGGGTACTGGCCAGCGCTCTGCCTGTAAAGCCTGCTGCAGGGCGCGAAGCGAGCGCTTCGAGGCGCTTTCCTGCTGCATGAGCTGGCCGATCTGTATGCGGGTAGTTGCGTCCAGGCGCATGCGCATCGGCATGGGTGCGCCGCAAAAGTGTGCGCAGGAGGTGCTGCCGGTGCGCATCAGCAAGTGCAGCAGTTCTGGCGAGAGCAAGGGCATGTCGAGCGGCACAATCAAGAGCTGGGCGTCTGAAAGCGCATGCGCTACGGCAGCCAAGCCCGCAAGCGGACCAAGCGCAGGCGCAACGTCCGGGATGCATGCATAGCCAGGGCGCGCGCCACTCACCACGCAGCGCGCCGCGCCGGCCAGCGCCAGCCGACTGAGCATCCAGTCCAATAGCGGGATTCCCTGCCAGCGCAGAAAGGCTTTGTCGGCGCCCATCCGGCTTGAGCGCCCGCCCGCCAGCACCACGCCGATCCAAGGCGGGTCTTCAGAACGCAGACTCGACCCGCCTGTATCAAACATCCCCTAGCCCTTCACGCACACCACTTGGCGCAGCGTATGCACGATCTCGACCAGATCACTTTGTGCCGCCATCACGGCATCGATGGACTTGTACGCACGCGGCGATTCGTCGATCACGTGTTCGTCCTTGCGGCATTCCACGTGTGCGGTGTCCGCAAGATGCTGCGCCATGCTGATCAGCGCCTTGGCCTTGGTACGGCTCATTACGCGACCGGCGCCATGCGAGCACGAACACAGGGACTCCGGATTGCCCAGCCCGCGCACGATGAAGCTCTTCGCACCCATGCTGCCCGGAATGATGCCCAACTGGCCCTTCTGCGCACTCACCGCACCTTTGCGCGTGACATACAGCTGTTCGCCGAAATGGGTTTCCTTCTGCACATAGTTGTGATGGCAGTTGACCGCCTCTTCGCTGGCAGTGAATGGCTTGGGGATGACTTTGCTCAAGGCCGCAAGCGCATTCACCATCATGATTTCGCGATTCGCCTTGGCAAAGCGCTGAGCCCAGTCGAGCGCGAAAACATACTGGTCAAAATGCGGCGAACCCTCTTCAAAATAAGCCAGATCACGATGCGGCAGGTTGGCAATATGGTTCCGCATATCGGCTTGGGCAAGCTCGATGTAGTGCTTGCCAATGGCGTTGCCAATGCCGCGCGAGCCCGAATGCAGCATCATCCAAACGCTTTGTTGCTGATCAAGACAAAGCTCTACAAAGTGGTTGCCGGTGCCCAGTGTGCCAAGATGATTCAGATTGTTGGTGTGCTTCAGCCTGCCATGGGCGGCGCAAATGCGCCCAAAGTCCTGCTCCAGGCCAGCCCACGCGGTCAGCGCTGCCCTGGGGGCGTTTTCCCAGGCGCCCTTGTCGCGCGCATTGTGATTGCCCGAGCGATTACTCGTGCGGCCGTGCGGCACCGCTGCCTCGATGGCGCTGCGCACACCGCTCAGATTGTCTGGCAGGTCACTGGCGGTGAGCGACGTGCGGGTGGCGATCATGCCGCACCCGATATCAACACCGACCGCCGCAGGCACAATCGCGTGCCGGGTTGGCACCACCGACCCCACGGTGGCGCCGATTCCCACGTGCACGTCCGGCATCGCGGCGACATGCGGCCACACGATTGGCAGGCGCGATAGCTGCGCAAGCTGGCGCATGGCATCGTCTTCAACCGGCACGCCGCGGGTCCACATCTTGACCGGCACGCCGCCGTGGCCTTCAAGCACATTGAATAAATTTTCGCTCATGACTTCCTCTCGCTATGGCGCAGCGCGCCGCTGTTGCATCAGGAGTCGGCATTGTGCACAGGCTGTGCCAGAGGCGAACAGACGGTCATGCTGCGTGGGGCTCCCCAGTCGGTCAGCTGCGCGCAGTCGGTCAGCTGCGCGAAGTTCCAACCCACGGTCATTCTGCGCGCAGTCGCAGAATCCATACTTCACGGCTCCGGCCAATCTGAACGAGTCTTGCGCGCGTGGATTCCGCGACTGCGCGCGGCATGACCGTGCGGGTGTTTCAAGAGAACTCACTACTTCAACAAAGTGCGCATCCGAGCAAAGCCCTGCTGCATGGTTTGCGAAGGCGCGCGATCAAGATGGCTGACCACTACGATGCTGATCAGGCTGAACACAAAGCCGGGAAGCATCTCGTACAGGCCGAGAACGGGCCCTTTGGCTAAGCCGAACCAGGGCCCGTTATGCCAGAGGATCACCGTTACCGCACCGACGAGCATGCCCGCCAGGGCGCCGTTTCGGGTCATGCGTGGCCAGAGCAAGGACAGCAGCACCAGCGGCCCGAAGGCGGCGCCAAATCCTGCCCAGGCGTAACCCACCATGCCGAGTATTTGGCTCTGCGGGTTTGCGGCAATCAAAATGGCCACCACGGCCACCAACAGCACCATGCCGCGCCCGAACCAGACCAGTTCAGATTGTGTTGCCTGCGGCCGAACAAAGGCCTTGTAAAAGTCCTCGGTCAGGGCTGCCGAGCAAACCAGCAGTTGGCACGACAGAGTGCTCATGATCGCCGCCAGAATGGCCGAAAGCAGAATGCCGGCAAGCCAGGGATTGAACAGGCTCTGGGCGAGCGTAATGAACACGGTTTCGCGATTGGCCAGCACAGGCTGAGCCTGGCCGGGGTTCGCCGCGAAGTACGCAATGGCAAAAAAGCCGGTGCTGATCGCGCCGATCAGGCACAGGATCATCCAGGCCATGCCGATGCGCCGCGCCTTGGTCAGCGTGGCATAGCTGTCGGCGGCCATGAAGCGGGCCAGGATATGCGGCTGACCCATGTAGCCCAGGCCCCAAGCCAGCAAGGACACAATGCCGATAAAACTGGTGCCGCTGAACCAGTCCACGTAGCTGGCATTCACGGCGCTGATTTGCGTCCACGCCGCATCCAAGCCACCCAAATGCATCAGTACCACCACAGGCGTCAGAAGCAGCGCAAAGATCATCAGCGTGGCTTGCACGGTATCGGTCCAGCTTACCGCCAGAAAACCGCCAATAAAGACATAGAGGATGGTGGCCGCCGCCCCGGCCCAAAGCGCAGTGTCATAGCTCAGCCCGAAGGTCTGCTCGAACAAGCGCGCCCCTGCCACCATGCCGGAGGCGCAGTAAATGGTGAAGAACACCAAGATCACCACAGCGGCCACCACGCGCAAAATCCGGCTGCGGTCTTCAAAGCGCTGCGTGAAGTAGTCGGGCAGGGTGAGGGCGTTATTGCTCAGCTCGGTATAGACGCGCAGCCGACCCGCGACCACGTACCAATTGAACCATGCGCCAAGGATCAAGCCGATCACGATCCAGCTTTCCGCCAAGCCCGCAGCAAACAGCGCGCCCGGCAATCCCATCAGCAGCCAGCCGCTCATATCGGATGCGCCTGCGCTCATCGCGGTGACAAAGGGGCCGATACGGCGCCCCCCAAGAATATAGTCCGACAGATTTTGGGTATAGCGCCACGCAGCGAACCCGATCCCAACCATGAGCAGGATGTAGACCGAAAAGGTCAATGCCGTGGGATTGGGATACATGCCGATCCTGCGCTCAAAGCGATGTTTGCGGAACGTGAAGCCTAGCGCAAGCGCGGCCGGCATTGGGATGCGAAGCGCCCCGCGCGCGCCAGCGGCCCATGGTCAAGAGGGGCCAGTCAAGAGGGGCCAAATCGGTCAGCGTGCGGCAAGCGATTCGACCCAGACCGGCGTGCCATTCAGCGCGGCGTTGCCGCTGGGTACGTCCAGCTGGTTTGGGTCGCTAAGGTCGTTATAGCTGGCTCCGGGTAGCGCGGCGGCCCTGCTCCAGCCGACGTGCGCGCGGTCGTGACCAAAGCCGTGCGGCAGGCAAACGACGCCCGGTCGCATGCCGTCGTCGGCCTGCACCTCGGTTTCAATGCTGCCCACTTCGGCGCGTATCCGCACGCGTGCGCCGTCGCTGATGCCGCGTTCAAGCAAGTCTGCGGGGTGCATCAGCAGTTGGTGGCGCGCTTTGCCTTTGATCAGGCGCGGCGCGTTGTGCATCCAGGAATTGTTTGAGCGCACATCGCGGCGCCCGATCAGGTACAGAGCGCCCGCTGCCAGCGCGCCAGCATCGGTGCCCAGTCGCGCAAGATCGTCGATCATCAGCTGCGGGGCGCATTCGATTTTTCCGCTTTCGGTTTCCAGGCGCTGCAGCAGGCTTGGCTGCAGCGGCCCAAGGTCCAAACCGTGTTCGGCGGCCCGAACCAGCTCCGGCTCAATCTTTCCGCCGCGCCGCAGTCCGGCCTCAATCATGATTTCTGGTGCCGGCAGATCGCGCCAGCTCTTGCCGCTGGCGGCGCCATAGGCCGCGCCCAGGCCATTCACGATTTGCCAATCCGCACGCTCGTCGTCCGGCTGCGGCAGAACCGGCTGATTCCACTTGGCAACCTGACGCACGGCGAAGGCATTGAAGATCACATCGTAATGGTGCTGGCTCAGGAACGACGTGGGCGGCAGCACCAGATCAGCGTGGCGCGTCGTTTCATTGACGTAGATGTCGATGCTGACCATGAAATCCAGACTCTCAAGGGCACGATCCATGCTTCTGCCATCCGGTGTCGAGAGCACCGGATTGCCAGCGCAAGTGAGCACCGCGCGGACTTGACCATCGCCAGGCGTCAAGATTTCTTCCGATAGCGCTGAGACCGGCAGTTCGCCGGCAAACTCGGGTAAACCGCGCACGCGGCTGCGCCAGCGGTCGCGCTGGCCTTTTGAAGTGCCTGGACCGGTGACTGGCAGCACCGGGTCATTGGGAAGTACCCCGCCCACCCGATCAAGATTGCCGGTGTAGATGTTCAACAGCTGGATCAACCATTGACACAGACTGCCGAAGCGCTGCGTGGAGACTCCCATGCGGCCATACACGGCAGACGACTGCGCGTGATACAGCTGGCGCGCCAGCTGTTCCAGTTCGCTGGCCGCAATGCCGGTGCGCGCTTCCAGATCGCCAACTTTGAGTGCGTTGATCGCCGCAAGCGCTTGTGCGAAGCCCGCAATCTGGTCACCGTAAGCCGCCAGTCGCGGTGGCCCGATGGTTTGCAGGGCCTGCAACAGCGCCAGCAGCAGCCAGGCATCGCTGCCGGGCTGCACGGCAAGGTGACGGGTGGCGATTTGCGCGGTTTCCGTGCGCCTAGGATCGACCACGATGAGTGTGCCGCGCTGCGTAAGCGCCTTGAGCCGTTTGTGGATGCCGGGTGCGGTGAGCAAGCTGCCGTTCGACGCCAGCGGATTCGCGCCCAGCATCAGTACGAATTGGGTCTGGTCAAGATCAACGATTGGAATCAGGAATTGGTGTCCGTACATCGCCCAGCACACGAGCTGATGCGGCCATTGGTCGACCGAGGATGCCGAATACACATTGCGCGATTTCAGCGCCCGCAGCAGATGCGGTAAATAAGCGATGTGGCCGAAGTGGTGCACATTGGGATTGCCCAGGTAAACCGCAACGGCGTCCGGGCCATGCGCGGCCTGGATCGCTGCCAGCCGCTCGCCGGCGTACGCAAAGGCTTGCGTCCAGCCAATGGTCTCCCAACCTGTTGCGGTGCGCCGCTGCGGCAGCCGCAAGCGGTCGGGATCGGCTTCCAGGTCAAGGATGGCATTGCCCTTGGGACAGATATGCCCCTTGCTGAAGGGATCATCCGCATCGCCGCGAATCGCGCTCAGTTGCCCGTGCGCAAGCTTTAGATCCAGCCCGCAGATGGCTTCGCAGAGCGGACAGGCGCGGTATCGATGGCTTTCGGTCATGCCGCTGGCGTACCCGGATGCCTAACGCTTGCATCGAACAAGCCCTGCGCCCGGACGGCGGGCGTCACACGCGTAGATCTGGAAGCCAGCATAGCGATTTCCCGTGACCAGTCAGGGGCGCAGTGTAGCGTTCACGTGGCGTGCTTTCGCGCGGCCGGTCAGCCGCGCGGATTCACGGTCAAGGATTCAGGGTCAAGGATTCACGGTCAAGGATTCACGGTCAAGGATTCAGGGGCAACAGTTCATGGTTAAGGATTCAGGGGCAACAATTCAAGGCGATCTCAATTCATTCATCGCTGCGACCTATCATGCGCCACCTGCTGCAATTGGCTGCTTCGGCTCATCACACCATGCTGCGCTTATGGATGATTTTGACGGTTCTGCTCGGGGGCTGCGCAATGCCTGAAACCAGAGAAGCTACGATACGTGTTGCCACCTTCAACATGGCGCTTAATGAGGACGCGCCGGGTGCGGTGATCGATCGCCTGCGCGGGGAGGATGCGCAGGCGCGCAAACTGGCCTGGATCATTCAAACCGTGCGCCCCGACGTGATCTTGCTCAACGAGCTGGACTACGACGACGCGCACCTGGCCGCGGATTTGTTCCAGCAGCGCTACCTCGAAACGGGCGCGGCGCCGATCGCTTATCCGCACCGCTTTGTTGCGTCCGTGAACACCGGCGTGGCTTCCGGATTGGACTTGAATCAGGACGGCGAGGCCGCCGGCGCGCAGGACGCCTGGGGCTTTGGGCAGCATCCGGGCCAGTACGGCATGCTGGTGCTGTCCCGGTACCCGATTGATCTTGCGCGCGTTCGCACCCTCCAGCAGCTGCGCTGGAGCACCATGCCGGGTGCTTTGCAACCGGTGCATCCGGACGGCACTCCCTACTACAGCGATGTCATTTGGCCGCAGCTGCGGCTTTCCTCCAAATCGCATTGGGACCTGCCAATCCAAACGCCGCAGGGCGAGTTTCATTTACTTGCCGCACACCCCACGCCGCCGGTGTTTGACGGACCGGAAGACCGCAATGGCAGGCGCAATCACGACGAGATCCGCTTGTTTGCGGACTACATCGATCCCAGCCGCAGCGGCTGGATTGTTGATGACCAAGGCAAGCGCGGGGGACTGCAGGCCGGTGCGCGCTTTGTGCTGGTTGGCTACTACAACGCAGATCCGGTGCGCGGCGCCAGCACCCAGAACGCCATTGGGCAGTTTCTGGAGCATCCCTTGATCCAGCGCGTTGATCCGCGACAGTCTGGCGCCCCTGAGCAAACCCAGACCGCGGATTTCGGTCCGGAATCTGGCCTGATGCGGGTGGACTATGTGTTGCCGTCAAGAAATTTCAGCGTGCATCGCCGCGGCGTGTTCTGGCCGGGCGCCAATTCGCCACGGCAGGCCTGGCTTGAGGCCAGTGACCATCGGCTGGTTTGGGTGGATTTAGGCTTTCGCTAGTCGGGAATGCTGGAGGCACTGCTGGCACCTGCCGATTTCATGTGGGTGAAATGCGTTCAGATTTGTCGCAAGCGGAAGCTTTGGATTCTGCGACTGCGCGCAGAATGACGGTTTGCGGCTGACCCATGCCTTGACCTTGAACACGCGGCTGGGTGTTCGCCATGAAACTGTCGTCGAGTTCCGGTAAATTCCGCTTCTGCCGTTTTTTCAGCTATGTACCGCCACAGGGAAAGTCAAATGTCGATCACTGAATTGCGCGCCGCCTTGGCAGCGCTTATTACCACCGCCTCCAGCTTTGCGCTGGCAGCACCCTTCACGAGCGGCAATCTGGTCGTCTATCGTACGGGCGATGGCGCAAACGCGCTGAGCGCGAACGGCAATGCGCTGTTCTTGGACGAATACACCACCTCCGGCGCGCTGGTGCAAACCATCGCGCTGCCGACCACGGGCGCCAATCCGTGTATTGGCGCAGGCAACTCAACTGCCGAAGGCTACATCACGCGCAGCACCGACGGCGCGTTTCTGGTCGGCGGCTGCTTTGCGCAGGCGCTGCCTCATGCGCTTGGACTCAGCGCTGCGGTTCCGGCCACGATCAACCGAGTGGTGTTTCGAGTTGCTGCGGACGGCACGGTCGACACCACCACGCGGCTTACCGACGCTACCGCCAACCCTCGCAGTGCAACCACCACCAACGGCACGGACCTTTGGCTCGCTTCCTCGGGCAACGGTATCCGCTATGTGAGCTTCGGTACGACTGGTACCAGTGTGCAGCTGGCAACGGCGCCCACCAACATCCGCAACTTGGCCGTGTTTGGTGGACAGCTACATGTTTCCTCCGGTGCGGCTGGTTTCCGCGTCGCCAGCATCGGCACCGGGACGCCGACCACAGCTGGGCAAGCCGTCACCAATCTTCCGGGCGCCGATATTCTTGCCATGACGTCGCCTTACAGCTATTTGTTGCTTGATCGCGATGCTGGCGTGGCGGGTTTCGACACGCTCTATGTCGCCGATGATTCCGCCGGTGGCGGGATCCGGAAATTGTCTTTTGACGGCACAAGCTGGATCGCACGCGGCATCATCGCCGGAGCATTCCGTGGCCTGACCGGCAGCATCCAGGCTGGCAACGTCACGCTTTATGTCACCAGCACTGTGGCGACACAGAATGTGCTGCAAAGCTACACCGATACCGCGGCATTCAATGCGAATATCGCCGGCGGCACGCTCGCCACGATCGCAACTTCGCCGGCTGCGACCGCCTTCCGCGGCGTTGCGTTTGTGCCGAGCGGGGCGTCAACCAATCCCGGCGGTACCGGCACTGCCGCGCCAACCAGCATTGTTTCGAACGGCGTTGATGCCAGCGTGCTGCGTGTGGTGGTCACCCCCGGCACCGGTCCCGTCAGCACCGGGATTGGGGTCACGGTCGACACAAGCGCAATCCAAAACGGCGCCGCGACCACGCTTACCTTGCTCGATAGCGGAGTTGGGTGCGATGCAGCCGCAGGCGACAACAGCTTCTGCGCCAGCACCACGTCGGCATTTGGCACCGCGGCCAATGCGTACAGCCTTGGCTTCACGATCACCGACGCGCAAGCGCGTACCGGCACCGGCACGCTTGCCTTGACCACGACGGCGCCAGCGTCCACCAATCCCAGCGGCGTGGGTACCGCAACTCCTGGCACCATCCCGGCTGATGGCGCAACCCCAAGTACGCTGCGCGTGCTGGTAACGCCTGGGCAATTCCCGCTCAGCACTGCGCTCACTGTGAATGCCAACCTGACTCTGATCGGCGGCGGCGCGGTGGTTGCCATGCGCGATGACGGCCTCGGTTGCGATTTAGCCAATGGCGCAGGCAACAGTGATTTCTGCCTGCTCGCAACCGCTGCGGTCGCCACGCCAGCCATCGCCTATAGCCTGCCTTTTGGCATTACTGACGCGCAGGCTCGCACCGCGATCGGCACGATTGCGCTTACCGTCAGCAATTCGCCAACAGCGCCCAGCGGCGTGGGCAGCGCAACCCCGAACGTGATTCCAGCCGACGGCGTTACCAGTTCGATCCTGCGCGTGGTGGTCACCCCAGGCGCCAGTCCAGTCAGTACCGGGCTGAGCGTGTCGCTCAATCGAAGTGCGATTGGCGGCGGCGCCAGCGACGGCATGCTCGATAACGGAATCGGTTGTGACGCCAGCGCTGGCGACAACAGCTTCTGCCTCAGTACAACCGCAGCGCTCAGCACCGCAGCTGCGCTCTACAACCTGCCGTTCACCATCCGGGACACGCAAGCGCGCACCGGCACGGGCAGCATTGCGTTGACCGTTGGCGCAGCGCCCTCGCTCAGCGTGGGTGATCTCAGCATCGATGTCGGGCAAGCCGGCCAGCAAAGCGCAAACGTTGTGGTCAGCATCGCACCCACAGCCTCGGTTGAGGTCAGCTTTAGCGCATCCACCGGTGGCGGCACAGCCACGCCGGGTCCAGGTGCACCGGCTGACTACCAAGCGATCAGCGCGCAGAGCTTTACCATCCCGGCCAATGCCGCCAGCGTCAATGTGCCGGCGACCATTTTTGCCAACTTGCGTCAGGGTGCGAACCGCAACTTCAACCTGACCATCACCAGCAGCGCCCCGGGAATCGTCATTGGCGACAATGCGGGCGTGGTGACACTGAACAACATCGCCCCAGCGCCCACCACTATTGCGCAGATTCAGGGCACCGGCGATATCACGCCGCTGGCGGGTCAGACCGTCACCAGCCTCGACAACGTGGTAACAGCGGTAACCAGCAACACTTTCATCATGCAGATGAGAGCCCCCGGTGATAGCAACCCAGGGTCCTCCGATGCCATCCAGATATTCACTGGTGGCGCGCCGACCGTGGCGGTTGGCGACGTTGTCGACCTGCGCGGTCGGGTGGCGGAGTTTGTGTCCTCGGGCGGTGGCCGTACCTTGAACGTCACGCAGTTTTTCAACACCAGCCCAACGATCGTCATAAGCAAGGTTGGGGTCGCTGGAGTGGCCATGGTTACCAATTCAGTGCTGCTTGATGGCGCCATTCCTTCGCCCTCCTCAAACACCCCGGCTTGCCCGGTACTTGGAAGTTCTTTCCCATCCGGTACCGAAGTACGGGTGCAGAATTTCGAGTGCCTGGAAGGCATGCGGATCAACACCACTACCGGTGTGATCACCTCGCCGAATCAGCGCTTTGGTAGCGATCTATTCGCGGAAATGGGCTTCGCCACCGGTGGCGTGCGCAGCTATCGGGAGCCCGGCGTGGCGTTCCCGGCCGCAAGCGAGAATCCGGTGCTGGCCAATTTGGTGCCGGGTGCGCCGCCACTGCCGTCCGCATTCGTTTGGGACAGCAACCCCGAAGTGTTCGAGTTCGATGCCGATCGGCTTGGTCAGCCCAATAGCGTGATCGTTCCAGGTTCACGGGTCACCGCCAGCGGCGTGCTCGGTACTGACTTTGCAGATTACGAATTTTGGCCGACCAGCTTCAGCGTCACTGCCCCCGCGCCAGCATTGCCGGTCGCGGTGCCCACGCCGGCGCCCGATCAGTTCCGCATTGGCTCATTGAACCTGTTGAATCTATTTGATCTTTGCGACGACCCGACGCGGCCCAATAGCAACGAGATCTTCAACGTGGCGGATACCAACCGCAAGCTGGAGAAGCACTCGCTGTACATCCGAAACGTGCTGCGCGCACCGGAGATCCTTGGCGTGCAGGAGGCTGAGCAGCCCAGCCCGGTGGCGACCGTATGCAACAACGCCGGCGGCGTCACGACGTCTGCGCTGGCGCTGCTGGCAGCCCGTATTGCCGCCGATGGTGGCCCCACGTACATTGTCGCCTACGGCCCGGTCACCAACGATCCGCGCTTCATCAGCGTGGGTTTTCTGTATCGCGCCGATCTGCTGACCAATATCTCGATCACTCAGCTTGCCGCGACCGAGCAGTGGACCTTCCGTTACCTGGACGGCAGCACGCCTACGCCGATCCTGCAAAACGCGACTTCGGTGCTGCATGACCGTCCGCCATTGCGTTTGGAGGCCACCATCAATCTGGTTGACGGCGGCACGCGGCGCATTGCCGTGGTGTCCAATCACTTCCGGTCACTGAGCGGAATCGACGATTTGCGAGACACCCGCGCCACCGGGGACCCGGTGACGGCACCGACCTTCCGCCAGGACGCGCATCGCGTGCGTCAAAAGCGTTTTCGTCAGGGCATCTCGATGGCCTGTCAAGTCCAGGCCTACCAGTCCAGTGTGGCCAACGCAGGTGTGCCGCTGGTGCTGATTGGGGATCACAACGCGTTTGAGTTCTCGGACGGCTACGCCGATATCAACGATGTCATTCGCGGCACCTTGAATCCAGCCGAGGTCCAATACGGTCTGAACTACTTCCCACCTGACGAATTGCCGTGCGCAGTGGGTATGGGTGGGCAAATCACCACGCCGGCACTGGAAGATGGTTTGTTTGGTTTGCCTGCCAATCAGCGCTATTCGTTCAATTTCCAGTTCAACGCGCAGGCGCTGGATCATGCCCTGATGAATCCGGCTGCGGTGGCCCGCTTTGAGCGCATCGCTTTTGGTCGCGGCAACTCGGATGCGCCTGGCGATGCCGAATTCAATGCCTCGTCGCCGCTGCGGGCCTCGGATCACGATGGCTTCGTGCTCTATTTCAACGCCTCAGCAACGCGCGCAACGGTCAGTGGCTTCCAGCTCTTCAGGAATGGCTTCGAAGCGCCGTAATCAATCGTGGGTCTTGCGAGCCCAGTCCCAGAGCCGGTTGCAATCGCAGCCGGCGCATGGCTTTCTGACTGACTTCAAGGATTAACGTGCCTGCGTAGGATGCGCGCCGTGCGCAGGATGCGGTGAGCCTGCGAACCGCAGCGTTGGAACGCCCGGCTTGCCCAGCTTTCCTCTATCCGATTCGGACGCGATGAATCGCGCCCCTACATCGCCCTATCCGGAACCGCAGTGCAACGTTGCTGGTGGCCGTATGCGCGCCGTGCGCAGGATGCGGTGAGTCTGCGAACCGCAGCGTTGAAACGCTCGGCTTGCCCAGCTTTCCTCTATCCGATTCGCACGCGATGAATCGCGCCCCTACATCGCATGGTTGGAGCTCAGGCGCGCAGACCTTTGCCGGTGCGCAGCAAGTGCAGGCAGAACATGGTCAGCAGCACCACGGATCCCAGCATGATCAGATAAGCCCAGGCGATGGAGACATCGCTGACGCCAAGAATGCCGTAACGGAACGCGCTGACCACGTAGAGAATTGGATTCACGTGTGAAACCGCGCTCCAGAACGGCGGCAGAATGCTGACCGAGTAAAACACGCCGCCCAGATAGGTCAGCGGCGTGAGGATAAAGGTTGGCACGATCGAGATATCGTCAAAGCTGCGCGCGTACACCGCATTGATGAAGCCAGCCAGAGAGAAGATCACCGCGCTCAGAATCAAGGTGCTGAGCATCACCAGGGGATGCTCGATATGCAGATGGGTAAAGAACAGGGAAACCACCAGCACCAGGGCACCCACCAGCAGCGAACGCAGCACGCCGCCGCACACGTAGCCGGCAAGAATCACCCAGTTCGGCGTTGGGGAGACCAGCAGCTCTTCCACATAGCGGCCAAACTTGGAGCCGAAGAAGGAGCTCACGACGTTGCCATAGGCGTTCGTGATCACGCTCATCATGACCAATCCGGGCACGATGTACTGCATGTAGGTGAACTCACCCACTTGGCCAATCTTGCTGCCAACCACCTGGCCGAAAATAAGGAAATACAAGGTCATGGTGATCACAGGCGGCACCAAGGTCTGCCCCCAGATGCGCACGATCCGGTTGATCTCCTTGATCACGATGGTCTGAAAGGCGGTTCGGTATTGCTGCGATGCGCTTGGCGGACTCATGGGTGTTGGGGCTCGGTGGCAGGGTGATAACGACATGGCGCCATTGGCTTTCATGCTTCAGGCTTTCATGCTTCAGGCTTTCATGCTTCAGGCGAGCTGCGTGCCTAACTCCCGCGTCAGCCGGCTCGGCTTTGTTCGGTCAAGCGCACGAAGAGTTCTTCAAGACGGTTCGACTTGTTGCGCAGCGAGTTCACGCGCAGGCCTGCGTTCGAAAGTGCGGTGAACAGCGTGTTGAGGTCGTGGCCTTTGGGTAGATCAACCTCAATCGTGTGGCTGTCGATCATGCGTATTGTCCAGTCGGCCAGCTGAGGCGCCGTGCTGATCGGCTCCTGCAGGTCGAGCACAAAACTCTCTTTATCCAGCTTGGCGAGCAAGAGCTTCATTGAGGTGTGTTCGATGATCTTGCCGTGGTCGATGATCGCAATGTTTCGACACAGCTGCTCGGCTTCTTCCAGGTAGTGCGTGGTGAGTATGACCGTGGTGCCAGCGGTATTGATGTCAGCGAGGTACTTCCACATCGAACGACGGATCTCGATATCGACCCCGGCTGTAGGCTCATCAAGGATCAGCAAGCGGGGTTCATGCACCATGGCGCGCGCGATCATCAGGCGTCGCTTCATGCCACCGGAGAGCGTGCGTGACATGACATTGCGCTTGTCCCATAGCTGCAGCGCGTTCAGATACTTCTCGGCGCGTTCCCTGGCCAGTGCGCGCGGCACTCCGTAGTAGCCCGCCTGGTTGACGCAGATGTCAAACGGCTTTTCGAACTGATTGAAATTGAATTCCTGCGGCACCAGGCCAATCTGGCGCAGCGCGTTGGAGGTATCGGTGACGATGCTGTGGCCGAACACCCGGATATCACCCGAGGTGGCATTCACCAAATGCGTGGTGATGCCGATCATGGTCGATTTGCCGGCGCCGTTGGGTCCCAACAGGGCAAAGAAATCGCCCTCATCCACTTTGAAGCTCAGGCCTTTGAGTGCAACCACGCCATTGCCGTAAGTCTTTTGGAGGTTCGTGGCCTCAAGTGCTGGGACGCTCATGAAATGACTCTCGTTCATTGTGCTGCTCGGGTTCGGATCGACGCGCCTGCTGTGCGCGCTTGCATGGCGCATGGTGCGCGAGTCCCAGGCGCGCGAGCAAGAGTCGCTTGGCGCGATGTGCTCACTATTTACACCAGCTCGGGCTTGTTCCCGCCGCGAGCATCAAGGCGGATTAGCCGCCACAGCACGAAGTCGCCCCGAACCCTGAAACGCAGCACCAAAACCAAGAGCGCCTGTCATCTCTAACGCCTGTCATCTCGACCGAAGGCAGAGATCTCAAACCGCCCCGAACGATATTTCTCCCTTCGGTCGAAATGACAAAGCCCGTGAAATGCCAAAGCCCGTGAAATAACAAGGCCGCCTACCGTCATTCTGCGCGCAGCCTTCAGGCGCAGTCGCTTAAATCCATAGCACCCGATTTCTCCACAGCGGAGCAGGTTTCAGGCCATTGCAGCTCATCGGGCCTGCTGCGCTCTCTTGGACAGTCAGCCCCTGATCCAATTCAGCATTAACAGTCCGAGCACCGTACAGCCGATGCCGATGGCGCGCACATGGCGATCGTCCAGCGCGAGGGCGGCACGCATGGCGTCTTTCCAGCGCGCCGGCGAGAGCATCGGCATGAGACCTTCAAAAATCATCAGGAGGGCTATAGCAGCCCAGAAGTCCTGACTCATCGGCGGCGACTCCTTCTGGCTTCGGCCTATTCAGCCAGGCATGGGCGAGGGTGGGTGCACGCGTCAGGGCAAAGTGAGCTTTGCATCCAATTACCGCTGAGGGCCCTGAATCCGCCGAAACATTCGGCGGATTCAGGGCTGGTGTAGCACTAAGGCGCGCGCCGCTTGCCTTCTTCGAAATACTTGAAAAAGTCCGAATTAGGGTCGAGCACCAAGACGTTACCGTCGTTACTAAAGGACGTGCGATAGGCCTCCAGCGAACGATGGAAGGCGTAAAACTCAGGATCGCGAGAATAAGCTTTGGCGTAGATTTCAGCCGCCCTAGCATCGCCTTCACCGCGCATGCGCTGCGCATCGCGCTCAGCTTCAGCCACGGTCACAGTGGCGGTCTTGTCGGCTTTCGCCTTGCGCGCTTCGCCCAATTGGCGACCATTGGAACGCAAGCGGTTGGCCACTTGGGTGCGCTCCGACTTCATACGCTGGAACACGGAGTCGGTGACTTGATCCGGCAACTCAATGCGCTTGACGCGCACGTCGATGACTTCGATGCCGAGTTTGGTCGCCGCCTCGTTGGCTTTCCTGGTCAGGTTTTCAACCATCTCGTCGCGTGCAGAGGTGACCAACTCTTTCACCGTGCGCTTGTTGAACTCATCACGCAGGCGATCCTTGATGATCTGGCCGAGCGCCGTTCGGGCGCGCTCTTCAACGCCGCGCGTGGCCTCATAGAAGCGGGTCAGATCCGCAACCCGCCATTTCACCACGGAGTCCACCAGCACGTCCTTCTGCTCTTTGGTCAGAAACCGCTCGGTGCTGGTTTCCAGCGAAAGCAGCTTGCGATCAAAGCGGAACACGGTGTCCAGGAATGGAATTTTGTAGTGCAGGCCGGGTGCCAAGTTGGTGCGTTCGATCTTACCCAAGCGCACCATAAGAGCCACCTCGCCCTCGCGCACCGTGAACAGGCTGCTAAACAGCAATACGACGGCAAGTGCGCTGAAACCTATCGCAAATCCTTTCATTGTTGTGGCTCCAAAGTGGTTTCCGCCGCCGCTGCTGCCGGGCGTGCGCCGAGCTTGTCCATCGGCAGATACAGCATGGGTGCCGGGCCATTTTTGCCATCGACCAGCACCTTAGGCACGCGCTTGAGCACCTCCTGCATGGTTTCCAGATACAGCCGCTGCCGCGTCACATCAGGGGCCAAGCGATACTGCTCGGCGAGCAGCTCAAAACGACGCGCCTCGCCTTCCGCCTTGGCTACCACCGAGGCTTTGAAGCCCTCCGCTTCGGCAAGAATTCGCGCCGCCTTGCCTTGCGCCTCAGGCTCGATCTTGCTGGCATAGGCTTCCGCTTCATTGACAAATCGCGGTTCATCTTCGCGCGCCTTGATGGCGTCGTCGAAAGCTTCCTTGACCTCTTGCGGCACCGAGGCGTCCTGAAAGTTGACTGCGGCCACCTCAATCCCGGCCTGATAGCTGTCCAGCAGGCCCTGCATCAGATCGCGCGCTTCCAAGGTGATTGCGCTGCGGTTTCCAATCAGCACGTCGTCAAGCGTTTTCGAGCCCACGATCTGGCGCACCGAGGCTTCTGCAACCTGCGCTAGCGAAGAATCTGGGTCTTTCACCATAAACAAGAAATCGTTTGGATCACGCACCCGCCACTGCACGGCGAAGTCGATATCCACCAGATTCTCATCGCTGGTCAGCATGCGCGTCTTGCCGTTGCTGTTGAAGCTATTGACCTGCGTGGTTTGCACGCGCTGCACGGTTTCAATGGGCGGTGGGAAACTGAAGTTAGGTCCCGGCGCCAGCGCGCGATCAAACTTTCCGAAGCGCAATACCACGCCGGTTTCACGCGGTTCAATGATGTGCACGCTGTTCATCAGCGCCCAAAGCGTGATCACGGCCGCGATGATCGCAGCAACCGTGCTCATCTTAGGGCCGCTTGATGGCGTCGGGCCAGAGGGCGTTCCGCGCGCGGGTTTCTTGTTCCCAAACAAACCGGTCACTTGCGCCCAGAACTTGCGCAGCATTTCTTCGAGATCGGGTGGCCCGTCCTCATTGCGCTTCTTGCGGTCACCCCAAGGGTCGCGGGGTGGCTGATCGGGCGGGTCATTCCAAGCCATGGCGGTCTCCAAATCTTCGTGTGTCCACTGTGTGCTCCCACTGTGTGGTCAAACAGGGAAAAATCAATGTGTCTTACTTGGGCTGGCGTCATCAAGGCCCTGCGCTTGCTCGGGGAGCATGCTGGCGCAATTGCCAAGCGAAAATAGCCAACTTGGGATGATCGCCTGAATAGAGGTGAATATTGTGTCTCCCCTAGCAAGCTGTTTCAGGTTCGCGGCGAGACGGAAGCAACCGATTGCCGCTTATCGGTTGCCACTTATCGGCTGCTACTTATCGGTTGCTACTTGGCTTCGCTGCCCTGCGCCGACCGGCGTTTCCTTCCGGCGACGCGCACGTGCAGTGCTTTGCCGCAGCAAAGCATGACGTTGCCTGGAAAATTCGCGGGTTGTGGTGGGATTGTCCGCTCGCAGAGCGCACACTTTGCGCGGGTTTGACTTGAGTTGCGCGGGGCTTATGGCGATTGAGGGCGGGGTTTGAACGCGCTACGTGTGTTGGCGCGCCGGCGCGAGCCGCAGCGGGAAGTCGTTGCGCCAAGCAGCTTGCTGCGCTGGCCGACGCGCTTCGGCGCCCGCCGAGTATTGGCGAGCGCATGGCTGACGCTTTGCTTTGTCACGGCCTGCTTTGCCGCCGAGCGCAATGATCCCAAAGATCCCAAACAACTGCCTGCGGTGAGCGCCAAAGCGAAGCAAGCGCTGCATCAGCCTCCAACTGCGGAAATCACGCGCGACGCGCTCGATGCGGCTGGGCTTGGGGTTGACTTGCCCGAGGTCTTGACGCGTTTGCCGGGTGTGGTCGCCTTGGAGCGTCAAAATGAAGTGCAGGATTCGCCGCTGATCGTGCGCGGCTTTGGTGCTCGGAGCAGTTTTGGCACGCGCGGCGTGCGTATCGAGTTGGACGGCATTCCCGTTTCTTTTGCCGACGGGCAAGGGCAGGTAGGAACCCTGCAACCGGCGCAGTTGGCGCGTGCCCAATTGCTCAGCGGTCCGTATGCCACGGTGGCCGGCTTTAACGCCGGCGCGGTGCTGAGCCTGTATTCCGAGCTGCCAAACGCCGCTCAGGTGCGCGCCGCGTGGCAGTCCCGTGGTGGTCGAACGCTGGCGGTGGCCTGGGGCGACAGCGCTTCCAGCCAACAATATGGCATTCAGGCCAGCGCTGCGGCGCAAACCGGCGCGCGTCCACACAGCGACTCGCAGCGGCGGACGCTGAACGGGCAGTGGCTTTGGCTGGGGGATCTCGGGTCGCTGACGGTGAAGTGGGACGGGTTCGAGCAACCCTGGGCGGAAGATCCGGGCAGCCTCAATGCTGCAACGCTGCGCCTAACACCGCAGGCAGCCGATCCCATAGCGGTCCAGACCGGCGCAGGCAAGCGCGTGCTTCAGCAGCGTTTGGCGGCCAGCTGGCAGGGCGAATCCGATGCGCGAGCCGCCGTCTATTTGGGCCGACGCGACGTCATGCAGGTGCTCGCCCTGCTGCCGGAGCAGCAGCGAGGGCGCCCCGGAGTGGCCGGCCTGATTGATCTTGAGCGCGAGTTCTTTGGCGCGCGTGCTGGCCAGAAATGGGCAAGTCAGGCGTCCATGCTGCGCTGGTTTGCCGATTGGGAAGTGCAGGACGACCAGCGGCTTGGCTATGAGAACTTCAACGGCCAGCGCTTGCAGCAGCGTGGGCAACTCAAGCGGCAGGAGCAAACCCGATTCAATGTTTACGGGCTGGGTGCGGAGGCTTCTCAGCGCTGGCGCGAGCACTGGTTTGCCGATGCTGGCCTGCGCTGGAATCGACAAGATTTCCGGCTTGACCCTGCGGCTGGTGCTGGAGCTGCGGTTGGCGCCAATACGCTGGAAGGCTGGACCGGCTATCTGGGCTTTCGTTGGCAACCGGAGGCGCGTGCCAACTGGCGTTTGGCCTGGGGCCGTGGGCTTGAAACTCCCACCGCGACCGAGCTTGCCAACCGACCCAATGGCGAAGCCGGATTGAATCTGGCGCTCAAGACGCCAGTGTCGCGGCAGTGGGAGTTGCGGCATGAGCGCGCATTCCGCCGCGCGCGTTTCAGCCTGGCGGCTTATCGGATTGAGACTCGCGATGATCTGGTGGTGGTTGAGAACCTGGCCGGTCGCGTGGTGTTCGGCAACGCGGCCAGCACCCGGCGGCAGGGCCTGGAGCTGTCCTGGCGGCAGCGCTTGAGGGGGCCTTGGTCGCTGTTGGCTGGCGCAAACTGGGCCGATGCGCGCTATTTATCCGATGTGCCGTTCGACGCATCGGCGAGTGCGTCGCAGTGCAACCCAAGCTGCCCACCGGCGGCATTGCGGCTGCGCGCTGGCGCACGCCTTCCGGCCACGCCGAACTCGCAAGTGCGCATTGAGCTGAACTGGCGCGACGGCCCGCTGCGCTTTGGGATTGGCTGGCTGCGGCGTGGCGCACTGGTGGTTGATGACCGGCGGCAGCTGTTTGCGCCCAGCCTGCAGCGCTTCGATTTGTACGCGTCACGCGCCTTTGAGTTTGCCGGCCAGCGCTCTGAAGTTCGCCTACAGGTGGATGATTTGCTTGACCGCGGCGGCGTTGCAGGCATTGCCATCAATGAGGGCAGCGGACGCTACTTTGATCCTGCGCCGGGTCGTCAATGGAGCCTGGTATGGCAGCTGCGCTACTGACTTGGATGTGCTCAGGCCGCAGCCACCTGCGCTCGCTGCCGTGTGCGGTCGGGCCCGTTTTGCGTGCGCAGACGCAGCGCCATTGAGCATGACCGGTGGCCGATTGAAGGACGCTTTGGATCCTGAACCGATCCAGTTTGATTTGTTTCGCGACAGTGACGTCAATCGATGCTTGTCGATTCTGCGTCGCGCGGTGCTCAAGCACGATCACGGTGCGGCCCGGGCCCTGCTCAATACGCTTCCCGATTTGGCCCCGGGACCAGCCGCAGGACCAGCCGCAGGACCAGCCTCAGGATTGGCTGACGAACGCGCGCAGGGCGATCCACTCTGGCAAGCGGCTTTGGCCTGCACGCTTTGGCTTGAGCAAGCGGCGCACGCCGCCGAACCGGCAGCGCATTGGGCCGGGCTTGATGCCGCGCAATGGTGCTTTGAGTTCTTGCTTGGTGAGCACGCCAAGTCGTGGCTTTACGATGCACGCGTGGCGGTACTTTCCGCTTGGCAACGCGCCGCCGCCGGGCAAAGCGAGCAGCCCTGTTTCGCAAAGCTTTGGCTCGAACTTGGCGAGGCGCAAGCGGCGTGGGATGCGCTGCCGCGCGCCAGACAGCAGCTCCCGCGCGCCGATTGGCTGCTGTTGGCCGCTCGCTGCGGGGAGCTTTTGGGTGACCCTGAGCGCCACGCGTCGATTTTATTTTTGCTCTGCCTTGAGCTGCCGGAGCGTGCCGCTGTCCGGGTTGAAAAGGTGGCCGCGCTGGAAAATTACTGGGGCGCGTTTGAGGATGCTGGGCTCAATATTGAGTACTTTCCCGCCTTCAGTGCTCTGCTTGGATATCGCTGGCCAAGACCTGCGCTGCGGCCGGATGCAGGCGGCCCGACATTGCCCGAGCGAGCGTGGCAGCTTGCGTGTGAGCTGCAAGCGGAACAGCCGGTGCGCCTGCGCGCGCAACTCCAGCAATTACACCCGCTGTTATTTAGAAGCTGGATGAGCTGGCGCGCCAAGCACGCGTCTCGCAGCGGCGTTTGAATCTGCGCGACTCGGCGGCTGGACGTTGCCAAGGCAGGCTTAGAAATCGCACGTCGGGCGCGCTTGGCTGCTGCGCCCATGCTGGCCAGGATCCTTAATGAAGAGCAACCGATGATGGCGGTGCAGCAATACGGCGCACCAGATAGCTTGCCGCGGGTGGGGGGCTTAAGTATGCTCGCCGACTCTTCAAAGCACGGACCCGCCATGAAGGAAGGCATTCACCCAAACTACCGCACCGTGGTATTCCAGGATGTGACCACGGATTTTGCGTTTCTGACTCGCTCCACCAAGCCGACTAAAGACAGTGTCAAGTGGACGGATGGCAACGAGTACCCGCTGATCAAAGTTGACGTGTCAAGCAAGTCGCACCCGTTCTACACCGGCAAGCACAAGGTGTCTGACGTGGGCGGTCGGGTTGACAAGTTTCGCAAGCGCTACGCGCCGAAGTAAACCATCACTTTACGTATTTTGCGATTCTGCCCCGTGCGCGGGTGGAGCCGCCCATACGTCACGGTCAGCAATTGGCTGACCTAAACCTCGCTTCACCACGTGCGTGGGAAGCAATATTCCGTGAGGAGTTTTATGCGTCATTATGAAGTTGTGTTTCTGGTCCATCCTGACCAGAGTGAGCAGGTGCCGGCCATGGTCGAGCGTTATCGCTCCATGATCGAAACCAGCAAGGGTGTGGTGCACCGTCAGGAAGACTGGGGTCGTCGCCAGCTTGCGTACCCGATCCAGCGCCTGCTCAAAGCGCACTACATCTGCTTCAACATAGAGTGCGATTCGAATACGGTGAAAGAGCTCAAGGACGCCTTCCGCTTCAATGACGCGGTGCTGCGCCACCTGATTCTGGTCATGCCTGCGGCTGCTACCGATATGTCCTTCATCATGAAGACCAAGGATGAGAAGCCGAGCAAGCGAAGAGACGAAGAGTTCTTCAGTGCCGATACCAGCGAAGAAGCTGTGCCCGAAGTCGAAGCAGCCTAAGGAGTAGACCATGTCACGTTTTTTCCGCCGCAAGAAGTTCTGCAAGTTCACGGCTGACGGCATTGAGCAGATTGATTACAAGGATCTGGCCACGCTAAAGCAATTCGTCACCGAGACTGGCAAGATTGTTCCGAGTCGCCTCACTGGCACCAAGGCTCGCTATCAGCGTCAGCTCACCACTGCGGTCAAGCACGCGCGTTTCCTTGCGCTGCTTCCGTATTGCGATAATCACTGAGGGGCTGCGCAATGGAAGTCATTCTGCTAACGAAGGTGAAGGGCCTTGGTAATCTGGGCGAGAAGGTCCGCGTCAAGCCGGGCTATAGCCGCAATTTCCTGATCCCCTATGGCAAGGCAGTTCCGGCTACGGACAATAATCTGGCCGAGTTCGAGCGTCGCCGCTCCGACTATGAAGCGAAAGCCAATCAGTCGCTGGCCGCAGCGCAGAGCCGTCGCACCCAGTTGGAAGGCCCCGTGGTGAAGATTCGCGCCAATGCGTCGCCGGAAGGCAAGCTGTTTGGTTCGGTCGGTCCACGTGACATCGCGGAAGCATTTTCTGCCGCTGGCATGCCGTTGAACAAGAGCGAAGTGATCATGGGCGAAGGCCCAATCCGTCACACCGGCGAAGCTGAAGTGGAAGTGGCATTGCATGCCGAAGTCCACTTCAATGTGAAGATCAGCGTCATCGCCGAAGGCTGATAGACGTGGAAGAAGCGAAGCCCGCCCCGCCAAAACGAGCGCGGCGGGCTTCGTCGTCTCTATCAACGACGGAACCGGGAGTTCGCACGCCGCCGTTCTCCATTGAAGCGGAACAAGCCGTGTTGGGTGCCCTCATGCTTGAGGAGCATTCGTTTGATCGCATTGGCGATCTGCTCAACGAAGATCATTTCTACCGGCGTGACCATCGGGTGCTGTTCAGCGCCATAGCGGATTTGAAAGCGCGCAGTGAACCCTGCGACGCGGTCACGCTCGGCGAATGGCTGAAATCGCACGGCAAGGCCGAGGATGCTGGCGGTGTGGGCTACATCATTGAGCTGGCCAACAATGCGCCGGGCGCCGCGAACATCGTCGCCTACGCAGCGATTGTGCGTGACAAGGCTATTCAGCGCCGTTTGCTCGACATCAGCGCGCGAGTTGCCGATGTGGTTTACAACCCCGAGGGCCGCGACGCCCGCCAGCAGCTTGAAATCGCTGAGCAGGAGATCTACAAGCTGGCCGAAAATGGGCAGCGCAGTGGCGCCGCGTTCAAGCCGATGAACCAAGTGCTGATCGAGGCGTTTCGCGTCCTTGAGCAGCGCTACAACTCACCCAGTGACTACACCGGGCTGCGCACCGGCTTTACCGATTTGGACAAGAACACTGCGGGCTTGCAGCCGACCGATCTGATCATCGTTGCCGCGCGTCCGTCGATGGGAAAAACCGCCTTTGCGATGAACATCGCTGAGTACGCAGCTCTGAATAGCGGCTTGCCGGTGGCGGTCTTCAGCATGGAAATGTCCACCTCCCAGTTGGCGCTGCGGCTGATTTCCTCGCTCGGCCGGATTAGTCAGGAGCGGCTGCGCACCGGCAAGCTGCTCGATCAGGAATGGCCGCGGGTTACCAGCACGATTACGCTGTTGCAGGCGGCCAAGCTGTTTGTTGACGACACGCCGGCGCTTTCGCCCACCGACCTGCGTTCGCGCGCGCGCCGGCTGAAGCGCGAGCATGGTCTGGGCTTGATCGTAATCGACTATTTGCAGCTGATGCAGGTGCCGTCGATGCAGGGCCGCAATGAGACCAGAGCAAACGAAATCGGCGAGATTTCGCGCAATTTGAAGGCCATGGCGAAGGAGCTCAACGTCCCGGTGATTGCACTGTCGCAGCTCAATCGCGCAGTGGAGCAGCGCACCGACAAGCGTCCCTTGATGAGCGATCTACGCGAGTCGGGCTCGATCGAGCAGGACGCCGACGTGGTGATGTTCATCTACCGCGACGAGTACTACAACAAAGATTCGCCGGACAAAGGCCTCGCCGAGGTGATCATTGGCAAGCAGCGCAACGGCCCGACCGGGAAGATCAAGCTCAAGTTCTTCGGTGAATTTACCCGCTTTGACGACTATACGCAGCAGGGTTACCGCGGTCACATTGAGTAATCCTGCGCCACGCCTACCTGCACCCTGCCTGAGCCCTGCCTAAGCCCTGCCTAAGCCCTGCCTAAGCCCTGCCTAAGCACCGCGCCTGGCGATGCCTGCGCCCTGACTAGCTAGCGTTGCCGTATGGGCCTAGAACTGCAGCAGAAATCCGGCTGCAATGGCTGCCAAACCAAGCAATAGGCAGAGCAAAGAGGCGGCAACGCCGAGTCGGCCCAGCGCAACCGCCTCGGCGCCCGTGCGCACGCGAATGGAGGTGAGGGTGCGGCTTTCCTGCAGCGGGAAGCGCTGCGTATTGAGCACGCGCAGCGCGCGTTTGATGACGTACCAAGAAAGCGCGAAAAATTGCGCGGCGATGAGAAACAGCAGGCCGCGCTGGAAGCCGACCGCCATCAAATAGCCATCTTCTGCGTTCACGGCGGCGGTCGCCGCCAGACGCTCGCGATACCAGAGGAGCGCGGCGAAGGTGATCGCAATCAGCAGCAGACCAAGCACCGCAAGCCAGCGCAGCTTGCGGCGTTCTTTCGGGTCGGCACTATGTAGGCTCATCAGATTTTTCCTTCTGCCGCAAGCCGAGCGATCACATCCGCCTGCACGCGACGGAACAGCGCGCGATCCGGCGCCGCGCCAGCGAGTAAATCGGCCGGATGCACAACGGTGTTTGCATACACCGGAGCAAACAGTTCGGTGCGCTGGCGCGCCAGCAGATTGCCCATGCCCACGCGTCGACGCGCGGCACGGAGCGAGGCGAGGTCAACACTCGCATTTGCCACCATGGAGGCGCCGAAACCCGCCTCAACCAGCGTTCGGCCCTGAAAATCAATGATGCAGCTCATGCCATCGGTGCTCTGCGAAGGCACGCCGTAACCAGCGCCATACATGCCGGCGCTATTGGCGCTTACCACAAAGCAAAGGTTTTCGATGGCGCGGGCGCGTTTGCAGATGCCTTTTTGCGTTGCCATTGTGGAGCCCACTTCGCTGGTGGAGTGCAGCAGGATCTCGGCACCCCGCAGCGCATGCGCGCGCGCAATTTCCGGGTAAAGAATTTCTTCGCTGGCAATGCAGGCCAGGCGTCCGATTTCGGTCTCGACCACCGGGAACACGGCATCCAAACCATAGATTGAAAGATAGCGCTGCCATACGTCATGTGGGGTTGGCGCGAACATTGAGATCAGGCGGCGGTAGCGAAGAATCAGCTTGCCGGCCGGGTCGATCACAAAGCTGCACTGAAAGTACAGCTCGGGAAAATTGGCATCCAGCTCGTAGGCATTGCCGCTTAAATAGACCTGCGAAGCGCGCGCAGCCGCGCCGAGTTCAGCGTAAAGGTCGTCGTCCATTGCCAAACAGGCTTGGTCTCGCCACTGCACGATGCTCTCGCCAAGCGGGAAACCGGTGAGGAAGTATTCGGGGAGCACGACCAGCTTCAGGTCCGGTCCAATGAAGGCCTTACTCGCGGCAAGCTCGCGCGCCACCCGCGCGATGCTCTGCCGCATGCGCGCCCGCACTTCGCCGACCGTGGCGAGATCATTCACCGTGTCACAGCGGGTTTGCAGCGCCAGCGCGTAGTAGCGGTCGAGCACTGTTAGGTCAAGCACTGAGCGGTCAAGCACGGGATCCAAGCGCGGGTTCATGCCATATTCCTGGGCCAAGCCCTGATGCAGGGCGTGATTCAAGCATGTTTCGCAAGCGCGTGAACGTGATCCGGATTCAACGGCGCAACTATTCGGATCGGTGGCTGCCCGAGCGCACCCCAAAGGGGCCGCGTAGGGCGCCCTGGGCGGAATTCAATGCTGCGGCGATCGAACATGGCTTCACGCGGGTCACACGCAACATGCCGGACTGCGTCAACACGGGCGCACAGCTTCTCAACCCGTGGCCGCACACGGCCGCACGCTGAGTGATCGCTGCGCTCACACCGACTCCCGCTACCGGCCAAGCTCAACCTGCTTCACGCGAACTGTCATGGCTCCAAGCCACCCCGCAGCAAGCAACGCGTCGCACGACCGCTACTTGCGTTTCAGGGCTTCGCTGAGCAATGCGCCCAGGCCACCCATCGTGGGCGCGGGTGCTGGCGTGCGTGCTGGCGGGGCTTCCGGGCGGCGTGAATTTGCGGCTGCGTGGGCGCGGTTCGGTCGTGCCGGCGCGCTGCTTTGGGGCTGCTGAGGCGGCACGGGTTCATCCAGACGCATGCTGAGTCCGACGCGCTTGCGGGGCAGGTCGACCTCCATCACTTTGACCTTGACGATTTGTCCGGCTTTCACCACCTCACGCGCGTCTTTGACGAATTTGTTCGCCAGCTGGCTGATATGGACCAGTCCGTCCTGATGCACGCCAAGGTCAACAAAGGCGCCAAAGGCGGTCACGTTACTGACCACGCCCTCCAGCACCATGCCTGGACTCAAGTGCTTGAGTTCGGTCACGCCTTCGCGAAACACGGCGGTTTTGAACTCAGGGCGCGGATCCCGGCCGGGCTTCTCAAGCTCGCGCAGGATGTCTTTGACGGTTGGCGTTCCAAACTGCGCGTCGACAAAATCTTCCGGACGCAGCGCGCGCAGCGCACGCTCATCGCCCAGCAGCGCCTCGATTGGGCGCCCACAGCGCGCAAGGATGCGTTTGACCAGCGGATAGGCCTCAGGATGCACGCCCGAGTTGTCCAGCGCATCGTCGCCGGCCTGAATGCGCAGAAACCCGGCGCTTTGTTCGAACGCTTTGGGCCCAAGCCGAGGCACTTTCAAAAGGCTGCTGCGGTTGCGAAATGGGCCGTGGCTGTCGCGGAAACGCACGATATTATCGGCCAGACCAGGTCCCAGGCCGGACACGCGAGCCAGCAAAGGCGCGCTGGCCGTGTTCAAGTCAACCCCCACCGTGTTGACGCAGTCTTCCACCACCGCATCCAGACGCTGTCCAAGCCGAATCTGATTCACGTCATGCTGATACTGCCCAACGCCGATGGCTTTGGGATCGATCTTGACCAACTCGGCCAAGGGATCTTGCAAGCGGCGCGCGATTGACACTGCGCCGCGCAGACTGACGTCGAGTGCGGGAAACTCTTTCGCGGCAAGTTCACTCGCCGAGTAGACCGACGCGCCAGCTTCACTGACGATCACCTTGGTCAGTCCGCCGCGTTGCGTCATCAATTCACTGACCAGCTGATCGGTTTCGCGGCTTGCCGTGCCGTTGCCAATCGCCACCAGATTGACCCCATGTTGACCGCACAGGCTGCTCAGCGTGGCGATCGATTGGCCCCACTGGTTCATCGGCTGATGCGGAAAGATGGTGCCGGTATGCAGGACCTTTCCGGTCGCATCCACGATGCCCAGCTTGACCCCGGAACGCAGTCCAGGGTCCAGGCCCAGCACAACTTTCGGGCCGGCCGGCGCCGCCAACAGCAGATCCTTGAGGTTGTGCCCGAACACCTTGATGGCGTCCTCCTCAGCGCGTTCGCGCAGGGAGCCGAAGAGATCGAGCGTCAAATGTACGTGCAGTTTGCCGCGCCAGGTCAGCCGCGCGCTCTCCAACAGCCAGCGGTCTGCAGCGCGGCCGCGTTCGGCAATGCCGAACTGTTGCGCGACGCCCGCTTCCAGCAGCTTGTGCGCCTGCTCCGGCTCAGCGCCGGGCTCCAGATCCAGCTCCAGAATTCCCTCGCTGCGGGCGCGGAACAGCGCAAGCGTGCGGTGCGAGGGCAGGCTGCGCAGCGGCTCGGAAAAGTCGAAGTAATCGCTGAACTTTGCGCCCTGTTTTTCCTTGCCGGCAATCAGTTTGGCGCGCACCACGCCTTGCTGGCTGAGGTGCTCGCGAATGCGGCCAACGAGCGCGGGTTCTTCGCTGAAGCGTTCGATCAGGATCTGGCGTGCACCGTCCAACGCGGCACGCACATCGCCGATGCCGCGGGTTTCACAAACATAGGCCTCGGCTGCCTGCATCGGATCCAGCTGCGGATTGTCGAGCAAGCTGCTTGCCAGCGGCTCAAGGCCGGCCTCGCGCGCGATCTGGGCGCGCGTGCGGCGCTTGGGCTTGTACGGCAGGTAAAGGTCTTCAAGGCGAGCCTTGTTGTCAGCCTCACCAATTGCCGTGGCGAGCTCTGGTGAGAGTTTCCCCTGCTCTTCGATGCTGCTGAGGATCGTGCTCCGGCGGTCTTCCAGTTCGCGCAGATACACCAGGCGCTCGGCCAGCAGGCGCAGCTGCGTGTCATCAAGGCCGCCGGTGGCTTCTTTGCGATAGCGAGCAATGAACGGCACGGTCGCACCATTATCAAGCAGCTGGATGGCCGCCACCACCTGCTGGCGATTGGCGTGGACTTCGAGCGCGATGCGATCGGCGATTGTTTCCATAATGAGTG
>Ga0163144_10001799_pt1 | contig 50238 bp, 52 predicted proteins | sample OliLak19BULKMAT1_FD_123175 | JGI IMG/M metagenome (GOLD analysis project Ga0163144, IMG submission 123175) | Freshwater microbial mat bacterial communities from Lake Vanda, McMurdo Dry Valleys, Antarctica - Oligotrophic Lake LV.19.BULKMAT1 | ecosystem: Environmental > Aquatic > Freshwater >... | reverse complement strand
GTCCCACATCAAATCCTTTATACCACTACCGCCAGAATTCGTCTGTACCCATCCATATGTATTGATCAACTTACGGTACAATTTTTGTCCTAACCCCTTCAGGCCTTTGTTTATACCGTTATTCGGGAAATGTGTCCTGTCTCCAGCATGGCCACACGTCATATTGATATGAAATGCCGAGCCTGTGCCTTGAACTCCTTTAAATACGTAAACCCCGGACGTTGATGTACCCAAAGGATCGTTAGCGTCCACTGTAACTGCGGAGAGATTGAAATGCGCGATTTTGTTATATAGTCCTTTTTCAATGCTAGTGAGTTGGCGTTCGCCAGCACCGTAAACCTCGATAGGCCTGTGATACTCGGAATTCGCCAAATACATTTTAGACATCAGCGCCAGAAGAGGCATTGGCAAAACCACGGTATTCTTACTCCCGGTAGTCTGAAATGTTATCTCCGACCAAGACATATTCGTTATGTAGTCCTGTATCTGCTTCAATAACGGTGCGACATTCTTGGTCGCCGCCCTGAACGCCCTGTCATCCGTCATGTAGTGTGAAGACGGCATTTGCGAGTCGGGTATCGGCGCTTCGAATATTTTTTCTATTTTGTTTTTTAAGTTATCCATATTATGTATATAATTGTGTATATGTATTATTTATTCAATACTTTATATATTAAAATATGAACTTATATTTCACAGATGCCATAGGATTCTCGAAACCAGGGAAGGCATACATACGGTCAGTTTCCGTAGACGAGGCTATACAGAAGACAATGGAATTTCTGTCACAATACCCACACTACCAGTTATTCAAGACTCTGATGGTCGTCGGCGAGGAGTCTGACGAGGTCGACTTCGTTATCAGGATGGTCGCAGTGCCTTACAAGCCCGTGGGACATTCGACGCCAGACATCGACATGTTCGACTGCGGCGGCATCAACGAAGACCCGGCAATAGGCAATGGCCTGTATATCAACTGATTAATATTATTTTTGTGTTAAACTTTTTAACCGTATAACTGTATAATAAGTATAAAAAATAACCAGCTTTAAAAGCATCAAAAATGAAGAAACTAACGGAATTCGCAGTACAATCGGTAATGGACTTACTGATTCACACAAACGGTCAGACGACCACGCTGGAGATAAAAAATCAATTGAGAGAATTAGACTACTTTGCGAACCAGGGCGAAGTCCACGAGACGGTTGAGGCAATCTACACGGCCGACGATAACGACACGTATAAATATGACCGCAACGTTGTCAGTCTGGGATATAACACATACTCATTCAGTCAAACATTTCTGGATGCAAATCCAGAATACTCAAGAGCCGCAAAAATGAAAAATAACACCGAAACGAATGATTTTCCGACAACCCCACCATTATATCACAGTGATGGAGTGTTGTTGCCAGAATGCAAAACGCTTGATGGAAAATCATTATTATCGCAACTTACACCTACAAAGCCTTTACACGCTGGCGCTGGCGCATTCGCAGAACCCTCTAATAATATATTAACGGAAAACCCGGTAAATCAGCGCGACCCGTTATTCGTTTTTTACACCGAGAATCACGCGAAAAAATCGGCCACTGAACCACTGAACTGGGTGGTTTATCACAAAAACGGCAATAACGAGATCCACATATTTGCCAAACATTTATCGCGCGATTCTGTACGTTCGCGTTACGCGTCGATCATGAAAGTGAAAATCCAAGATGTCAGAGCCAGTAAATTTCAGAATTATTAATAACCAAATAAACTATGACACATTCGGTAGAGATTAAGACACATAATAAGTGGTTAATTATCACGGTATTGCAATACGGCACGAAATTAAAGAGCATAGGGACGGGCATATTATTTTCGGGTTTCAACCGTTTGGACTTACACATATCTGAAGACGCTCTTGATATTATACGTGATAATATCAATCAGAATATAGAAAAGAAAGACCCGGTAATGGAAATAATCGCGACCGACAGGATGTGGTGGGCGAGTTCTCAAGGCATCATAATACCGCCAAATGAGTATTTCCATATTTACACGATACCCTTACACACGACATGTAACAACACTGTCGATGACGAGATAAAAAAAATAATCGACCAGAAATAAATATTTTATTAAACATATTTCTGTTTATGACATATAACACTTATAATTGTAAAGTAAGTAAAAAACGTTCTTTATAAAATATTTCCGAGTTGTACGGATATTAAATTTTGGTTTATTGCTGAACCAGAACACTAGCAATAGCGATATACAAAGGCAAGTGCAATCAGCGTTCGGTCGTGAGATAGAACTGGTAAGGTGGTTTATGCCTGATAGAGTTGCACATAAATTTGCCGGTCTTACAAAGGGTTTAGCGACCACTAAAGAGACCAGTGATTTAGTTGTAGAGCGAGCATCGCTAATGCTCGTGTAGTAGACTGAATAATTATGGGGATTTGTTAATTTATCCTTAAGAAGCACAAAATCTATTCCTATCTGATGATATACATATGATGCAAATCATAAAATTTCAGGGTTGGAAAGTCGGCTTTCGACAAAATTAAACTACGTGGTTCTGATGTGCCTATCTACAAAAGATAATAACTTTTGTATTGACTCCAAAAGAGCAATTTGTTTGCATCCCAACATGTAAATGAATTAGAAGTGAATAAGCTGGGTGTGTAATTAGCATGCCGGCCGAAAACTTAGAAAGAACACCGTAGTATCAGTGTATAATCCTGACAATGATTATACGGGCAAAGGGGGTATGAACTGTCTTACTGGACAGGTGTGTCAATTAACTGTAAATGTTAAGTCATATCTCATTAAATAAACGAGTGATGCTAGTTTATTTTTTTTATTATTTAATTGCATGAACAGAAATGTTTTATATATAATAAAAAAGCTACAAGCTATCCCCAGGTTAAATCAAAAAGTATGTGTACAGTACGGGGTGCATACAGTGAATAGCTCAATCAATTTAATTGTGTGAGGAATTGCATTTTTAAGTTCTGCGGCAGAGTGAAACGGATAATCATTGAGGGCCCATAACCCTACAGATATTGGGTTCGACTCCCATTGACGCTACACAGACCCAGATTTATCTGGGTCTTTTTATTTTGTCACAATTATACGCATAATTGCGTCATGCACATTACGAATAGGATTAGACAACAGACCGCGATAGAGAAACACGGACAGATGATTCAACAAATATTCATCACCGAGCCCTGGAAGATATTCATAGGATGTATCATGTTGAACCAGACCACAGGCACACAAGTGCACAAAGTCATCTACAAGTTCTTCGACGAGTATCCGACACCGGAGAGCGCGTCCAATGGCATGTTGCCTGCCATAGAGAATATCATAAGGCCTCTGGGATTACACAGGAGACGTGCTGTTACCATAAGGAAGTTCTCCCACGACTTCACACACAAGGAATGGGTCAGGCCCAGCGAATGTTATGGCATAGGGAAATATGCCGAAGACTCCTGGGATATTTTCGTCCTGAAACGCTATGATACCAAGCCTAATGACAAGGAGTTGAAGGCATATCTGCTGACCATAATTGAAAATAATTGAAAATAAATGAAAATATATTTCCGAATATCAAAACAAATGCATATATTTGCAGTATAATTAAAAACAAGCAATAGAAATTTACTATATAATATTACAATAATGACAACTTCTAACATAAATAAACATAATAATAATTTTAAGTTCTGGTTTAGAAACCATGACTCGGGATGCTTATGTCTATGTTAAAATAAAATATTTTAATACTATACTAAACCCTGAGTCTAATCACTCAGGGTTTTTTATTTTATATGCGGCTTAAGCTAATCTAGTGAAAGCGTTGGACTGAAAATCCAAAGAGCTTGGTGCATAACCAAGAAGTCGTACAAATGCTGCTGGACTGTGTATTAAACCAAATCTCTCAGCAAAACATACTTAGATAGTGTAACGGTAACATGATGAGCTCCAACCTCATCGTTCTGGGTTCGAATCCTAGTCTAAGTGCTAAAAATAAAAATGAATGAGTATACCAATAAAAGAAGAGTATAAAGAAAAAGTATTACGAGAAGAAGTATTTTTTGATTGTTTAAATTTAAAAACAAATGCAGTGTATCAAGTAAGAAGAGCAAAACAGTTTTTAATTGAGATACAAGGACATAAATATAAAATATGTAAAAATACACACTGGTTAAATCAATTAATACCCTTGACATTTGACCATATTGATGGAAATTCAGACAATTGGAGATTGAATAACTGCCAATTGGTATGTAAAAACTGTGATGCATTACAACCAACATATTGTGGTAAAAATAAAGGTAAAAATAAAAATACAATAAGAAATAATTATCGAATTGAAAGATATAATAACGGATTAAAACCATAAATATTATGAAAAAGATGAAACCTGTGAAACGAAAACGATAAGACTTGAACCATAAACTGTGGGTCAGGTCTCTAATAAGATTATGCACTTATAGCTCAATGGTAGAGCTTCCGGCTCTTAACCGGAAGGCTGAAGGTTCGAGTCCTTCTGGGTGCACGAAGAAATAATGTAATGACTTCGTAGCTCAATGGTAGAGCTTGCGGCTTTTAACCGCAAGATGATGGTCCGATTCCATCCGGGGTCACAAAAAATAAATAAAAACGAAAACGTCATGGAAGACAGCGATAATAGTGATAATAGCGATAATATAGAATTAAATCATAAGGATATGTAGCTCAGTGGTAGAGCAACCGGCTGTTAACCGGTAGGTCGTTGGTTCGAACCCATCCATATCCGCAACATTTCAGTGTTGCCGTAGTGCCCAAACGGTCCAGATTGTTAATCTGTCGAGTTAATTCTGCAACGTAGGTTCGAGTCCTGTTACAGTAACAAAAGTTCTTAGAATGAGTAATATGGTGTTTATAGCTCAGTTTGGCAGAGCGCTCGTTTGTGGTACGAGATGCCGTGGGTTCGAGTCCCACTCTACACCCAAAAATGACCCATACACGGGTAGTGTATCTGGTAATGGAATCCAGCCCGGTTGTGACCCGGAGACCGTAAAAAGTCATGCGAGTTCGAGTCTCGTCTCTACCCCAACCAAGACTAAACATAAGTGTACATCGGTCATATAAATGGTATGAAGACATCACACAGAGGCATGGTCAGATTTGACAAGGATCTGCAGTCCAAATGTAAGAAACACAAGATAAAGATAATAACGACAAATAGTGCGACCATCCCGTATGCCGGTAATGCCGACATGCCGGTTTCGGGGTATTTTGATTCCACAAATGGCGAGTTGGCAGTCGCCAAGGGCAAGGATGTCATCGAGTGGCTGGAGATACTGATACACGAGAGTTGTCACCTGGACCAGTTCGTCGAAGGCGCTGCAGTGTGGAACTCCAACTATTACGGTGAGGTCGACGGTAGTGCGATTGTGGACCTGTGGCTTAACAAAATCGTGGAGCTGAAGCCAAAGATTCTCGACGAGATGATTAAGAAGATAATACTGCTCGAACGCGACTGTGACATGCGGGCCATCGAGAAGATAAAGAAATACGGTCTCGACGACATAATAGATTTGGAGAGATACGCCCGGAAGAGCAATGCCTACCATCTATCGTACGTAGCCGTCAAGAATTTACGCAAGTGGAACAAGCCCAAGAATGCAGCATATCAAGTGGAAGAGGTACTTATGTGCTTCTCCAACAAGATGTCGAAGGGCTTCACAGTAACCGAAGAACAGTTCAGATTACTCGAGAAGCACTGTTATTAAGACATACAATATATTTACAAAAAAATATTTTTTTTATTCAAAAATTTTGTTTACATTCACATCATGGAAAAACAGAAAAAAAAAATAGACTTTCTTTGGTTCAACTTATTTTACTGTCTGGCATATGCAGCCTCAGTGTTTATCGCAATAAACATTGTGTGCGCTGTAAAAACAGATCTATCAATCGTGCTGACACTGTTTTTATACGTCATCGACGTAAATCACAACAGTAACGAAGATTACACAAAATACAGATTGGGACAATTGGAAGAACAAATCAATAATAAACTAAAACTGAAACAAGATGCGAATATTTAAGATGAACAACACCGACTTTAACACCGTCAAACACGTAATCGACGGAACAGCGTTCCATCGGCCATCGGGCACAGAACACACTATAATTAAATTTGTGACGAAGAAAATACAAAACCAGATTCTAGGCATTCTCGACCAAAATAACATAACAATCGAAGACACCGGGACAACCGAATAACTAATTTCTCATTGTGTGTAGTGCCACTGATTTATCAACTTGTTCAAATATTGATAAATTCACATGTACCAAATAATCCAGATTTGTTTAAATAAAAAATGGGAAATAAATTTATTTCCCATTTTAAAAATTACTGTCGTTCAGATGTTAAACGCCAAATCCCGTAGAACCGGCAATTCCACCAGTCGTCATAACATTAATCACGTTAACAATTATACCCATTGATTTAACCGGCTCAATATAAGTCTCCAATAGACCGAACTGGTTATCTATTAGTGTCGGTGTGTTGTTAGTCTCGTCGATTACGTTGTTGTATGCGAATAAGGCAGAACGGTCAACGTATCTCTGACAGATTTCATCAGCCTCACGCTTGATTTTAGCACGTATAGCAGGCGTGTTGAATTTCCATTGGTATTTCAACAACATTGCATATAACTCGTTCTCTAGATCAATTAAGATTTCTCTGACGTGTAAGTATGATAAAGCAGACAAGGGCGATGTCAATGCAGTCCACTCAGTCTCTATGTAGAAACCTTTGTTCTTAGCATACATTAATGGATTCGCGCCCATTGTATACATGTTCTCCAAATCTTTCTCAGTGAAGTCCATCTCAACATTTGCTATACCTAAGATTTTCCCGTCTTCAGTACCAGCAGCAACCGTCCAGTTGTAAATACCGGCGATAGGAGAATTTAATTTTCTCATGTATGTATTAGCACAATATGACGCTGGTGGGAATATCAATGGTCTTCCGTCATCGTTAACAGTCACATATGGGAAGAAGTAACCGGTGGTATCACGACCGTCGTCTTTACCTGCACCCTGTGCGAAGCTGTATACGAATGCCGGATTTGCTCCTGGATTACCGCCCAATCTGACATATTCTAAGTTTAATGTACCGTCTGTATTTATGAACGATGGGTTTGAAGAAGACTTAAAGTATTTGACGCTCGGCATATTTAAGAAACCAATACAGTTCTTACGTTTACCAGTTATGTCAGCTAATTGTTGCTTAGAGAACTCCGTTAAGCCCAAACCGAAACTATCGATTAAATAACGGAAGTTAAATTTATTCTTGTTAGTGATGGCATAATACAATGCAGTGTTTTTTCCGATTATATCTAATATCTCAGATTGACGAGCTTCCGTTCCATCAGGAATTGAAGCAGACTGTACCGCAAAACCGCCCAGAGAGATCGCCTTGTAAGTATCGATGTAATCTTCGATTTTAGTATAGCGTGTAGTCTGCATGTCAGAACCGTATAACTGAATGGCCAATTTGATGTCCAATGTAATCTCTGCATATTGTACGTTGTGCGCCACGTTTCCGGACCATGGTGTTTTCTTGATGATTCTCGAGAATTTCTTAGGAAACTGCCCAGGTTGTAAAGAACCAGAGTCGATGAACGCCTTAACATAATCGCCGACTTTAACTTCAGGGTAACGAACTAAATCGATTAACACCTTAGTGTCTGTTATCGTGTATGCCGCGTGCTGTTCAATCTCGAGTGTCTGTTCGTAAGCTGCTTCTCCAGAGTATACATTGATTGTTGTATTGATTGACAATAAACCGCCAGGTACAGTGAATGGGGTAATTAACGTGTTATCCGCCATGAACTCTACTTTCATGATGGCACCAACGAAATACATTTTCAAGTACGCCTTAGCGTTGTAATCGAATGCATCTATAGTCTGGGTTGTCACGTATGTAGATACTAGATTGTTTACTTGATATGCGACCTCACCGACAGCTAAAAATCCATCGCCCTGTAAACCGAATTCCGGTGTACCGACCACTGGGACAGCGTCGTAACCGTAACCGGTAGTTAACAAGAAGTCTCCGGCGTTAACCGGGTGTGACTGTATCAACAAGCGAAAATTGTTTGAACCGGCACCTATTCCTAATGCTAGGGAATCAGCCGAGTTCATTATAATCCAACTTCCAACGCTTGTCGGGTTAGAAACATTTGTGTAGTTTACAAACTTCATCGATGTGGTCACAGCCTTCTTTACGAAGAAGTGATCACCAGTGTTAATCATACCGTTATAGAAATCTTGGTACATCTCTGAATTCTTAGCAACAATACCGTAGTTTGCAGTACCTGAAGCATTGCTTCTAGTCTCAAGACCTGTTGTATTCATTACGAATTCATTGTCATTGTAGAAGAACACGAATTTTCCAGAAGCATAAGACTGTGTCTTGATGTCAACACTTGTCGTTGTGATGACGATGTTCTTGTCGCCTGCACCAGCAGAGTAATTGTCAGTCCACATTGCAGCAGATAAATCTATTTTAGCTCCTAATGAATCGATTATCACAGAATTAGTAAGAACGTACTTAGTTACCAATTCGTTAAAGAATAAAACTCTTCTCCACGCTCTGTAATTTGCTTTTGTCGCTGTCGCCGTCTGATTGAATGTTATATCCAAGATGTTAGTTGCCGTATTAGCAACAACAATGTCAAGACCCGCAAGACCAATAGACAAAGGCACATAAGAGCCAGCTCCTATTCCTAGGGCAACCGACACATAGGCATTAGAGTGTACGCTACTGTTATCTACTGTGCTGAATACATATCCTAGCACTATAGCATTGTTTGACATCGATGCAGGATATGTTAATCCGCCTAAAACGGCATTTGCTTCTGTCAGTAATGGTCCTGCGATATTTATCACAGTGCCTGTAGCAACTTGAATCACACTAGTCGCGTCGACATAAATCGCGGCTACGCGGTAATTTACGCCTAATGCTGGAGCAACCAGTGGCAATAAGTTAATCGCCAATGTCGGAACAGTCAATGTGAGGTTATTGATATTGGCAGTACCGCCAGTCACTGTAAGCGATGGTGTAGCAGTAGTAGAGAATGAACCGCCCAGAGCCACGCCCATACCTGACAATAAACCGTTCGTATTGTTTGTGGTACGTGTAAGTATATTGCTGATACCGATTACGTTGCCACGAGTATCTAATGGCATGTTATCGTAGAAATCAGTTTCTTCGATTGTGTCCTGATAAGACATGAAATTGATTTTAGGTTTATCTATATCTACAAGTGTTTGACCAATTATGTCAATGTTACCACTAGTAAAATCTGTTTCAACGTTGTCGATGTCGAACGCTGCAAATAATCCCGTACGGTCAGTTTCTAAGTTTACCAGAGTCTCGATGAAGACATTGTTGTTCTTATTGTCTCTGAAGAATGGAATCAATGAACCAGTGTAGTCACCTAATTTGGTAACGCCTTTGTCACGAATGAAATCGTCAACTTTATTCTTTCTCAAACCACTAGAAGCGAAATACTTGCTCCAGTTAGGGTCAGACGCCAGTGTCACATAGTTTGACCAGTCGCCATTTACAGCAACAACTCTAACCATATAATCAGATATGAAATCTGACGGGCTCATCCATGTTGGAACTTTCTCTCTACCGCCGTACCATAACTCTGCGGTGATGTCGTATCCAGGAATGCTAGATTTGAACATGAAAATTGTTATTTTCTTGTCACTAACATTGGTGAAATGTAACATGCGTTGTGAGTTACGCGCAAAGAATAAAAACGATTCAGTGTCACGCTGCCAGAAACCCGACTTGTTGAAGAAATCGTCATACTGACGTTGTGCTACTGGGGTGTTATCATATTGTGCAGATAACGAAACCGAAGCATAATTTAGTTTGTCCAAAGACGTAGTCTTTAGTATATTTAATGCCCATACTGGCGCTGTCTGTAATGCGATTTCTATAGTTCTGTGAAAATATGAACTCTTCTTTTCAAGAAAACGATCAATTTCTCCGAAATATGTCGTTCTATCGGATTTGGTTTTGATCAGAACGGGACGATTAAATACCGTGCCTTTTCTAGAAAACCCGGGTATAAAATTGACTACAGCTTCTTGGGCTGCTGGTCTATCTATTACTGAATTATTTCTCTCTTCGATAAAAACGCCAGCACGATTATAGTCTGATAAGTTAATACTCATAGTATAATTTGATACTTTTTTATTATATATTAAACAATTAAATTAGGATTTTGATTATTTCCCCATAAAACGGCCTCGTCCACCAGAAAATCTGTTTGTACGGCTTATTGATTTCTTACTTTTGGCCAGAGCCGCGCTCATGCTCTTATACGATATAGCATTAGGATTGTGTTCCAGGTCTAATGCCTTGTCAATTAACCCCTGGTACTCTCCAGAAAGCTCGTTATAATAGTTAAAACACATATTTTTATAATCCTGGGTATCAAAATATGTGGCGCCGCCGACTAACGTCATAACTATATCGTCGTGTCCTGCGTCAGCACGATACGTCACGTCACCGCTCCTGGTGTCAACCTTTATGAAATTATCCATCTGGTCCAGCGTGATATTCTCGTCTACATACAGCATGTCCGTCTCGATACAGTCTATGTACGATTTCACCAGCTCTTTTTTGTTACGGCTGACCTTAAGACCCATTTTTTTTGTGTTGTCATCCGTCCTATGTTTATACCTGACTAGCACGTGACTACCGAAATCGTTGTTTCCGTCAAACACCTGGTTGAGCGCCACTATGAACGTGGAACCCGGCCCGTTGTATTCTACAACGGATTTAACGCGTTCGGGATTTAAGTACTCGAAATGTAACATGTAAAATAACTCAGGCAGTTCCTTCTTGTGGTCTAATCGGTTAAAATTGTATATGCCCGTCTGTTTTAGGTAGAACGCGTCGTACATCGTCTTGATCTTGTTTTCCAACAACCAAGATTTGGGCCTCACCATCAGCCTGAACAGATTGATTACCGAGTCATCCAGTCCCAAACCCTCTGACACATCCATCATGGAAACCCAGTAGTAGTTGTTTCTCTCGTGCTCTATATAATCAGGTGCCCAACGCAGCTCGTTATACGTGAATCGCAGTCTCTTTGTCAGAATCTCAATCTCTCTGGTCTTATAAACTTCGGTACGCGCTTCGAGCTCCTTCGCCTTTGGCGCGCTCAACACCCGCTTAGACCCGGCAATGAACTGGCATCCGTATTCCTGGTTGAATGCCTCTTCGCCACCGATCAGTTTAGTCTCCTGCTCTTTCCAGTTCGTTATAGTACAAATCTTCGCAACATTCAGTCCGTCTAAATCCATCTTCTTGATCGATTCGACATCTGTGACGCCGTCCTTGTATAATATACGTACGAAATCTTTATTGCCAGTATCAGTAGTCTCCTGTTCTATAGCTACCTTGAAATTGAGACCTTGTAGGTGTTTCACGAGCTTCTCGACACTGAACTTGTGTGTCGCCATTTCAAATGCCAATGGGTAAAGCCGTGCGTCGAATCTTGTCCCGGTCGTACCGTCTTCAAATTTGCCGTCTGGTACTTGATACCACAGCACCTTTATCAGGCTGTACATATTCTTGTCTGCATGCCCATTAGGCAACGACGCGCCCATGACCAAATCTTTGAACAGATTGGCGCCGTTTGGTGTCGACGTTATGACCACCTTAGAATTCTTGATGGACGACACTGTGGGTATAACGGCCTTGTAATAGTGGTTTATTATACTCCTCGGAATGTGAGCAAACTCGTCCATATAGAGAAAGTCTATCGTAAAACCGATCGCCGGTTCTTTTGAACGTGCCTGTGATTTTATACGACAGCCGTTGTCAAAAACTATGGATTTGGTGTTCCAGTTTATAAGCCCCGGCTTAAGAAAGAATGGCAGTAACTTGTATATATTTTTAATCTTGTCCAAAATCTCTATAACCGTCTCGCCCTTATTCGCTACAACCATTATACCTTTATTTGTATTAAAAATAGAATAATGTAGTAGTGTTATTGCCGCGCATATCGTGTTATGACTCAAAATATCATTTGTGTAATACCTCATTTCTTTGCCGCCTACGGTCAAATCTATCATACTATTGGAAGTATTGTACACATACATAACAGTAATCTTTTCGAATCCGTCACGAGTGATTATGTGTTGGCCTACACTTAATTCTTTAACTAATATTTCTTGACCCAAGCTATCGAACACGATATGGTTATCGGCGCAAAACAGTTCTTTGCCATTTTCTGTTTTCATAAACCATATTTTATATGGTTGTGTCTCGTTTATTTCAGTCACCTTAACCCAGCCTTCCGGCGAATCCACGTACAAATCTTTTTTGTCAGTGAATGTAATGTTTTTTGTTTTTTTTAATACACAGTCTTGGTCTAAAGTGGTATTTCTGTACTGATATGACTCTATCTTTTCAATTATGTCAAATAGAATTCTATTTATGATTTTTTTCATGCATTACGATTGTATAAGATTTATACATCTTTTTATTTTTATTTCATCAATTTTGTTTATTATCATCTGTGATACATATAAATCTGTATTGGCGTCTTATATAATTACAGTATCAAATTCGTCATTAGTTGCAGTTTGTATGTAACCGTATTATTTCAATTGGTGCGTATGCTTTATTCTTTTAATTAGTTTAATTTCCATAACACCCAATATATCGGGTATTTTATATAGTCGTAAAATGTTTTGTTTTCTCTGTACTCAAACAGCAATTTGAACATGGGTAGTTCTACGACCGCATTATTTATCATACACGACACGTTGGTTATAGGACCTATACACTTGCCTGTTTGCCTTGACGACATGTTCAACGTGAATCTGTTTTTAGTGTACGCGTCAAGCACTTTATATTGGTAATCCCGTAATTTCATCTGCCTGATCTGGCCGTCTTCGGATTTTATGTGACAGTATGTGTTCGCGAAATAGTGTATGTCTAATGCACATTTCGTGAACTCGTCTATTTCTTCTTGGGTCCACCCGAATACACAACCGGTTCTTCTCACGCCCATTTCTTTTTTGAACCACGGGTTCATGTACCTAGGTATGTCAAAGCCTTGCGACTGTTTTTCCCGTATGTCATTTACAGCGTCTGTTGTGAATACAAACTGTTTCTCTATCGGGTCTTTCTCTTTCTTATGTCTTCCCATTTCAGTTAGTTATATTTTTATTGTCGTCTGTACAACGGCTTTCGATACAAACTGTAGGTCATATTCCCGCGCAAATGCGTCGGCGCCGATAATGTTTATCTCACGTTGTCTCCATGTGTCATCTCTCCCGTCTACTTCCCACCAATATGTCTTTACAGTCTTGTAGATATTCTTCATTGGGTCGTTAGGTTTACGTTCTGAGTCGTTAATCAATTGATAAAAGCTGTCAAAACCGGCCGGTTGTGATTGTATACATATCTTAGATTCTGTGTTTGCACATAGTTCAGGCACTAACGTGTTGTTATATTGCATATCTGGTGTTGACTGTGGGATATGCGAAAACTCCATATATGATAACAAATCAATACTAAACTCGGTGGGTTTACTTTTTATTCCGGACCGCATGCGTATTTGGTTACCGTTATTAAATTTAAGATTTTTATTATTTTTTGTGACAATGCCAGGTTTAATCCAATATGGTATTCTCTGATAATGTTTAAACAGTTTGTGCATAAATTCTACGGCAGACGCGCATTTATTCGATACGACTAATATGGTTTTATTTTTATTGAATATCATGTAGTGCAAATACACCGCGGCCATGACGGCGGAATACCCGGTCTGTCTCGATGTGCAATATATCATGAACCTGTTGTTCATGAAATTGTCTATCCATTCTTTCTGATACTGTCTCAATTTCACACCACAGCATGACTCAATAAAATAACAAATATCATTGGCACACTTGCCATATTCTATAAGCTCGTCTTGCGATAATAACACAGAAATGTCGTCATCTAACGTGCCTTCTTGGTGTCTGAAAAAAATATTATTTTTCCTAGACATTTTATGTCCCAGATTAATTTTTTCAATTATCCTGTTTATGTCTTCTGTTTTAAAAATTCTCATATGTCGATATTTTGATTTATTTGTATACATTATATATAAAAATAGAAAACCTACAAATTAATTTGCAGGTTTTCTGACGGTTTGTACAATGTTTAAAAGGTATTTAATGAATCCTGTTTTATTTTATAGATTGGAAAAGACCACTTGAAATATATGTGCTGGCCATTATCCGTGATGTCAATATCATCCAAGTAATTCTCAAGGTCTGCAAATTTTATATTAGGGTCATTGATTTCATAGTTTATGGGCAACAACCGGTTTACTGTAGGCCCGTCCTCGAAAAGTATCATCTTATACTTTCCCTCAAAGTAATATTTTGTAGGCTCATATTTACTGACATTATAAGACTGCAGCACTTGCGATATTATGTGCTCAAGTACTATGAACAGACTTTCTTTCATCTCGGTCTTGTTGAATATCCAGTTTATGTTCAGCGTGTGGTGCACTTCAGATTCTTCTGAACCAAAAAGGGTGGTGAAAACACCACCCTCTTCTGTTGCTACTTCTTGTAGCAGCTCAATTATCTCGCTCTTCATTTATTTTAGAGCTAGAGTTATCTGTCTGTTGTTTTTGTTCACGTTTGTGACAATGACATTGACTTTGTCGCCTTTATTATACGAATTGACCGGATTTGGTAACACTGACTTGTGTAATAGGCCTTTAGTCTCGTAATCTAAATCGACCATAACTCCGAAATCTTTTATGCTCGAAATTGTTCCTGGCAATACGTCGTTGATTGCTATGGAATCCCATAAAGAATCTCTGATTACCTGTGTCAAGAACAATTTGTCTTTCATTATGTCTTTGACATAAAACTCAATTGTCGTTCCTGCTGGGATATTTGGCAATAACGCGACAGCTTGTTCTGTAAGATTCGACTTGTGAATCATTCCGGTAAGACACTTATTAAACTGCACGAATACGGCAAAATCAGTACAACCCGTCACAAATCCGTCGTATTGTCCACCTTTCTTCAGGTTGCGCTTTTCTTTGACTGCCATGTTCAATAGAAATGCCTTTCTGGATGCAATATAAGACGTATTGCCGTCTTTTCTCACCCGTTCTAGACAGAATTCAATTTCAGTTCCTATGATTGAGCTAGGGTCAGGTAATTTATTGACATCAGTCAATAAGTGTGGCATGAACAGACTCAACTGTTGGTCCTCGATGTTAATGGTTACGTTATAACCGGCATGGTTAAGTTCCGATGGAATACCGGTAAGCCCCCCGCGTCTGTCATAAACGCTGTCCAAGAAGTCAGTCATCTCAATCATCTTTAATTGATATAATGAACCGCCTATTTCGAATGTGTCTTTGTCAGTGACTGAGGTTATCAGTACTGTGATTTCTGAGCCAACTTCGATTTTTGCCAGTAACAACGATTCCTGTGACGTCACATCAATGCATACAGATGTCTTTCCTTTGAAATCTACGAAAGCGTATTTATCGCTCTTGGAGATTAATGTTCCAGTCACTTTTACACCGACTTTTATGTCGGGCTTAATGCCCGTGCGTGCGTCGAACTCCATTAATGCTTGTCCGAACGGGTTTGTTTCTTTGTAGACGTCTTTTGTCGCAAAATCGAAATCTAATGCCGATGCCGACGCGTTTCCTACATTTTGAATGGTCATAGTTTTTTATTTTTTTCGTTAATACTGAATGATTGTGAATTGTTATACGTTATTATATATGTGGTATTATTGTTTGTTTAAAAATCAAATCAAAATTTTATATCCTCGTTTGTTCATGTAATCTCTTATCCCGACGGCATCCTCGAAACGTTGTTCTGAAATGGCAAGATATAACTTGTTATTCCACACCTGCGACATGTCTTCGGCATCAGGCTCTTCGGTGTCCATTAAATGTACGTAATATTCTATCATAGTCTCCACGTTTGTGAAGTGTGGCTTATCCTTCAGTATAGCCCTGGCTAATTTCTTTTTGAATGTCTCGGCGAACGCTCCGTTTTTAGTCAAAAAATTGAGCAGCATGTTTGGGTGCCTGTTGAAAATCTTTATTATTGTTATGAAATTTCTGTTAAACTTATAAGCATCCATTAGTTAGGCGGTTGTAGGTTAGTCAAATTGTTATATCCGTTTTTTGTGATGATGTCGACTTTGTCTGCGACGTATTCAAAATCTATGAAATTATATTCGAACGTCATGGTGAAGTTTTTGGTCTGTACTATCTGATCATTGAACGCAAATTCGTTAGGACCTATGCCAGTCCAAATGACACTCCTGAACTGTATATGGTATAATGCATTCCTGTTTTGGTCTATTACAGTCACTATCAAAGGTGCGTCATAAGACTTATCCACTCTCAGATAATGATTCACGAGTATGTCCATAAATATTATGTAATTCATGTTTCCGTCGACGTTCAGAAATTTAACGGTAACGGTCTCGTCAAACATATCATATATGTTACCGACGGTCTTCCATTTTATTTTTTTTGTGTGTAATATCTGTGGGTTCGAAACAAGAGGAAAAGTAACGCCTGGCATAGATATGCTCTGTATAGTTGAATTGAGATAGTCTAATACAGATGAATACAATTTACGCTTGTCGCCCAACAGTTTCATGTAGCGGTCCTCATACCCCGGCGGTATAAAATCCAGCGGTAAGTTGTAGTGAAATTGGTTGTTAAGTGTACTAAGATTCATAGCTTATAATAATCTTTTAAATTGCAGCGCATTAAGTGGAGTGTTTACAATCTGTGTTATCATACTGTCACCTTTATTTATGACGTTTAGATTTGCAGGTAGATTTTCAACGCTGTTTAAGACTGTATCCAACGCCGATATGTTCAGGTTCGGCCTAATGGCTAATTGTGGAAATGCACCCGAGACTGATGTACTTTTAGGAACCCTCGGTGATTCAGACAACAACGCAAACACTCCGTCATAGACAACAGTTTCGACACCGTTTGTAGTTATTGTGATGTAAAAATTCTTATTAGTCTGATATATTTTTTTCAGTTGTGGTTGGCTGGTTGCGGTAATCTTGAATACAAGAATGCCGCCATCTAAACGCACCTCGTTAGACTCCATGTATAACGGTACTCTCAATTCAGTAGTCGCAGACTTGAATATTAATTGCATTATTGAGTTATTGCTAGGAAAGACAAATGGCTCAAATGTCGTACTTGACACTTGCTTAGCAACTTTCATTTTAAAGATATTGTCAAAAGGTGTTAGTATTAGTTTCAAGTCACCGAATCCAAAAAACGTACCGTCTCTGTTTGGTTTAGTGACGTCCTGTGCAACAATATTTACTGCATTGGTCAATACCGGGTAAGGTATGTATTTTATCTCGGTCTTGACATTATTTACTTTACGCTTCAAGTGTGAGTTCAATAATTCCATAGACGGCAATACAAGCGTATCTGGTTTGGAATTATATAATTTTGGTTTAATAGCGCCACTCACATTGATTGACGTGACGTATTTTCCGTATTTTGCGACACTGTTGCCTATTAGTGCGATTTCCGAAGACTTTGTAACAACTGACGAATCTACTGCATTTATAATCTTCATGTCTACCCGTATTGCTGCCGAAGTGTTTGCAAATTTGAATATCGGCCTGTAGCTTATCTGCTTAAAAAAGTCTTGATAGACGTAAATATCCAGAGGGTCCTGTGGCAAGTTCTCTTCAATCGGCGTAACCGTATACAATATGTAACTGCGCTTGCCAGTCTGTGCCAATGCTTCCATGAACATATCGAATTCTCCAATACTGCCGTTATAAATACCGTTTATTAGGTAATAGTCACCATCTTTTGCAGCATCTATAGATACACCGAGATTATTATACTCCGGCGCCTGTGGTATGCTAGTTATGAGCGGTGGTGTAGCTAGGTATGTGGTCTCTCCCAATACGGTAGATTTTGTTGTCAGAAACCTGAAATCCAAGAATATCGGACTTGTCTGAGACAGTCCCAGGACGCCAGACGTCAGGTTGTAGTTTATCGTACCCAGTCTTGGTGCGTTGTTGACTCGCTGTCTGGATTCATCGTAAAGCGACGGCACATATATAGTCACAGATTTTCCCCAAAGCCTACCATTGAGTCTAAACGGTTGTGATTCGTTGTAAATCTTAGACAGTTCGCTGCCCTGGGTTATGTCTAGAAAATAATTTGCGAAATTATATGGCACTGAATTTTCATAATTCAATCCTGACAATTTCACGAAAAACCCCGTGCTGTTAGGAAATGTATAATGTATTGGAAACCATATTTTTACTTTATCAAATTTGCTGGGTTGGTTATTTGCATATTTGCTCTCTTGCAAGAACGTCTTTGTTTCCGGATTGGCGATGCCGTATTTATTTATTAGCGAATCTATAAGATACAACTGCTGAGGTATCTTATTGTAGTTCAACGGGTCATTGGCATTCTTACTGAACGTGAACGACGTCGTATTGTTCTGAATATCGCGTATGACACTGTATTCGTCTTCGTAGTTGAACTGGTCGTCCCATACCCATTCGATTAATGCGTCAGGGTGTACTTGTATAAATCTAGAGCTAACTGCCATGGATGTTTGGTTTATTTCTTACTATTATATATTTTATTTATGACGTCTTATTTTTTTTTAAAATATCTGGGATAAATGATACATTTTAATATATAACTAAAAATCTAACCAATCATGGAAATTACTAAGAAAGACATATTTTACGGTATCATAATAATACTGATACTTGTATTCGGTGGGATGTTCTTCATAAACAAGGTGAACAATATGTCAGAGAAATTCGACACATACGAGCGGGCAATTGCTGCCATGAACGACAGCATACACGTCACAATAAAGAAAGGAATCACCGAATATTCCAAGAAGTCGCCCGAGATATACCTAGACCAATTCATAAATTCAGAGGCATTCAAGTCATTGACAGAGAGCCAACAGAAGTACTACAGCGAGCTAAGCAAGATTAAAGGTCTCATAACCGCAACCAACGCAGAATTTCAGAAACAAGGTTCAGATTTAGCAATCCTGAAAGGCGCAAACCCTGGCAGTATACGCGGTGACTCAATATCTTATAAACTCGGCGCACAGTTACCTTTCGCGCAGAATGACACCACCAAGAAATTGAAATGGTCCGGCATATTGACACTTAAGAAGAAACCTGAATTCATGTTAACATACGACTATAAATTCAATGTAATGACAACATTCGAGAGAAACAAGGACAAATCAATAGTCGTGAAGTATAAAATAGACGACCCTGAGCTAAAAGTAAACCAGATGCTGAACTATACGATACCTGCAGAACAGAAACGGACCAGGCTTGGCAGATGGCTGGAAAAGAACAAGTCTTCGATTATCTGTACAGCAATCGGTGTGGCATTTGTCGGTGGCGGTTATGTCGGATATAAATTAGCCAAATAACGAAAACTATAAATTTTAAAACAATATATAATAAAAAATAGATATTTAACTTTAAATGGAATATTTAAAAAACAAAGATCGAGTAATTGCTGAGAAATTGGGTTCTGTAAACGAATCGGTATTCAAAATGGGTGACATATACAAGGTTAAGGCGACGATAGACATACCTAAATCACTGATAAACGCGTTCGTATCGAAGGCAAAGAAAGACCACGATATTGACCCTAAAGAAAATTGGTCAGACGTTGATTTGGCTGAGATGTTCGTAAGCTACATTAACGCAACATTCGTTAACATCCAGTCACTTCCAGTAAACGCGATATTAGGTGAGAAAGCTAAAACCCCCGGGGAAGTTCAAACAGAGGTTAACCCAGCGGAAGCAATAACTCCAGTACCTACAGTCGAAGAGACACCAGTACAGCCAGAACCAGTTCAAACCGCAACGGATGAACCAACAGCAGAAATTCAAAACCCACAATAAAAAATAAATTATAAACAAAATCATATGATAACAAAATTAACCGCATTCTTAGCTGAAAAGAAAAAACAGCAAGAAAATTTAAGTATGGTGAATGACAATGTTAAGGTCGAAGCCACTGTAGCAGATAACGCACAACCAGATGCAGCATCACAAGCAGCAGAGCTTAAATCGTTAGTTGACGGTGTTGCTGCTGAACTCGGATTGAACCCAGCAAAAGTTGAAGCTGAAGTTGAAGCTGACATCAAGGACACTACATCTACTAATGAGAGTTTCATCGACACCATCACGAGTGCGATAAACACTTTCGGTCAAGAAGCCGGTAACTTCAACTCTTCTTCATTTTCTACCGGAATAATCATATTCCTAATGTTAGGTGCTGCCACCGCAGCACTATGGGCTAGTGTTTCACTTACCGACAAGGCCAATGCCAAAAAGGCATTACGCGCATATTTATATTTCAAGTATAAAGACGAGATTGAAAAAATAAGTAAAGACCAACTGAAAAAATTTATTGTTGACAAGGTTAAAGAATTACAAGCGAATAAAGCATTAATAGATGACATCGCAGCAAAATCTGATTTATACTTAAGTAAATACGGTAAGTACGTCACAGAATCAGTCTTAGATACGAACAACGACGTAGTGAACGAGTTATTCGGTTTTGGTAAGAAGACTTACATATTAGACAACGCATTCAAAGCCACACCAGCAGCTGAAGAGTTCTTCAACAAACGTAAGGACATGGTTGCACAGTACTCCAAATTATTCACAAAACAGGGCATGGATGCTGACCTTATAGCTAAAGCAGTTAAGGCGCTGAAGATGTTTACTGGCGATGGTATTCCATTGCTGAAATCTTATAATATCACTTACGACGTTGTTACGAAGACTTTCGTGATTGACCCTAACGGTAAGGGATTATTCAACGGTAGCCCGATGATGGGATAATTTTTTAAAACAATACAATAAAAAAGGCGAACATTTAATGTTCGCCTTTTTTATTGTGTTTATTTCAATCACTTTAGGATTTTCTTGTCCACTGCATTCATCTTCAGTATACCGTGTTTGAATATCTTTTCCAACACCAAGTCTGTGGTCTTCTCCAGAGTCTCATATGATTCCATGAAATCGCCGAGTGGTTTGGCAAACTGTGGGTCAATCACGAACTCTCCCATCAAAACTTTCTCACTGATGTCAGTTATGTCGTATTCTATTCCGGTCTTCGACTGCAAGCTGATGAATTCCTGCAGCTGGTACGGGTTCATCACGCTGTATTCGAAATCTCCGAATGCGTCATTGAGGATGCTCTTGTTGAACAAGAAACATTCTTGTTGCAATTCGTTAGGGATTTTAGATAAATCTACATTAACAAATGTGGTCTGATATAGTCTATTGAATAATTGCATAGTGTAAATATATGAGTTATTTGCGACAAATAAAAATATAAAATGCTAAAAATCTCAGAATACAGTGTTTCCAAGTATTCTACTGCGACATGACGTCGGCAGTCTCGTATATATTTGCCACATTTTTTGGCGCATGAAAGAGGTCTTTGGATGTGAAACCTATGGTAATGTGCATATGCCGTTTTTCGTATCCGTAGGACTCGCGTATGGAGTCCAGGATAGCCGACTCTACAGGTATAAAATACGTTGTTCGTTCACCGTCACTTATGGAACCTACACCAAGGTACCTAAAATCAGGAGTACGTACGAGCTCACCTATGACGTCCCCGTGTATTCTGCCCTTATTCCACTCCATGACGTTGAACACTGTAATATGGTATTCCCCAGCATTACGTTTAAGCAGATTGCGATTACACGCGCCGAAATCAGTGATCAACTTACGGTCTTCGACGATTTTCAAGAGACCGGAAAGCGACACGTGGTTTCTGTCTGACATGTTTAGTGGGACGGTAGTGCCGATATAAGGACTACCATTTACGTCCGTCAGAAATTTTGTCGTCATTTTACAAGTTCTTTCAGTTTGACATACTTTGACTGTTTTACCAATACTTCGAGAGTGGACTCTGTCCACGTATTGCCTGATGCAGTGTTTGTGAATATCAGTACGTGTGTTATCACATCGGTGGTTAAGTTCTTCACGACCTTGAAACACTTCGTAGGTACGAACAGTTTACCCACTGGCCTGAAGTCGTAACCACCGCATATTATAAGTAACGAATCGTTCTGGCTCTCTTCCCTCACTTTCGTCTCCCAGTTCTTCCACATTCCCCTGTTTAAACTTGGTGTCTGTGGTAGACAGTTGTAGAAATAGAAAGTCAGTCTTATGTTCACCGAGTCATTCGCAAAATCTTCAGCGCTCGCCATGTGTCCCTGGTCATATCCCGAATGCGAGTATTCCCCGGCATTCGAAGTTATGCCCCTTATAGACCTGAAACTCAGTCCGGACCTCGACTCATCGCCACCGCCGTTGTACAATAAGTAACTGACAAATAATGGTTGCTTGTATTTTATGCACATGTAGGAATTCAGTATGGGTGAAGCCAGGACAGTATCAATCTTCTGTGAACTCCCTAACACGGACATGAACAAAAATATAATTAAAAGTAATTTTGAAGTCATGTTGTAAATATACTATTTTATTTTGAATTAAAAAATTATTTTCTGGTGTTCAAAACCAGGTTTACTAACGTTTTCTTGTCGGTATAATAGAATTCTTTGCCGGTACCGATTACCGGCATGTTGTGTTCTCTGTGAATTTGTAGCACCGGTTTCTCTACTACCTTACTGATATTGTAATATACAAAAATCATTGATGTGTCTTGAAACCTACCTATAATTTTCTCGGAATCCGAATACACAATGTGCAGTCCAACCGATAAAAGTGTCTCGCATATTTCAGCAAGTGTCATTTTATTTTCCATATCCTATATATTTTTTAATTGAAAACGTATTCACATATTTGGAAGCCTTCTCAAACTCTACAGGATTTTCCATGTCATCCTTGTGTATTATAGTTATCTTGCCTGTGCCCGGGTCAATCTTGGCGCACATAAAATTCGGAGAGTACTCGCCGACGTTTAATCTGTTTGGGTCCATATCAGGCTTACTCTTGTGGTAGCTATCATGATACACATGTGTACAGAATCTGTGTTTTATGTTAATTAGAACGTGGAAACCCGCGTTGTATGTACATATGATGTCACCGATCTTGAACTCGCTAGGATTCGGATTCTCTGTGTCGAATAATCTCTTCATGTCTAATTTATCTTTTCGGGTACGGTCAAACCATTTACCTTAGCAAATAGTCCTATTATTATTTCAGTATCGGCTGTCTCTAAAATGTAATCCTCGAGTGCGGCTCTGGATCCGAAGCTCTTCTCGAAGTTACCTATCGCGCCACCGAGAGACACACCATTCAGGCCAAAGTACGTCATTACGATATTGCCATTAAAAAAAGAACTGACTAATCTCTTGCGCTCTTCTTTCTTTTCCAACTCTCTCCATTCTTTCATGAACCCAGGGAAGAAGTGGTCTATCAGGCCCAGGTACGCCTTCTTGTCAGTGTAGAAATAGTGGTACGCATCCTTGCCCTTTTCCTTCATCGGTGCGACGTGCTCCACGAATGACGAGTAAGTCTTGCGCTTCTTGTCACGGTCACGGTTGATGCGGTTTAATGTCTCGAAATCAAACATCCACGGATTGAAGTATTTGGAACCGGTCACGAAGTCGAATATCTCGTCTAGTGTGTCAAATGTCGCGTCGTATCGGTCTACGTCAAAGCCGAGAAAAGAAAGCGCCTCGCGATGGTCTTTCGTGACAACTATTTCGCCCAGAAATTTGCCGTCGATTCTGTACGGCATGATTAGACCGTCAAAGCCCCACTTGAGCCCGAACTTGTGTGCAACTTTTCCAATAAGATTTCCCAAATCGTTAAATGCAAAATATCGTAATGATGTATCATAACTTTCTGACGGCATGAGTATCATATCGACTTGTAATTCATTATATTCAAAAGAATACACATTGGTATTTTGGAATATTTCTTTGGAATCAAATTCGTCCAATATGAATTTTTTAAAATCAAAATTGCTCGAAATATTACTGTCAACACAACACACAAAATCGGCATCGCCAAAACTGAGTTTTGATTCGAAATATTGTGGCATATCACATTTACTGAATATTTTTAATAATTTTGATTTAATTATCGGAGTAATTAAATCAAATTCGTCTTTGTTGTATCTTCTTGTTATACAATTTTTAAGCGCTAATCCACCCATTTTATTTATTTTTTTAATTATTATATGTATCGATTATCAACTTATACCCCCTGGCCACTTTGTGTGCCTTGAATGCCAAGACTAGACCTAAAATTGAATATACAGTCGTTGCGAACCAGAAAAACATATACGTAAGAAGTTCAGTATATAAAAATGTTAATGACAATGATACTATGAAAAAAATCGACGTCGAGTGAAAATACATCTTCGCTTTTCTATTTTTACTTTCGTAAAGCATTTTTATCAAATTGAGAGTACCCTGCTTATCTTCAGCCATTAATACATCAAAGTTTTTCATAGTTTTTGTTTTTAACATTCAACGATGTAAATATACGGATAATAAACGGATAATAAAAATATATTTACAATAAAAATTAAAAGCCTTGCATTGCAAGGCTTTTAAGATTAGTATTTATTCTGGAACTGGTATTTTTGGTACCAGTTCGACATTCAATATTGTATTCGGTATTCCTATAAAGCCGTTAATAAAATGTATTATCATCTTCATGAACGCCTTAACCATATCTGGCACAAGACTTAAATTCCCAGCACTGGGTATTGTCAGAAACGGTATCTTCGTCAAGTCTCCGCCGGTAGCACCGAGGAATTCCATAATTTTTTCTATCGACATTAAATCTTTCACCCACTTGAACGATATGAAATCTGACATTACCGAAGGCAGTTTCGGCACCACGAACAGGTTCTTCAACAGGTCCTTGAACGCATCCAGAATTCCCTTCAGAAAATTCAACGGTAGCGCCACTATGTTAGCTATCTGTTTCAGTATCGGATTCTCTTTAACATCCGGTGGAATCGCGTCCTTGCCGACTTTGAAATTCGGCAGTCCGTCTTTCAGCCCGAGCGTTATTTTCAACAGTCCCACGTCCAATGCCGCGATTCCATCCATGACGAATTTGTCGCCGGACCAATATTTACTTCTGTCCGGGTCGTCTTTGGGCTTGCTCTTCAGTGCAGGGTCGAGCATCTCGAAATGTTCCTTAAGTTTGTCCATGAGTATGGCACCCAAGAAATCGACGGGGCCAGACATTATCTTCTGTAACGCGACTATGAGCGGTATCAGTTTCTTTATTATTATAGGCAGTACCCTTTTCAAGAATGTCTTTACTGCCAGAATCAACTGTGTTACCGGGGTGCCCGCGAAACTCGCTGGCTGTGCTGGCTGTCCAGGTGCCGGAGGAACTGCTTCCGGTTTTATCACTGCATATATGTAGAAATACTGGTTAAGGTCTTGCTGACTCATGTCCACCTTTATGTCATATTCTCCCTCGAGGTCAATCTCTACGGGATTATTCTGATAATTTATCTCGATTGGTTTAAAATAGTGGAACATGTTATTACTGGGACCTAGCACACTCAGGTATTTCTTCTTCAGCTGGTTTTCGTCTTCCATACCGTTCCATTCGTCACCTATGCTGCTGAACCGGCCCTGTATAATATCAGGTTTCAGGTCAGCCGGAACGTCAGCTATGTCGTTCTGTAACTTGAGGTTTTCTGAATTATAAAATTCGTTATAATTTTGCCATTGGGTCCAATAGTAACCTGGATAGAACTCACCTCTCTCCGGGCCACTACCCACCTGGTTAACGTTGCCTACGACATTGTTTCTTTGGTACTTGCCGAGAAATATGTTAGTCGGTTTCGGCGGTGGAGGCGGCCCCGGCGGCGGCGGCGGTGCCGGTTCTTGTCCGGTCTTGAATGTCGCCATCTTTGCTTTATTTTCCTTGAAACCGTTTGAAAAAGAACCGCTTATGTTCTCTGGATTCGGCCCACCCGCGAGTATTGCTACGACCGTCTCTAAAGAGCCGAAAAGCTCAAGACATATCTTTGCCAATTCTATAAATGGTTTCTGCGATTCCAGCATGGAAGATATGATGGACTTCTCCATAGCCCATATCCCCGCCTTGCGGTTTGGCTTTTGTAATTTAAGGAACATCTCCTTATCCTTGGGCAATTTAATGGCGTCTAATATCGGAGAAATCTGCGCCTTGTGTATTGCGTCAGCTATGCCAATATCGCCATTGACAAAGTTATTTAATTTATCCACGTCGAACGCGAAAGGTATGCTGCTCATTTATATTACAATGGCTCTTTTTATCGATTCAACAAGAGCACCGATTGTGTACTGTTGTTCTGCAAATTTTGTAAGGCAAATGGCAATATAATCAGCGATGAGTTTCTCAGTTATGATTGGAATATCCGCCAGGATGATGTCACTATTGATAGTAATCCATTCATGTATCAACTGGTTTATATTTTCACAGAACCAATCGTACTTCATCTCTTCCCAATATGCCATCGGAAAATTTTTGGATTCCAAGTGCGTTTTTATGTCAGTATTTAATTCTGCCAGATTGCCCGCCCACTTCGCGTAATTGTCTATGAATTCCTCAGTATAGAATTCCCGGGCCTTCTCTTTCAAAAGTTCGGGTGTCGTGTAATAATGTTTATTGTCCCAAAAATCTACAATATTCCCTTCTTGTTTGCTCATCTTAATGTCTCTTCGTTTATTGATTGAATCCGTTTTATCTCGGCTTTAGTTTCGTCTGGAAACATATCGCATAATACATATATATCATTTAAACCGAGTTTCCAAAACTCCTGTATCAACTGCCAATCTTTTATGCCTGGGTCTTTACGCTTGGTAGGTCCCGGCCAGAACCACGACGGAATCCTCGTTTCCTTCTTCATCTGTATGAACCAGATGTCCATCGCTGTCGCCTTGTCCACGTTCTTCTTGTTGAAGAACTGTGATTTTTTTGGGTATTTCTTGGCCATATACCGGTTGAATATGAAGAATAAAGATTCCTTATCCGCGTCCGTCACCTGGTTCCAATCTTTCTTAGAAAAGAAGAATATATTAACTAGTCCCTTAAAATCCATGTTTCTTTATTACAATTTTATTGTTTTCTTTAGATATATAAAATTCCTGGATGATATTTTTCTCTATGAGAAACTTTATCGCTCTCACCGCCGCCATGTCGCCCTTGTAATGGTGTTCTATGTTTTTAACAACCTGTGTCAGAAGCGCCTTGTCCCTGTCCTTCATATATTCGTTCAATCTCTTCACGGTTATCTTGAACGGCGTCGTATAATTATTCTGTGAGTTCGACGCGATGATGAACTTCTGTTCTTCGTAAAGTGTAGGGAATTTCGGGTTGGAACACCATGTCGGCTTGACCGTCACGTGGTACTTCTCGGATTTCACGTTAACTTCCATCACCCCAACGCCCAGCAGCTTACATATGTCGCGGGCGAATTTCCTAGTTGTCATGTTCTTGAATGTCGTCGGAACTATGACGTAAACCTCATTCGCGCGTTCCTTCCAAAAATACGCCTGTTCCAACACCTTAAAGTTGAACGACAACTTAGCCTCGAACGCTATGGTGTGCCCGAAGTTTGGATTGTCCTTGTCTTCTATCCTGCCATACATGTCGCAACGCTTGTCGCCGCCACCCCTGACACATACCTCGGCATATGTAGTAAACCCGATAGACTCTAAATCTTTTCGGACAAATTCGGTCAGAACTGATTCTTCCATTTATTTAATATTGTTTTTTTTTAAACTTTTTAATTAAACCCTGGTGCCGTCAATTCGATTAACGTATAAAGTGTTAGGCTTACCAAGTGTTATAACCGCTATGTGATTATACTTTCTCATTCAATTCGTCTACTATCTCTTCGACTACCCAATCAGGCAAGTGTCTGTAATGTAATTCTATCAACCGTATGTTTCTTTTCAGATTATTTTTTACCACTTCCTTGCGTTCATCTGACATGACTACATTTTTTATACGCTCGATACAATTGATTATGTTATCTGGGAGATTCACGTCGTTAGTGCTGAAATAGTCCTTGTAATTTTCCTTATAGAAATTCCAAATCTTTTGTGCCCCTGCTTTACCGATACCTTGTACTTTACCGGTTGATGTAATCTTCTCGTATATCGAGTTGATATTATCGCTCTTGTCACCCTCAACAAGTTTGACAAATAGTCGTTCCATCGGATTTATCTCGGTGTACTGCCACTGACCTGTTATTCGTTTGAAAAAATTCATCCACTCGAAACCGTTATCCAAGTTGAACACGTCGCTGCTCCTGTTCTCGTCGAATTCCTTCAGCCAGAGTTCCCAACCCAATGGTAGGTAAACGTTTTCCTGGCCCGAGTGATCGTTTATCTGGATGTTGATCCACGACTTGTCTCCGTTTATTTTATATCCCAACAATTGTGGCATATCGCCGTCCGAAGAAATCACGACATTAGAATGCCCACTCCTGTTTGATTTCCGCATGATCGCAGAAATCCAGTCATCCCCCTCTATGCTCTCCTTTTCTATGACATTGTACTTCTCTTTCTTCTCTTTCTTCCATAACGCATACTGTTCGTACACCCACTTCATGTCGACACCCTCGAGAGGTTTTCTCTTACCCTTGTACTGTTCTAACTGTTCCTTGCGCCAAGACGGTTTCCGGCTGTCGGAAACTATGAAAACATTGTCCCACTTAGACATGGCAACATATTTTGTTATGTTGTTGTCAAGCGACGCCCAGAAATCACCGTATAAGCGATTCATCTTGTGTAGCGATGCTACATTCTTGTGAAGAATATAATTTCCGTCGAAAATTAAATTTGCCATTTATATTATGAATTTGAATTCGATTGGAGTGTTGTTCTCGTCCACGATAATTATGTTGACTTGCTGCACTTTCTCTACTATCTCGGTGTGGTTTTTCACGCCTGACGCCTTCAGTAGTTCGTTAACTTTCTCTTGTGTGTTCCATTTCAGCTTTACTGCCGGTTTTATGCCAAGAATTTTAGATAGCTCCAGTTTGAATTCGTTTATCGAAAATTCTGGGTTCTTGAAATCAACCTTGGTGATGTAATCGCCAACGTTAGTTTCCATCATTTGTTTCCATGCTGTATCCATATTTTTGTTATTTTGTATTTATTACTTCCTGTATACTATATATGCACGAAAGCGCCAGCACTACTGGGTCTGGTGTGTTCGTCAATTCGTTCAATGACTCGTTTACTATCTTCATAATCCTTGGCACCCTGTTCATCATGTCCGGTTTGAACTCGAAGATGTATGTCGCCAGAGGCCTGCCGCACATCTTCAACAAGTTTTCGACCTTGTCGCCAAAATTTTCGATAACCCAATAATACGTCTTGTCTTCCTTTATCGCCTGGAATATGATATTGTACAGGTCTACATTTATGTTTGAATTTGACATCTTGTTATACCCGCCAGTCTTCTCTATAGACTGTAGTGTATTCATGACGCTCCTGAAATCAGGAAATGTTATATTTATAATGGAACGCAATTGCTCATCTGTGATGTTTAATTTGTTCTTCTCCCTGACCAGCACGCATCTCTCGAAGTAGTTGTCTTTTAGGTAATCCGTCTCCTCTTGGTTCTCTGGGTCGAATTTCAGAACAGTGAAGCGCGAGAGCATTGCTGGGCTTATCTTAGAAAGATTGTTACATGTCGCTATGAACCTGACACGGTCAGAAAAATCTTCTATGAAACCCCTCAGCGCCTCCTGGTACTTTGCAGAAACTCCATCGAACTCGTCAAGATACACTATCTTGTAACCGTCTAATGTCGTACTGCCAAATATATCGGCAGTCTTACAGTAGTCGATTACCTCTTCCTTCAAGTCTTCGACCGAAGAGTTATACGACGCGTTAACCTTGAGTGCCCCTTCGGGAACCAAAACGTCTGCCAGACTAGTCTTGCCGGTTCCCGGAGAACTACTCAAAAGGTAATTCCCACTGAGCTGCACCTCGCCGTCTTCGTTTATTAGTTCCTTCTGTATTCTCGGGAGTAATATCATGGCATCTATGCTTTTGGGCCTGTATCTCTCGGTATATAATTTTTTGATTATCATGGTTTGGTATTTACGTTATATTGATTATACGATGAAACGTCTTTTTTGTTTTAAAATAATTTTTAATAGTTGGGTCGATTCGTCTCAAAACTGGACATCTTTATACAGATAATAATTGAAATGTTTAAAATGTGGTTATAAGTTTAATGGACACATATGATATATCTAAAAATATTACTATAATTATATCACATATTCATTAATATATAATTAGAAATACCGACACAAGATGGTCAATAATGAGAAGTTTTTAGACAAGACAAATTATTCGGATGTATATCTACGAGACGTCATTGTCGGGTTCTTGGGTTTTTTGCGTGGCAGATTCAAATGGACTAACGTCGGAGAGAACGGACCGATAGAGGTCGTTCTGCCCATACATTACTCGCTGACTGGTGACAACAGGTACATATTGGACGCATTTTACGACGACATTCCGGACAAGCGCGTTAACATGAACACAGACCATATACCTCGTGGCGTAGTCACGCTCAAGTCGTGGTCCATAAAGGCTGACGAGTTCACCAACCCGAACATATGGATAAACCTGAATAGAGACATAGACGGCGAGCTGCAACAGATTGTTACGCAGACCAAAGCGGTACCCATAAAATTGAGCTTCACACTCGATACTATCGTCGACAACGAGATAGACGTGTTCAAGGCGTGGCAGACGTACATGGATAATATGTGGATTTATAAATATTTCACATATGACTATGCTAAAGTTCCCATAAACGCGGTGTTCAATTTCGTCTCCGACACGGAGAACCCTATGGCTAGGGAATTCAAATTCGGAGACGTGCAGACGTTGAAAACTACGTATAACTTCGATATTCACACGTTTTATCCGATATTCGACCTGGAAAACAGGTTCAAGGCTAATGCTGCGGTGCAATGGATTATGCAAATTTGGCAAAATCCTAATCAGCCACTGAATTAAACAAAGAATATATATTTCATATATAAATACGATATTAATAGGATAAATATATATTTTTTCCGTTTAAAATGTTAATATATAATAAAAAATAGTATACCACTGGCTAAACTATGAAGTCACTAAAATTAAAAATATTTGAATATTGTAAGGATTTAGACATTGAGCAAACAGAAGTTTCTCAAATCTTTACTGAGCACATAGATTTGTGCGATAATTATTCAGAAAAGGAAATCTACGGTTCACTGTCGACTATGTTGGAAAAGTATAGATTCTACGAGAGCGTAACAACTTTTCTAGACGACGTTGATTCAATCTTATCTGAACAGCCGTTATTGTATAACTTGAAAGATTTATACAAGAAAGTTGCCAGAAAGGAATACACGTTCCTATACGAGAACGCATTACATTCCATAATGGACTGCATCAACCAATTATCTGACGAAGACCGTAAGATAAAGATTCTGAACGACTTGAAATTGTACGAGTGGATTCCGGAAGTCAAATTGTTTTTATACGAGATGGCTACTACGCCACAGGCTAAACAGAATTTTATCTCTAAAGGTGGTAAGATTGACGACGTGTTCTCGATTGTTTTACAATTGAAAGAGGGATACCTTACTTACGTTGCCAATAAATGGTTCCTGCTTAACACAGAGGGCATTACAGCAACATTGGCAGAAAATCACATCAGCGATGACGTACAGTTGAAGAAACTGCGTTTGCTTGAACAAGCCGTACAAAAGGCAGAGTTCAGCGAAAGCCGTATCGTTTTCAATATCGCAGAAGGACTTATTGTCAGTTTTGATACTGCGAACAAAAAAATCTACTTAAACGAATCAGAAGCTGACAAGGGCACTACGTTAGAGACTCTTTTCAACTCAGCTGTTGTTCCATTCATGGGCAAAGCGTTTTACCCTGTGTTGAATGAGACCTTCAATAACTTGGATAAGTTCATGAAGATTGACACAGTTAAACGCGTGTCTAACATAATGAACACAGCATACGAGTGTTTCGTATTCAACTTCAATGGCAAAATTTCACAGTACCGCATCGACAAGTATATGGGTAATTCTTATTACACATTCGAAAATGCGATGCCGTTGATAGAAAATGTAATGCATGAATTAGGCGCTGATTTGACGTTCTTTTATGAGAATCAGCTATCAGATGAGACGAAAGCTAAAATCGACATTCAGAACAAGGAAAAAATAGTAATGGAGAAATTAAAGGACGTTGAAAAGGGCATTAATCAAATCAAAGAAGAAACTGAATTAGTCAAAGAAAACAAGGTATTGGAAGATTTATACAATAGCTTATTGAGTAAGAAGCATAAACTGTCTGAAGAATTAAATGCGTTGAGGAATACGAAGACCAAATTAAGTAAATAAGGTTAAATTTCTACAAATAGATTAAAAAATGGCCACTTAGAATCTAAGTGGCCATTTTTTTAAACATGCAACGTTTATGACACTATAAATAAGATATAATAAAAAGTATTCGTATAATACATGTCGACTATAGAAGAAAAAAATCCGGTTAACGCTAAGAAATTCACTTATCAGATATTGCTATCTAAAGGCAAGGGTAAATTGACAAAGCCTGCAGAAAAAATGATTGTCGATCTGGCGTACAACGCCATACGCAAGAAGCCATATTACCTACATGAAGACAAGGAAGACGCATTACAGACATCGCTATTCAACATGCTTAACAATTGGTTGAGCTTCAACCCAGAAAAGACCGAGAATGCGTTCGCATACTTTACAGAAATCCATAAACGTTCCACGACGGAAAGTATTAATTATTTTTATATGAAAAAGGGATTAAAAAAAGAAGAACAGAAATATATAAAGTGTATAAGCATCAATTCGGTCAACAACGGCCAGGGCATGTACAACGTATAAAAAACACACATAAAATGAGATGAATATAAATATTTTATCGAGATTAGAATTCAACAGACATTTTCGTAAAATGAACGAAAAAACTGAAAATCAATCGTATAGCTCTGGATGTATCATGGGCTACCTCGACTCCGCGTTCAGTAACCCTGACATAGAAGAAGGAGACCTATACAATGACGAAGACAACGCGTACGGGCTAGAGATAGAACCGCACGTCACCGTCTTGTACGGGTTAGAAGACGATAAGATAGAAGAATCGGAAGTAGTTAAACTATTCACCATGATTGATGGACCATCAATCGAAGTGTCTAAAATTTCGCTGTTCAAGAACGATAAATACGATGTGGTCAAGTGGGATGTCAAATCGGAAGAGCTCAACATACTCAACAAGATGGTCACATCCATGTTCCCATACAAGTCAAATTTCCCAGATTATCATGCACATGTCACGATAGCGTATTGCTTACCAGGCAAGGGTTCTGGGTATGAGAAAGAATTAGAAAAGCCACTAAACAAGAAAATTGCGTATTGGATATATTCCAAGTCAGACGGTAAAAAAATAAAGATTGTCCCAGGCAAAGAACCTGAGACAATCAGAGAAAAAACAGATGAGTAAACACGTCCCGAACCAACAGACAAGATTCCACCAGGGATTTTACAAGATACAGAATCCGATAAAGTATATCGGGAACCCGGTCGACATCGTGTATCGTTCGTCATGGGAGTATAAATTCATGGTGTATTGTGATTTGAATCCTGGAGTATTGAAATGGGGAAGCGAGGTTTTCAAAATATCGTATAACGATAGGATGGGCAAGGGACACATGTACATACCGGATTTCTACCTAGAGACAGCCAACAAAGACGTCGACGGGTTCATGAACAAGTTCTTGGTCGAAGTGAAGCCAGAGAAAGAGATAAGGGAACCCATAGTTCCTTCAGGAGACATATCTGAGAAGAAATTGAAATCACTAGAATACGAGATACAGGCATGGCAGAAGAACAAATATAAGTGGGTCTATGCCATGGAGTGGTGTAAGAACCGTGACATAAAATTCTGGTTGGTGACAGAGGAGCATCTTTCAAAACTTAAACCATGATGGAAACAGACTACCTAAAAGATACGATAAAAAAACAGTTCCAGGAAATCGGTTCTAACATGTACCAAGTCAATGCCGAGTACATGACTGCCGGGCTCAACGGGCATTCCGAGGAGATAGTACCTATAAACATGTCTAACATACAGAAAGGTAAGTTCTATTTCATGTTCTACGACCTGTCTGGGAAGTCTAGCAAGATGGAGAAGTTCAATCCATTGTTTGTGATTGATTGGACTGACCAGGACAGTACCAGGTACTTATACGCGGTATCCATAAATTTCATACCTGTGAGCATCAGGACGGTATTCTTCAACAGCCTATGCAACTTCAACATAAAAACACTCGGAGAAAACACTAATAAAAATACAGAAGAACAAAAAGCGTTTGAGAATATCGATTTCGCTAATATATATAAATTATTGCACTCGATTGGTTTCGAGTGGAGCATACGCAGATTCGACAGTAAGTTGGTGAACAAGACCTACGAAATATCGATGAACATATTGCCGACGTTTCTTACGATGTCCACTGCCAGATTGACTGGCGTCGATGACCAGAAACTGATAGACATATGGAACAAAAAGATTAAAGAACAGGAAGAAAGACAGAACAAACTGATAAAAGAGATACTCGGAGATTACAGAAGCATGGAGAAAGAACTGACAAAGGCACATTCGGACGTCAGTACCAGGAACGACAATCTAGAAAAGTCTTTACAATTAATAAAAAAATTATTTTAAACCAATAAAACATGGCATCAGGGTATAATCCATATAGACAACAGAGTGGTTCGACCGGCTCTACTATACTAGATAGTCTATCTACGAACAATCAGACGTTTTTCAATAGCCGTGTAGCTCGACTATCGTTGTTCGGTCGTAATTACCAAGAAGCTGCTATTAAAAACGCGAAAGGTATTCACGCGAACGAAGACACTTCAGCCATAACTGACAGCAGCGGATACAATTACACAGTGTTCAGTCGCAAGGTCCACGCTATAATGCAAGAGAGACAAACGATTGCCGCATTGTCTGGAGACTATATAACCAAGATTCCTATTCTGAGAGAATACGCGTCTAAGGTGGAGATTAGATATTTCGTTACCAAGATGGCAAACGAGATGATTGTATACGGAAAGGACAAGAAATTCTGTGAGATCGTCGACTTACCGGAGTCTTATCCTATTGCAGTGAGAAAAAAGATAAAAGACATATTCGAGAACATATACACCATAAGCGGTTTTGCAGACGGCTCACTCGCCTGGGATATTTGCAGAGACTGGATAGTAGAGGGATTCCTGTGCCGTGAGATTATATACGATAAGAAGGGTAAGAATATCGCTGGATTCCAGAAGATTGACCCGCTTACTGTCATACCAATAATCGACCCTGAGTCTGGTCTGAAATTGTGGATACAGTATCCGTACGACGAACAGAACAGAAGGATACTATTGGATGCAGAGATTATCTATGTGTCTTACTCGGGTTCTTCGAATTATATGGAAACCAGTTATGTAGAACCTTTAATCAGGCCTTATAACGAACTAAAAAGCATCGAACGCGCCAAGTTGCTTTTCAACTTAATCAACGCAACAATGCACAAGCAGTTCATCATCCCGACACAGGGGTTGTCACCGATGCAAGCAGAACAAGAGATTGCGACGCTTATCGCGGATTACAAAGACCATATAGCGTTTGACGATACGACCGGTTTGATTTACATTGACGGAAGCAAGGACTTGCCATATTCTAAGGAATACTGGTTGCCTAATCCGGGCGATGCGAAACCGGAAATGAGTATCATCGAGCCTGGAGGTCATGACCTGAACGAGAACACCATGTTAATATGGTTTCACAACGCATTGAAGCGTGCTTCTAAGTTCCCGTTTACCAGACTTGACAATAGCACTGGTGGCGGTAACATCTACAGCCTGGGCGGCGAATTGACACACGACGACTACAACTTCCAACAATATATCGAGCGATTGAGAACTTTGTTCAAAGACGTTCTCTTGAAACCATTAATCTTACAGCTGCTTTTAGATTTTCCGGAACTAGAATCTGACAATAAGTTGTACAATGACTTGAATATAATTTTCTACGGACACTCGGAATTAATAAAAGCCAAGATGTTATCAAACATGCAGGCCAAAGCGTCTATAGCAAATGATTTACAGAGTAACCTGAAACGTGAAGATGATAAACCAATGTTGCATTGGAGATTCCTTGCCAAACACATTATGGAGTTTACTGACGAACAGATGGCCGAGAACGAGCAATTCTGGAAGAACGATGCTGGCGCTGGTGGTGCTGGAGCTGGTGATGCTGAAACAGCAGCGACTGAAGAAACTCTACCGACTGACACTGGAGCTGAAACAGCCGCGGCTGAAGAAACTCTACCGACTGACACTGGAGCTGAAACAGCCGCGGCTGAAGAAACGCCACCGACTGACACAGGCGGAGATGATGTAGCTTAATCATGGTCTAATAGAAAAAAAGGACTATTTTAATTAAATATATAAATAAAAATCAGTTTTTAGTTTAATATGGAAAAACACGTATTAATTGTCGAGAATGGCACAGAATCATTGAAAAAAAATGAATCAGCTAGTTCTACGTCAAAATTCTTACTAAGTGGTATATTTACAGAATTCGATATAGAAAATCGTAATAAACGTTTTTATAACGCCAAAAATTTTATACCATGCATGACAGCATTATTAGAAAAACGCAAAATGTTAGGTGTATTATATGGTGAATTTGATCATCCGGATGTTTTTGACATTGCAGGTAAAAATGTGTCACACGCGATTGAATCTCTAATACATAACGAAAATTCTAAACGTGTCGATGGTTCTATTGCATTATTGAGCACACATTATGGTAAAGAAGCCCGTGCAATTATTAATGACGGTTACCCGTTATTCGTGTCTTCAAGAGCCGCAGGCGTTACAGACGGTTCTGGAAACGTAGCACTAAAAGAATTGTTCACTTACGACATTGTTGTAGACCCAGGTTTTCCGTCAGCACGTGTTAGTGTTAATGAAAGTTTTGGATTGAAAACTACTATTGACGTACCTTACCGCATCTATGAGATGAAGGACGACCAGGTAAATAATTTATTTTTAGACAATAAAAATGACAGAAAAACAGCAATGGATTTAAAACACATGGAAGGAATTTTAGCAAATGAAATGGCTAAATTAGAACACCAAATATTATCGAAATTAGGTAATGGAAAGTATGCTCCAGAAGTTAAAGGATTAATGGAGAAACATGAAATCTTAAACGAAGAGATGGGAGCAGTAAAAGAATATTTATCATTCTTGAAAACTAAGGTATCTCACTTGGTATCAGAAAACTCTAAGTTGGTTTCTGACAATAGCAAGTTGAAATACGAGATTAACGAGAATACTGCGTATTCTAATCATATCGCGTCTCAATTAAAAAACTTAAACAAATACACGGTCGACATCGAAACTAGATTATCAGTTGACGAGAAGATGATTGAGTATGTTGCGGAACACGCTAAAGCAAACATCTTGTTCTCTGAAGACATCGCAAACAATGTAACTAAGATTGCTGAGAACGTGGCAAATAATGCAGAGTTCTTAGAATATGTTGCTGCAGAAACAGAAATAACACAGCAGTTTGCTGAGAACGTTGCCGCGGAAACAGAAATAGCACAGCAGTTTGCTGAGAACGTTGCCGCGGAAACAGAAATAGCACAGCAGTTTGCTGAGAACGTTGCCGCGGAAACAGAAATAGCACAGAAATTTGCCGAGAGTATCGCAGGTGAGGTTAAAGACACACAAGGCATGTTAGAATACGTAGCCAACGAATGTTACAGAGACCAAATTTTCTTAGATTATATCGCAGAGAAAGTTGACGGTGTTGTTGCATACAATGTTAAAGTTGTAGAAAGCGTTAAGTCATCACTTCCAGTAAACGAGAATACTGCACCAAATGCAATACATTCACTAGAGACTATTGTTGAATTCTTAGGAATTGAAGAAGAACAAGAGGTAATCAATAACATCGAGAACCAAGAAGAGTTTACTGAAACACCAACAGAAGAGCAATCTGCTGGGGTTACTGAAGTTGAACCAACAATTATGACGACAGAAGAACCTGTAGTAACAAGTTCTGAGCCTACATCTGACGTACAACCACAAGATGTACCGGCGGCACTTAATATCAATGATGTTACTGATGTTCAGCCAGAAGGCGGGCCTAACAACATGAAAGACACTCTTATGTCTGCATTGGTTAAGATTGTGGGGACTGACGAGACTGGTGTAGTTATCGAAGTTACAGACGATAAAATCACTATTCAAAAATCGGGTTCTGAAGATACAAGTGAATTAGGACACGACCAATACGAAGTCTTAAACCCAGAAGAAAATGTTGCTGAGAAAGTTAGCCACGTATTATCTGAGCTTAAGAAACAAAAGGTACTTGCAAACCAGAGACCACATTTCTACAATTTCTTATCTGAACAACAAATCGAAGATTTCAAATTATTAGAAAGTGCATACCGTGCTGCAATCACTCTTGAATTATACAATAGCGAATACTACAACACACAAGATGTATTGAACGTTATCGGTCGTGTAATCAATGAGAAGACAATGACATACGACGAGAGATTAATCTCTAACGTACCTAAGACATTGACTGAATCATGGAATAACATGGCACAAGAACAAAAGTTATCAATCATATCAGAATCTAAATATTTCAATTTAGTCACGAACGCAGATATTGCAAATTTCTGGAGTACTCGTCCGTTTGCTAAATCTGTATTGGGTGCTGAAGCGATTTTGATTAAGGAATCAGCAAACACTGTCGACAATGACGTGTTATCTGATAAGTATATCAATTCTTTCATGAAGACTATGGAGAACTTTAATACAAAGTAATCATACACAACATAATAAAAGACCGTCATTCGTGACGGTCTTTTTATTTTTGATTATTTTAAACTTTTTATATAAAATGTAACAAATTGTGTGTTTTGGCAAAAACACGCAAAAAAAGAAACATATATAATATTACATTAAACATGACAAACAAGAATGTTTAGCACATATTATTTTTTTCATTTTAGTATTAAGATACAGAAAACGATAGCATCTTAAAGATTAGAAAAAATGAGAAAAACGTTAATATATAATTAAAATAAAAAATAAAAATACAGAAAATTAAAAATATGAGAAATTCTCAATTAGCAATCGATATGGACAAAGCATTTAAAAAATGGAAACCAATCGTTGAAAAATTAGGTATCACTAACGTTGAACGTATCAACGAATTATGTGAGTATGCTGAAATGCATGCATCAGCAATTACTGCTGGTATGGTAAAAGAAAATGTTGCATATGCAAACATGGCAAATACCGCAGGTATGGGTAATGTACAATTCCCAGGTTTATCTGCAATTCCAGGTTTACCGGGAACATCAGGTTCTGGAGATTTAGGTCAAACTTTATTACCGGCGTCTTTAAAGATTGCAGCACAAACCCCAGGTTTGGAATTATTGCCGACAATCAATGTTAACTCAAATCGCGTAGATTTATTGTACTTTGATTGGTCTTATGATGACGTTGCTAACGCTAACGGTGTAGAAGATGAAAGAACTTCAACTTTCAAATTTCGCCCAACTGCAGACGCAAATTTCACAACTCTAGTTGCGTTCTTACGTGCAGAAATGGTGTTTACTGGTACAACTGAATTACGCGGTCGTATTTCTAACAAATTGTATTTTCACGTTAGCGGTGGTGCTTTTGGTGCTGTACAAGCATCATATGATTCTAGAGTAGCTCCAGCCGGTTCTAAACTAGGATGGTTTGAATTCAAAGGATTTTCACGCATCGACGGTCTACCAATGTTCCGTGCATATATCCAACAAAACTCAGCGTCAGCTGGCGCATGGCAGTTTAACCAAGCATTAAACACATTCCCAACTGCTGGTGCTATCAGCGCATTATTAACAGCTGGTACAATCGACGATACTAACTTTTCAGCAGCGTCTTATGTAATAACTGCAGTAGCAAATGTTGCTCTAGTTTCTCTAAACGAAGATTTCATCGACGATTTCACAACAGGACGCAACAAGACAATGACTCGTGGCGCATGGGAAATCGACGAAGCCGGTAAAATCGGGCCAAACTCTTTCACTAAATCAGTTGAAATCGGTGTGGCTCACGTATCTGCAGCTTTAAGATTATCTGAAATCGGCGACTGGAAACGTATGTACGGTGTTGACGTAGTTGAAAAAACTAAGGCACAGTTAGTTAACCAAATCTCTCAGAAAATCTCTACAGAAATCGTAGACAAAGTAAAGGAAATGGGATTAAAAAATCGTGCTACAGCTCCAGCAGCTCCAGCAGCAATGTTAGCAGGTTTAGCAGGTGGTGGTATTACAGATGGTAAAATATTTGATATGTCAGTTACAGCTACAGCAGCAGCTTTAGGTGGAGAACACAATGCTTCAATTTCACGTAAATTGTGGTCAAAAGTTCAACAAGCATCTTACTATGTTGCAAATGACGGCCGTATCGCTGGCATTGACTACGTTGTAACTTCTGGTACTGTTGCAGGCATCCTGAAAGGTGTTGAGCGTTATACAATCAATCCATTAGACGCCAAGTTAGCAGGACCAAACCAATTACAACCAGCAGGTACAATCGACGGTATTAAACTTTACGTTGACCCATACATGGGACCAGCAGATTTAACTATCTACTTAGGTCGTATCGGTAAGAAAGAAGAGCCAGGATTGAAATTCTTAGCTTACATGTTAGCTGAATCAGTTGAAATCACTTCAGAAAAAACAATGGCACCACGTCTGTACATGTACTCTCGTTTTGCAATTTGTGAATTTGGATTTTTTCCGGAGAAGCAATACATGGCTATCAAAATCGAAGATGAATCTGGTATTTTATACTAATCATAACTTTCAAATAAAAAACCTGGTCTCAGACCAGGTTTTTTTTTTGCTTATAATATTATTTATATTTTTTCAGGGACGATTAATTTAATATATAATAACATGGAAACAATAACTAAAACATGTAAGAAATGTAACATACCAAAAATACTTGATATGTTTCACAATAGTAAAAATGGTAAATACGGTGTAAAATCATATTGTAAAGAATGTAAAGTGAAATTACGTAAAACTGACTATGATATAAATAAACAGACATACTTGCATAATAAAAAAACATATTATATTAATAATAAAGAGACAATAGTCAACAAGGTTATAGCATATCGCAAAGCTAAATTAAACACAGACCCACACTTCAAGATGAAGGATAATATTCGTTGTCTTATACGCAATGCGTTCAAACGTAAATTTACAATAAAGTCAAAAAAAACTACTGAAATTTTGGGGTGTACATTTGATGAATTCAAAAAACATTTAGAGTCTAAGTTTGATGAGCATATGACGTGGAATAATCAAGGCACATACTGGCAATTAGACCACATAAAACCAATATCGTTGGCACATACTGAGGACGATATAATACTATTGAATCACTACACTAATTTCCAGCCATTGTATTGGGAAGACAATCTCGCGAAGGGTGATAAATATGACGCTGTCAAAATCGAAGATGAATCTGGTATTTTATACTAATCATAACTTTCAAATAAAAAACCTGGTCTCAGACCAGGTTTTTTATTTGGTGTGTCGCAAAAGTGTTGACGCGATGTTCTTTATTTGTATGTTTTATTGAATCTCTCTGTATAATAGTTCTTTAACAGCTGTTCCTGTTTCATGAAGTCCAGTCCGGTGTTCTTGTGCTTTTTACGGTCTGCGAAGATTGACGTGAGGATTTGCTTGGTCTCTGAGTCCTCGTTCTTGAATACGGCTCCGTTTAAGAGCACGATGTCGTTTGGCTGCAATTGATACTTGACGCCGTTAAACAGTGCCTCGTGGTCGTTTATTTTCATCCCGCGGAATGATTCCGGCGCGATGTTGAACTGTCGCATTGTCGTGGGGTACAGTGACGCGAAATCGAATACTGTGATCCATCGTCTGAGCCCTACCGCAGGGTACTTGACATAGCCCCCGGTCAACTCGGCCTCTGTCTCAACATCGCCCTCGACGGCTTCGAGCACCGCGGCGTGTTTCTGTTTCACCATGACAATTCCCTTCTGATAATACTGTGTAAAAAATATGCCTTCCGTCACGCGTATGGCGGAAGGACTGTCTTCGATGGGAATTTTGGCGAGGTTAGATATAGCCAGCATGATGTCGAAAGTCCTCTGTTTATTGTGGATCAGTTGCACGAGCGCGGTGTCGACACAGTTGTACAATAGATATTTATAATAATCCTTTTCGTAGAGCTCTTTCAGCGTGCCCGGGTATTCCAGTTTTTTGATGCCCAAGATTTTGCCGGCGACGAAATCTAGCGATTTCGATTCTTTGATCTTTATGGACGTGTCCCATTTATCGAATATGTCCATGTAATCGAGAATCAACCGGTGTTTGGGCAATTCTTCGAATGACGGTTTCTGCATATTCTGGTGTTTCTTCCATGGTTTTATGAGTTTGCCAGTGGGCGACGCAACGTTCGGGTTTATGCCGAGCTTCCGCGCACGTGTGACCAAATAAACCCAGTCATATCCTATGAAATTCCAGCCCGTTAGTACAGGTATCTTCTTCAGAAGGTCGTTGAAGAAATAAGACAGCATCTCGTGCTCGGTATCACAGTAATACCATTCGATAGTATATTTGGTATTGAAGTCTTTAAAGTATTCGTTGATGTCTTGTTCCATTTTTTTTACCCAAGAGTCATCAATCTGTTTTATCCCGAGCAGTAATATCTTGTTCTTGATTATGAAACACATCGCGGTCACCCTGTTGTTTGCAATGTGCGCTTCCGGAAAGCCTTCGGTAATCTCTACCTCTATATCGCAAAAAAATAGTTTTGGTTCTTGGTACGAGAATATGTCAAGCCTTTCAGATTCTGACAGTTTCATCAGAAATTCATAGATCGCGTATCTGGTTGGGAACCTCGTCGGCCCGATTTTAACCGGCTTGTTGTCCCATGTGTGCATTGTCTCCGATTTGTTCGGGTCTTTGTCAGAACATACGCACCATTCGGTCGGGTTCTGCCAGCTGTAGTTCTTAAACTCCAGGTTGCCCTTGGTGTTTATGTACGACACAATCAATTTGCCATTCAGGTATTCGTAGTTTACTATCATATTCTTTTAAGTCTTTTAATGCCGTATATTATATTGTTTTATATAAAAAATCCCCGAGTTTGTTTAACCCAGGGATTTAAAATAATAACCATATCGCGTGAACACGGCCCACAACTTGAGGGATTGTGAACGAGTCAACTAGTGACACCCCAGTCTTTTCGCCATTTGGGCGATAGATAACTTACATATCAGTTTGGTTTTCGTTCGTGTGCCATACAGACATATTCGCGGCAATCTCTTCCGGCGTTATCCCTATGATGTGCTCGAGAACATATTCTACACTTATCAACGGTTTGTTTACACTGGGATTGAGTGACAAAAGTTCTTTAGCTACCGATATTTTATGCGATAATAAATTCAATCTATCTAATTCTAATTCGTGCGTCAGTGATTTTGTCATAATTTTGTATTTTTTTTGTATTTTTTTTATTAGTGGTTTGTCCGACAGATGCGTCTTTTACCTAGTATCCGCCTAATTTGTTCTGTCTTTCTATATTGTGTAAATTTTTTGACACATAATAATTTGTAATTGATTCCGGCGTTAAACCTATCGCGATGGCTTCATTCATAAAAAAATGCAATTTATCGATCCACTCCATGTGTAGTTCCTTTAACTCGTCACTCGTTAAAGCAGATAGAGGTCTCGCCATGGCTTCATTGTGTTTTGATTTCCACGGCTTCCAACAGCTCGGAAATGTGTGAATGCCTGTCAGGGCGTTTTGCATTTCTCTGTCTTCGTCACGTATGGCTTCTTCGTTCCAGTCAATAAATTTTTTCAATTCACCTATTGTCGATTGTATTTCAGTAAAATCGTATTTGTACACGGTCTCCTGTATTGATTTTTGCATGTTAAAAATCAACGATAACGCGTCATCACCTTTATTTCTAAGCTCTTGGTAATTATTATTAATTTCTAAATGTGCACATTCCTGGAAATTTTGTGTTTCTTCGCTCATGATTTTATTATTATTATTATTAATTTATTAGAATAAAAAAATCCTCTTTCAAGGATTTTTCTATTGTTAGTTAGTTATGCTTGTGATTCTGCTTCCGCGTTCACAGTTTCTGCTACGGCATTCTGCAATTCTACAGCCTGCTCCGCATTTAACCCCATGGTCCATTGACCGATAGACTGGTTGAGTCTAGTCGACGCTGCGTCATAGTGTTGGTACACTTTACTTATTTCGCTCAACTTGTAAAGCATATGTGCGAACGCATAATTATCTTTGTTCAATCCCTTTACACGTATTGTCGATAAGACATGATACAATGCGATTGCATTAGAGAACGTGATTTTGATGTCGTGCGTAAAGAAATCGTCGCCCTTTGCATTAGGTAAAGTGTCGATGAAGAATTTCTTCAAGTGTAAACCGTAGAACAAAGTCTCAGTGTCATATTCGACACTGACATGTAATTTCTTATCAACCGTGCGTATCTCCAGGTTGTTTAATGTGAAATAGCAATAGCCATTCTTAACTAAATCTTTGTACTGATTCCATAACTCGATAGCCGCATCCACTGCTGTATCACGGTTTTCGTCAGTAAGAACCACTTCTGTTAAATATTTTTTAATTTCCGCGTCTTTCTCTTCGATTGCAGATTTGGATTCGTCTGAAAGTAACGAAAAGTTTGTGGTGCCTGCTGTTTTTGCGACATCTGATAATGTGTCAACATATTGGCTTTCGTTGGTTACGACCGATTCCTGTGTTAATTTATTTTCCATAATTGTGTTTATTTTATTTTTTATACGATTGAATCATTTATTAGTTTAAAAACTCAACATCTTTTTTCTTTTTTGCTTTGGCTTTGACGTCAGTAGCGTTTGCATCAAACTCTGACGCTTTCCCGTCCTTAGAATGTTGTGAGAAAAGTTCGGAAAGCTCATTAGCCTCAGCAACAGCCTCGATGCCGTATTTCTTGAGAACCCCAGTTGTAGTTTGTAACGGGAATTTCGCGATTTTGAACTTACCGGTAGCGATGTCGAAATGCAATCTGTCTAATTCCTGTGTTAAAAGAATCTCTGCGTTTGTGCCTTCGAGTTTCAATAGGTAGTCTTCGTTTATGAACAATAACAAATCGATTGTGTTGATGTGAGATAGCTCGTCGCTGGCCTTCTTGAGTGTTATCAATTTCTTCATCTTACTGTTGCCCAAGTATTTAATCTTGATACTAAACGGTAATGCCATCTTTCCTATGATGTCTTGTACTTGTGACAGAGTGTCTTCACTCAAATCGTAGAATTTACTTTCTGTGCTCATGTTATTTATTTTAGGTTTATTTGATTTAGAATATTAATACACACAGCGATGCAATAACCGCTAGAACCGCGACGGTCATCGATAGTATGAGTCTTGTGTTGTTTGCTAGTTTATAACCGAACGCTATCCCCCAATTATCGTCGTTTATACGCTTAATCTCGTAGATATTCACTAGTTCGTCCAGATCCAATTTCAGTAGGTCGGCGTTGACAAGCGCGATAAATTTTTTCAGTTCCATCTCAACTAACGCTTTACCTAGTTTCTCTTTCAAATCCTTTGGTGCGTCTGCGAGTGTGAGTGTTGTATACATCTCTAGCATCATATTGATATTCATGCCGTATTTATCTTGAAGATATATACGGTTTTTCAATACGTTTTTTCTGTAGATGAAGAAGAATTTTATTGTACGATATAGTTTTATCATACAGATTATATAAATATATTCAGAAAAAGTTTAGATATTAGTTACTAATAATGTTTGACTCGTGTATTTTTTGAGATGTGTTGTCTGCTATTTCGCCTAAAACATTGTTCATTTGTCCCATGAGCGTCACCAATTGGTTCAACAGTTTTTCCTGCTTATCCGGCTGAGCAGGGACGGCATTAGGCTTCGGAAGCGCCTTTACGACCGGTCCTGAAGACACAGAAGCCGGGCCCAAAGACGTTGACGACTTTGGTTGTTGCTGCGGCGTGGTGTTTTTGTCTTTGTTGAATGCGAAAGTGCTCTCGTCTATCTTGACAGAAGACTGCGCCTGAATCATACTGAGAACATTCTGGAATTCGTCTTTTTTACCGTTTAATACGTCTAATGTAGCTGATAACTTATCGCCGTCAATTAACGACAATGTGACCAACCCGCCATAAATGCCGGTCAAGTCCGGTGCAGCAGTTATCGTACTCAACGCCTTGCCCAATACATTGATCGAACCGGCCAATAATAAATAGCTCTTAGTCAATGACAGTATTTGTTTTGCCGAATTTTCGGCATTATCGACCATGTCAAGTTCTGTAAATTCTTCTATAAACGTTTTTATTCCATCGACCCAATCCACAGACGGGTAATTGTCGAATTTCGCACTGCTCAATGTTGCACCAAAATATTTCATTAAATTCGCTATTGGCATCAATGATAGTAATAGTGTAGGCAACTCGTCTAAATCAATATCTTCCATTGACGCAGTAGCATTAGCAAAACCTGCTATCGCGGCACCCACACCTATACCCCAATCCGCTGTCGGTCCACCGCTGTAATTTCCTTTGCTTATGACAGCGGCTATCATCGGCAAAGCTGCTCCAATTTGTACCAGCGCATTTATTTTATCTTGCATGGTATTACCGGATATTAAATCCCATCCTGACGGACTCACCGCAGATACCGCATCGGTAAAACCTTTCAGCGCCATACCAACACCCGTAGCCCATTCGACACTAGGTCCTCCGGTATAATTGCCAGTACCTATAATCGCAGATACTGCTACTAAACCTGCCGCAATACCGGCCATCCCTAAAATACCAAAGCCTAATGCCACGGCTCCTACGCCGGTCATCATGACAAATCCTAAGGCGACCGCAGCCAGACCGAAAGCGCCCATCGACAAGCCGACACCTTGTGCCCATTCCAAACTCGGGTAAGTCCCATAATCGCCAAATGCTAAAATATGCGACGCTGCCATAACGCCGGCTGCAACAGCCAACATGGCTATTGTGCCCGGTATAATGACTCCTAATCCGCCCATATATGTTAAAGCCGTGGCAATTAAACCACCGCCCAATAATACCAGACCGACCGACAGCCCCCATTCGAGACTTGGCTGGTTCGTGTAATTTCCCAGCGCGATTATGTGTGACACCGCCATAATACCGCCTGCTAGTATAGCCATTGAAACACTACCTTTTAACGCTGTGCCCACATTTATACCCAATTTGTCAAGTGCCCATATGCCTGCGCCAAATATGACAATAGATACAGTTATTCCTAATGTCGAACTTATAGTCTTGAATACGTCAACTTCGGGTGTATTTTCTAAGGCTAATGCCGATAGATATATAGCGCCGGCGATAACTGGCATTATGACAGCAAGCTTAAATAAACTATTAATGTCATTTCCAATAATTTTCCCAGCGTATGCCAGTGGTATCAATGCTAAGCCCATGGCAATACCGACACCGGCAGCTGATATTATCGTGCTCGTTGTTACCGGTTTTATGTCAGATAATTCTTCGGCAGCTTTGGCAATACCCCAGGCAATCAGTGGTAACGCTGGAGCAATTAAATAAATCGCAGCAATTCCTTTCGTTCCTATTTTTTCAGCGGCCATTCCTAAAAGATAACCGGCAACACCAACAGCCGCAGCAACGCCGACAGCCGATACGAGTTGCATGAATGACAATTCCGGTATATCTGATAATATTACACCGGCAATAGCAATACCCATAGACATTATAACAATACTGCCGGCAATTATCAAAGAATCTCCAATAGATGTTGTCGATTCGCCCACATGATTAAATGCCATAGCCATGAGCGGCAGTGCTACTGATAGTGCCAGTACCGATTTAAAATCCACGTCACCAATAATCTTGAATGCCGCACCGACTGCGAGTATGGCGCCAGCCATTAAGGCCACGCTTTTTATTCCTTCCGCCATAGATTTGGCCTTGTCTTTGGCACCAGAAAGCTTATCAAGTATCCCGCTTTTTTTCTCTTGTTTTATGCCTTTTACAATATCCAGAATCTCTTCGGTGTTTGTTTTTGTTGAAGCAGTAGTCGCAGAAATCACTTTCAGCTCTTCTGCCATCTCCATCATCATTTTAGCCTGGTCTTTAGTAGATGATATAGAGTCTTTGAAGGTTTTATTCTCGTTTATGACCTGGTTTTTGATAGAGTCGGTGAAGTACTTCAGTGATTTTGAGAAATCCTGGAGTGCTGCTATGTATTCAAATTCTTGATTCATAAATTATATATTAATTTGTAGTACTTTTTATAATTAAAAATGCGTCAATCGACGCATTTTTCATAGTTTCTGTAAATCGATTAGGTCCTGCCGTATCTCTTTGAGTGAATCCTGTTTCATCTTATTTAACTCTTTCTGGTGTAACGCGATGTCTAAAGATATTTTCTTTTCCTCCTCGGTACTCAGTTCGTTAGTCTTTATTTTATCCATGTCCTGTTTAATTGTGAAGTCCATTTTGCCAATCTTCCACATGTCCGCAAGGTACTTGTTGCCATTTATAATCTTGTTTGCCTCGTCTTCCCACACAGGTTGTTTCTTGGTGGTCAAAATACCAGTAAACTTACCCTTGTTGCTATTGTAATAGTTTATCTTGTCCTGATAATCTTTGAGTCTAACCTCTTTATCGGAATTGATATTCTTTACCTCTTCTAGGAATAACTGAAATTTCTTCATTAGTTTATGAGTGCCATGAATTTATCGTGATTTGCTTTAGATGCTATAATACCATTGTCTTTGTTTAATGACGCCATGTCTATTCCTGGATATTTACCAGATTTTATATTCTCATCATCTGCCAAAAATCGCTGGTTTATTTTAATTTTAAAGAAATTAGAACTACGCGCAATCTGTGCTCGTGTTTCTACAAATTTGTTTTTTTTCTGTGCAAGAATTTGGTCTTTGACTTCATCAACATCGTTATAAATTTTTAAGTTAAAAAAGAAACTACCCTTGTTTGAATATATTTCAAAATAAAATGCGTTAGAATTAGACCTAAGATTAGTTAAACACGCATAATATGAATTTCCAATATTATTATAATTCTTTATAATCTCTTGATTTTGTGTCAAATTACTGAATATATTCTTACGAATAATTTTATCTGATTTTAGGTCATAACTGTAAGCACCCAGAAGCTTGAACCAAAAATATGTCTTTCCATCAAGTTTCTCAATGAATTCTACAGTAGGACTCATCATAATAACCATATTTTCGGCCGTGTTATTTTGTCCTGTGATAGTACAGTCGAAAGCATAAAGTTTTTTGACATCAAATTTACTTCCATCGGGAACCGTCTCAACAAGACCCAGCTTTTCCAATTTTGTCATTGTCTCCTGGTTAGATTTAACAAGTTCTTCGGTTTTACCATTGACAACACCTTTAACATCTATCATAACTTTGTTAACGTCTATGACTTTTTGAAAGTGGTCATTGACATTTTTAATGCCCATCTCCCAAACTCTCAATAGGTCAGCGTTTTTTTCTTTGCTTTTCTCGTCTTTCGATTTTTCTAATATGTAATTAGCTTCATATTTTATTGCATCAAGACGTTTTAAATTTATTTTTGGGTATGTCAGTGTTTTAATATTTTCCTGTGTTTCATAATTTTTTAAATCATCTGACGACATTAACTCTTGTACATTAGATGGTATTTTTACAGATTTATGTAATAATTTAGATACAGAATTTTTTACTGCAGATACAGAATTTTTTACTGCAGATACAGAATTTTTTACTGCAGATACAGAATTTTTTATTAAGTCTTTTTCATTAACAGCATACGTCAGATTGCGTATTGACTTTGCTGATGCGTTTGTTGGCCCGCTCAAATTCTTTTTATTGACAGCAAATCCGGTATTCTTTCCGGGCACTGCAACATATACTATATCTTTTCC
>Ga0163144_10001797_pt1 | contig 50262 bp, 48 predicted proteins | sample OliLak19BULKMAT1_FD_123175 | JGI IMG/M metagenome (GOLD analysis project Ga0163144, IMG submission 123175) | Freshwater microbial mat bacterial communities from Lake Vanda, McMurdo Dry Valleys, Antarctica - Oligotrophic Lake LV.19.BULKMAT1 | ecosystem: Environmental > Aquatic > Freshwater >... | reverse complement strand
TCAACGTCGCGTCAGATTCGCCGACGCAAAAATCCCAGACCACCGAGCGCGCTCGCGAACAGCAGCAAAGCCGCGGGCGCCGGGACCGGTGCAACCCCGACGGCGTTGACTTGCATGGAAGATTCCGTCGCAAACACGAGCACGGTGCCTTTGGGCATGTTGGGGAGCATCACTTCGGTGGACAGGGTCCCCGAGTCTGTCAGTGGCGCACCAAAGAACACCAGTGCGACCCTGACGTCGCCGTCGTTATAAGGCGATACCGACGGCACCGGATCGAACGCCCAGACGTCGAGCTGCACATTCAGAAACACGTCGGAAAACGGCGCACTGGGGTTAGGCGCGAAGCCATCGGTGCCCGTCACGGCGTAATCGACGGTGGTGGTGATCAAGCCGCCAAAGTCAGTGTCGTAGGTGATAGTGAAGGCCTGGTAATAGCGGGACGACGCCAGCGCAGAGAACGAACTTGCGCTTACCTCGCTGTCGAGTGATGTGCCGTGCAGGCCGGCAGCCGCCCAGGTATCAGGATTGACTAGGGCCTGTGCATCGACGCCGACTAGGGACTGCGAACTGGTGGTGACCAGATCTGATGCATTGGCCGCGTTGTCGATGAACGTCGCCGGGATGTTTCCAAAGCTGAAGCCTGCGCCTGACACCAACAGCGTTCCAATATCGATCGTCGCCTTGCCCGTCGACGCAGCGTGCGCCTGCATACCAATCGCCAGCAAGGCAGCGCCGAGCATGAGATTTTTTCGTTCCATTGCATCACCCTCCATTTGTTTATGTCCTCCGCCGCAGTCGTCTGCAGCAGCAAGCGCGATTCGCTTCGTGCGGGCGCTTTGGCCCGAGCCTCTGCCTGCTGCCGCGCTCAAGGCGACGCGGGCAGCTCCTCGTGCGTAACACTTGGGTTCCCGAGCAGCGGGTGAATGTTCAAAGCAGGGTGAGTGAGGACGGCCGTGCCGAAATTGCTGCACGTGCAATGGCGGGCCCTCGACGATTCGCGAGCAGTGTGCGGGACGAAGTGCGCGACGCTCGCGACGTGCGCGACACCCTCCATTCGACCCAGCCGTACCGCAGCATGCAAGGAAAAGTGAGGAAACGTAGGAAAAGTGGCTGTCCCCGACTTCAGAAAAAGAAAGTGAGTGTCCCGAACTTCCGCCCCTCAGCAAAAGTGGGTGTCCCGACCTTCCTGTCGACCTTCCTGTCCCGTTAAACGATTGCTAAACGATGGCTGTCCCATAAACTTATTATGGCCTCGCCATATAACCTTCCAGTCTCATATGGCATTCAGTCTTCATCACAGAGACCGGCGCCAGTGATAGTTCCGCGAATTCGTCTCGACAAGCCAGATCAATCTTACTAGAGTTAGTGCCAGCATCGAGACAACCACCCGAGCAATCCGCTCGGAGTCTCACGGAACGGAATCCCTTATGAAATTATTGAATGTAATCGCAGTTCTAAGCGCGTTGAGCTGGGCGAGCAGCGGCGTTTGTGCAACCTCCACTTTTGCGGAAACATCCGCTTCCGCCACTGGTGGTGCGGCAGATTTTGTTTTTGAGGGAGACGCCGATGGCGGATCGAATCAATCCTCGTCATCGGCGGCGAGCGGCGGTGCGGGAGGGACGGGAGATGCCTCTGCTGCGGCCGGAGTCATCAAGGTGTTCGCCTCGATGACCAGTCCCGCAGGCGCCGTGCTTGGTAGTGGTTCCGCCAAGGGCCGTTATTCTGAAGACATCACCATCAGCTCCGCTGGCTTCAATGGGCTCAAGGCCCGCATCCTTACCAGTGTGTCTCTGCAGGGGAAGATCGACCCGCAGGGCTCTGGGGGCGGTCAGGTTATTTTTGGGTTTGGGCTTGGCACCCCTTCGACCGTGTTCAGTGGTAGCTGGACCGGCACTGCTGATCCGAGTATCACAACCGGCGGATTCCCGTCGGAGTTTGTGAGTGCAACCCTTGGCGGGCCGCTGTTCTTCTCTGGAATCCACGAACAACTCTTCGAGATAACGATTGGCGCTAGTTTCCGCATCGCTGAATCTCTCGATCTAAGCACCTTCAAAGTAGGCTGCCAATCTGCTGGTTTTAATGGTGGTTGCGCGGAATCAGCACAAGGCTCCGTCGATGTCGACTTCGGCCACTCGTCGTATTGGAACGGCATCTCTGCGATCTCATTGCAAGACCCGAATACGGGAGCTTTCAACCCCGCTGACTTGAATCTCTTCAGCTTAAGTTCAACCTCGGGTGCCAACTGGTTCGAATCCTTCGTGCCACAAGCACCGGTGCCGCTGCCGGCCGCTGCATGGTTGTTGGGCTCTGCGCTCGGAGCCTTCGGATTGGTGCGCCGGCTCGCGAGATGAATCGGCCCTAGCAGCCTGTCGGACCCAAGTTGGTAGATTAGCTGTGCGACGTGCGGGACGTGCGGGTACACCCACCATTCGAACCGACAGCCGTGCCGCAGCATGCAACGAAAAGTGGGTGTCCCAGACTTTCCCCTCCAGACTTTCCCCTGAACGAGAGTTTTTCAGAAGATGCGGATCTCGCGCCTCTGACGGATCATTGGAACGATAGCCAGGAGGTCGCCTGTGGCGACGCCTTTTCGGAACAGCCACCGGGGGCATCCGGTGGCCTCACTCCATCCCCGCCTGCTCAGGCTTTCGGCGTCTTGCGCCCCTTGCGGCCGCCCCCGTCCTGTCGCGACTTCACGATTTCCGAATGCAGTTCGGTGACGTGCTTTTCCAGCGAGGTAGTCAGATGCAGCAGGCCCTCGACGATGCCGAGCAGCGCCACGTCGTGACTGGACTTGATGGCGCGATGCGCGTCTTTTAAAGATTGCCTGGCCCGGACGTATGACATGGCGCCTCCCGGTTGATCAGCCGCTGATTCGGATTCGTATCAGTTCTGCGCTGTCGCAGGTGGCTGCATGATGAAAATTTCGACGCGCCGGTTTTGCGCGCGCCCCGCCACCGTGGCATTGCTTGCCATTGGCTGGTGCGAGCCGGCCCCTTCAACCGAAACGCGGGGCACAGCGACGCCGCGCGAAGAGAGCTGTACGCGCACGCTCTCGGCGCGGCGTAGCGACAGGGGATCGTTGATCGCATCCGAGCCGGTGGTGTCGGTGTGACCGACGATACGCACGGTGGTGCCGGGGTTCGCCTGCAGGGTCTGGGCAAAGCGATCAATCACAGGGCGCAGATTGTCCTTCACCTCAGACTGCCCGGTATCAAAGGACAGATCGCTCGGGATCTCGAGTTTGAGTTCATTGGCGGTCGTCTGGGTGACGGCGATGCCGGTGCCGGCAGTCGCCACCTCCATCTCCTGTTTCTGCTTTTCCATATTCTCATTCCACAAGTAACCGCCGCCTGCGCCCACGGCCGCACCGACGCCTGCGCCGATCGCCGCCGCCTTACCACCGCCCACCAGACCACCAATGATCGCCCCGGTCGCGGCGCCGATGCCCGTGCCGGTCGCGGTTCGGCGCTGGCCTTCAGACACGTTGGCGCAGCCGCTCACGGCCAGCGCGGCGATGACGGCCATCAGGACTTGGGTGTTTCGCATGTCGATGTCTCCCTGGCATGAATAGACGGCGGATCGTGTTGCCGACTCTGGGCAATCGCAGGCGTGGCCGTCTGTGCGATGGCGTACCCAGGTCGGGTGCGTTGCCCATTGCAGCCAGCGATCCGGATTGGACGTTTCGCGTGCGGACGGCGCCGCTTGCCGCGGCACGCCGAGCGGCTGAGAATCACCGCTGGATGATGTCTCGTGAACAGCGTTGTAGCAGCCAATGACGCCGCCAGATTTACTCAAGGATGCCTTGCCGCGCACATTCGCGGATCTCGATCTCGCCACCGGGCTGCCGAAGGGCAGCGCCTTTCGTGCGTTCAAGACCCTGCTGCCCCGCCTGGTGGAAGGGCGAGACTTCCATTGTTGTGACTGCCGCACGGCTGACGACTGCTGCGCCGACTGGATCGCGAGCGGGCGTTTCTATCGGGGCACGGTCACGGCGGTGCTGTTGGCCGACAGCGGGGTGGCCGCCGTGCGCGCCGCGCTGGCGGGCGACTAGCACCCCCGTTTGACTCCTCGCCTTCACGGACGCGCATGTCCCACACCATCACCCTCACCGAGATTGCAGATCGGGATGTCCACGATGCCATCCTGAACTCGCTCGTGGCGTACAACGCCAGCCGGGCCGGCCCCAATCACGGCAGGCCACTGGTGCTCGAAGTCCGCGATGAGGCCGGTTCCGTCAGCGGCGGCCTGTGGGGCTACACCAGCTACGGCTGGCTGTTCACGGAACTGTTCGTGCTGCCTGCGGCCTTGCGCGGCCAGGGAGTAGGCCGCGAGATGCTGCGCATGGCGGAAGCGGAGGCCCGCGCGCGCGGCTGTCACAGCGCCTGGCTCGACACCTTCGAGTTCCAGGCCAGAGCCTTCTACGAGAAATTCGGCTACGAATGCTTCGGCGAGTTGCCGAACTATCCGCACGGTCATGCGCGCTACTTCATGAAGAAGTCGCTCACTGAGACCACCCGTTGAACCACGACCGATGTCAGCGCTACAGGGATGTGCTCGAGCGGTCCGCGAAACGGAACTGATGGGCCAGCGCGGGACGGGGCACGGGCCTCTTCATCGATGGCGCGAGGCTGAAGATGTGGGGCTTCCGGCCTCAGCCCAACGGCCGCGGCGAGGCTCCGTGACAGCAACCTACATCGATCGACAACGTTTGCCATGGTCAATCGCAGTGTCCGGCGCTGATGCCCCAGTGGCTGCTCGTGGTGGGGAATTTTCGATGAAAGCGATGAGTTTGCAGCCGTCGCGATGGCCGGATATCCATCCGGCACGCAGATCTGCACGGGATGAAGCTGACGCTCTAAACTCGCGGCGCACCCGGTCGACAACATCGGGTAGTCACTATGAAACGGACATCACCATGGACGCTATCGCCGGCCACTCGGGGTCCCTCAGCCGCGCGCTGCAATTATTCCGCCAGGAGGCCAATGGCGCAGACGCTGCCGGTGGTCACCGCAGACGCGCCAGACCGGTGGAAACTGGCGGTGCGCAGCGCGTCCATCAGGGTCGTCGCAACGGCGAGCTTGAAGAGGCGGGCAAGCCGGCGCGCGTGGCGTCAGATCCGCAGGCCGCTTCAGCGGCGGCTCTCAGCTACCGGCGCGCTGAAGGGACTTCGCTGTTCATCAAGACCCAGGAAGGGGACACGATCGAGCTGAAGATCCGGTCGCGCGAGTCTGGCGCCATCCAGGCCGCGCAGATGCAGGATGGCGAGCAAACGCTAACAGCAGTCCAGCAGCAGACGCAAAGCAGCACCCGCATTTCACTCGCAGTGAAAGGCGATCTGAACGAAGAGGAACTGGCTGCGATTCGAAACGTCGTCGAACAGGCCGATGCACTTGCCCAGCAGTTCTTCGAGAACGATGTCGCCGGCGCTTTCGCTGCGGCCGCAAGCCTGCAGATGGATGGCGCGCAACTGGCGAGCGTGGGATTCAGCCTGAGCCTGCATGAACAGCTGACCTACACCGAAAAGTCCTATACCCGGCCGGCGAGCGCGCCGGCTATGAACAGTCATAAGCCCGCAGCCGCACCGGCGCAGGTCGCCGCGCATGAGCCTGCAGCGGGCGCGCAGACGCCCACGGCGGCGACGCTCGCGCCCAGCGCTACGCCTACGCCGGATGCCCGCCCTGCGCCACCTGCATTGGCCGATCCGCTCAGCAGCATCCGTCAATTCCTCAGCCAGTTGATGGATAAGATGTCGGCGTCGGTGGCCGGGCCACAGCTCGACATGGCGCTGAAAATCAGAATATTCCAGTCCGTCGTGACCACTGCGGCAACTGCCCAGCCCGCCGCTGGTGGCCAAGCGGCACCGCTTCCGGCGCTGGTGCCGGAAACCCTCGATGCGCTTGCCGCGCAACAGCAGCCTCCGTTGCGCACGCTTGCTTAACAGGCTGGTTAAAAACGCGCGAGGGCGCCGCCTGCAAGGCGCGGGGGCGTCGAGGAGCGTAGTTTATTGGGGGATAAATGAGCACCGCAGACGGGCCCGCAACGCCGCAGGCGGTGGCCGTCGCTGTTTTTCACCAGTCTGTCACTCAGCAGTCGGCCGTTTAGGCGACACCGTGAAGTGGGGAAATAGCTCGCAACAGGCACGATTCCGACTTAGCGCTTTCGCCATCGCTCGCGACTCCTGAGTAAGACCCTGCTCGGCATTTTCCAGTCAACACCGGGGGTGTGGCTGATGCAAGGTGCGCTGCCGGGCGATTGCGGGGCGACTGCCCGGCAACGCCACACCGCAGCAGCCGAATGCGCATATGATGTCGACCAGAGCGCCTGGATAAGGCGGCCGCTAAAGGTCGTCAAAATACGGCGGGCTGATGATCGCGCGCGGATGATTCAGGAAGATTCGCTCCTGGTGCGCAGGATGCGTGGGATCGAGTGACGCAAACCAGCGGCGGACTTCTGCCATCGGCGTATGGCGATTGTCCGGATCCCATTCGTCGGCCGTCGGCGTGAAGCAGTGGGTGCCTTGGCCGTTGCGCGCAATCGAGCTGCAAACCCATTCGAGCATGCGCTGGCACTCGCCGATGCTACGGATGAATACATCCTCGATGCGTGCGTCTGCGGGTACTTCCCAGCGCTCGGCGCGGTAGATCGGGCCGTGATCGATGATCTCGTCGATCTCGTGCACCGTCGTGCCATGGTGCGATCTGATACTGCGCTGGACGACCGGCTGGCACCACACCCCCCAGCACCCGCCATGCTCGGGCGGTCCCGGATGAATGTTCACCGCGCCGAATGTGGCCTGGCGCAGATGCGGCGCCTTCAGCACGACACCATTCACGTAGGAGATGATCAGATTGTAATCGCTGGCCTCGATGGCGGCGAACACGGCCGGTTTGGTGGCCATATTGCCCATCTCCCAAAAGCGCACCTGCGGATCGTGGAAGTAGCGGCTCGCGACGGACATGACCTCCGCAGCCGAATCCGGCACGGAAGTCAGCAGCAGCGCACGATAAACTTCGCTCATGGTCTTTCCCTCACGCCAGCTCAAAGCCCGCGTAGTCACTCGCCGCCACCTCATCGCATTTCTGTCGAAATGTTGGCAGCCCGCCGCCGTAGAGCTGGAACACGCGCGCCTTGCCCGGAATATTTGCGCCCATGAACCACGACGATGTTTCCAGCAGCAGGGTGCCGGCGACGGTGCTGGCCACATGTTCGACCCACGCTTCCTCCGCCGCCGGCGTGGCCGTGATGAAGCTGAGCTGTCGCTCGCGCATGTAACGGATAGTGTCGGTGACCCATTCCACATTCTGTTCGAGACAGCGCGGCACGTTGCAGAAGCCGGCGGCGTTCTGCGGTCCGCCGCCGACGATGAACATGTTCGGAAAGCCGACACACTGCATGCCCAGCAAGGTGCTCGGTCCTGCAGACCATTTGTCCGCCAGGGACAGGTCATTTTCGCCGCGGATGTCGATGCGCCTGTGCGCGCCGGTGGCGGCATCAAAGCCGGTGGCGAAGATGATGATGTCGAAGTCGAATGCGGCATCGCTGGTCTCGATGCCGGTGGCTGTCATGCGCTCGATCGGCGTGGCCCGGGTGTCGATCAATTGCACGTTGGCGCGGTTGTAAGCCTCGAAATAACCGCTTTCGAGCGGCACACGCTTGGTGCCGAATGCGTGATCGGTCGGCGTCAGCAGCGCCGCGACCTTCGGATCCTGCACGCGTTCGCGGATCTTCTCGCGCACGAACTCGGCGACCGTTTCATTGGCCGCACGGCTTGTCAGGATGTCGCTGAAGCCGCCGAGCCAGAAGCCGAAGCCCGGTTCCGCCCACTGTCGTTCATAGAGGGCGCGGCGCTCTTCGTCGCTGATATCGAAGGCCGAGCGCGGATCAAAATCATGGATGAAGGCGCCGAAGGATTCGCGGCACTTCTGAAACATCTCGGGGTAGCTCGCCCGTATCCGGGCCTGGCTCGCGGCGTCGATGGGCCTGTTGTGCAGCGGCTTGCAGTAATTCGCAGTGCGCTGAAACACGGTGAGCTGGCCGATATTCTTCGCGATCTCGGTGATCAGTTGCACGCCCGTGGCACCGGTGCCGATCACCGCCACGCGCTTGTCGCTGAGGTCGACCGGATGATGCGGCCAGCGCGCGGTATGCCAGCACTCGCCCTGAAAGTCTTCACGCCCCGGCATGTCGGGCGTATAGGGTTCGGACAGGCCGCCGATCGCCGTGATCATGAAACGTGCGCGAAGCTGGCTGCCGTCTGCGGCGGAGATCAGCCATTCCCGCCGTGTGGCATCGTATCGGGCAGCACTGACGCGCGTGTTGAATTGGATGTCGCGCCGCAGATCGAAGCGGTCGGCAACGTGCTGCAGATAGCGCAGGGTCTCCGGCTGGGCAGCGAAGTGCTCGCTCCACTCCCACTCATTCAGCAGTTCAGGTGAGAACGAGTAACCGTAGGTATACGACTCCGAATCGAAGCGCGCCCCCGGGTATCGATTCCAGTACCAGGTGCCACCGACATCGGTGCCGGCTTCGAGCACCCGCACCGAGCACCCCAACTCGCGCAATCGATGCAGCAGATAAAGCCCGGCGATGCCGGCGCCGATGATGACGGCATCAAATTCAGCAGGAGGTGGGTCCAGATACTGGCTCATGTTTTCGCCTCAGGGGTTGATGGAGCGCCGCGCGCCCTCAAGACTAAATAAGTGCGCGAAAATCCGCTACCACAAACCCGACTGCGGCTGGGCGGCAGTGTCGGATAATCTGCGGTAACCGTGCGCGCGCGAGCGATACGGGGACCCAAAGTAGGGCGACGCTAGCGTGCCCGGCACTACCGCCGCGGGTCGCACCCCCTGCCTGAACGAGATTGACGCTCCGCTATTTGGCATCACTTGAAAACACGGCGAGCGCCGCGAGCCGTCATTGCACGTAGTGACGCAATGCCGCAATCGGGCATGAGGCTGCGTTGACAGTGCCCATTCGCCAGTGCATGTTCGCCCGATGAAATGCCAGCACACCATCCATCACGCCCAGAGCCATCGGGGATGGAACAACGCGAACCCGCCGGTGCTGCACATCGCCCCCGGCGACACGATCGAATTTCATACGCTCGATGCGTCCGACGGACAGTTGACGCCGCAGTCCGCCGCCGCGGCGCTGATGCACCTCGACTTTGCGCGGGTGAATCCCGTCGTGGGCCCGGTGTATATCGATGGCGCGGCGCCAGGTGACGCGATCAGGGTGACCCTGCTCGACTTTGCGCCGTCGGGCTGGGGCTGGACCGGCAATATTCCGGGCTTCGGCCTGCTGACGGATCAGTTCCCCGCGCCGCATCTGCATCACTGGCATTACGACCCGACGGCTCGCACGCCGGCACTTTACGGACCGGGCGGCCGTGTGCCCCTGAAACCGATGTGCGGCACACTCGGGCTCGCGCCGGCCGCAGCAGGCCTGCATTCAATCGTTCCGCCGCGTCGTGTGGGCGGCAATATGGATATCCGCGATATCGCTGCCGGCACGACGCTCTATTTGCCGGTCGAGGTCGCCGGCGGTTTGTTCAGTCTGGGCGATGCGCATGCGGCGCAGGGCGACGGTGAAATTTGTGGCACGGCAATCGAGACCGCGTGCACGGTCGCGGCGCGGTTTGAACTGGTAAAGCAGGCCGGCCTGAAGTTCCCCCGCTTCACCACCCCCGGCCCGGTAACGCGTCATCTCGACCACGCGGGCTACGAAGTGACGACAGGCATCGGGCCGGATTTGATGGCGGCGGCGCGCGCTGCCGTGGCCGGCATGGTGGATCTGCTGGCTGCGAACCATCAGATGAACCCGATCGACGCTTACCTGCTGTGTTCGGTGTGCGGCGACCTGCGGATCAGTGAGATCGTCGACATGCCGAACTGGATCGTAGCGTTCTATTTTCCGCGCAGCGTGTTTGAATAGCGGTGGCACGCGGCCGGCGCGCCGCGGTGTCGATTCAGATCGAAGATTGAGCGACAACCGGATTGCCTCGCGGGGCGGATGAAGAGCGGGCAACGCTGCGCCTGGGCGTGTTCTCCGCCATCGTGTCCGCCTCTCCGGCAGACGAAGCAATACCGGCGATAGCGCTCGACCAGCGGTCAACAACCGCCACGGGCTGAGGCAGCATCGGCAATCGCAACCGTGATCTGGCGCAGTATCGATGCCAATCCGCGGCCCGGCATTCCGCCCGCCGGCAGGCATTCCGGACCTAAAAAAAGCCGCCCGAAGGCGGCTTTTTCAACTCGCTCGTGCGAGCGGGTCTGCGCTCAGTACGCGTCGCGGCGCGGCGCGCGGGCTTCGCGCGGCTTCGCTTCGTTGACGCGCATATTGCGGCCCTGGAGCGGGTGCTCGTTCAGGGTCTTGATGGCCTGTAAGGCCTGCGAGTTATTCGGCATTTCAACGAAGGCGAAACCCTTCGACTGGCCGGAGAATTTGTCCATGATCACCGATGCGGTGGAAACTTCACCGGAAGCGGAGAAAAGGCCATGGAGGTCGGAGTCGGTGACGCCATAGGCAAGGTTGCCAACATAAATATTCATTCAAATCTCACAAACTATAGAGTGTGCGTTGTCATGGATCTCGACACGGGCAGTCAATCACACAAGTCTGCCGCGTGCCGACTTGCCGTAAAACGGCAAATTCATTGTCGCGAATGAAGTGTCCGATGAGAGAGGGTCAACGGGGAGGCTTGATCGCGGGGAGTGTGCAGAGCGCGAAAGGTCGGGCCGTGCATGTAGTGGCTTGCACGCTACGCTTCACGGGCGAATAAAGATAGCGCTTTCTTCGTTCTGCTTCGCCGGGCGCACGAAACGGCGTTCTGAAGCAGGCGGCGGGAACAGCGTGCGGCGCATGAAAGGGCCCGAGTCCGCCGCTACCACAGCCGGGCCAGGACGGTGATCGCGCTCACAGCAGCCCGTTCACGCCACGACGATGTCGGCGGTGATCGAGTTCGCGATGTAACACTCGTCGTGCGCGCCATGATGCAGGGCTTCGAGATCTGCGGCGGTCGGTTGCGTGTCGCCACTGAACACGATGCGGGGATGCAGCGTAATGCGCGTGATCGCGAACTTGTCGCGCGCGTTCTTTTCCATGAGCCCTTCGGCGTCGTCTTCATAGCGGTCGATCACGAAGCCTCGTTTGCCGGCGAGGAACAGGAACGTCAGCATGTGACAGCTCGCGGCGGCAGCGACCAGAGCTTCTTCCGGATCGACTGCTTCTGCGGTCGAGAACGGGACGGGCACCACCAGCGGGGACGACGACGCTGGCACGGTGATGCCGCCATCGAACTGCCAGACATGCGCCCGACTGTAGCGGCCACGGGCGAAGTCGCCAGCATGGCGGGCCCAGGAAACGTTGGCGTGGTAAAGGTGCATGTGGCGCTCCGGGCTGGATGCTGTGAGCGTTGGATTCTACTGCCCTCAGCAATCCGGCACATTCACCGCGAGCCCACCGGTGGACGTTCCCTTACCGCTCGCCAGCATCGGCCCCATGGTGTGCGAATTCGACGGGCCGATGCCTATCTTGAATAGAGCGGGGAGCGACAGATTCATTTACGCCTACACCGTTTGCAGATACCAGTCATAGTCCTGGTTGCTGATTTCTCCAAGGTAGCGTTGAGACTCGCTGCGTTTCACCGCCGAATAGATCTCGACGAAGCGCTTGCCGAAATAGTCTTTCGTTATCGCCGATAGCGCAAAGCGCTCGATCGCCAGCGGCCAGTGCACCGGCAGCGCCGGCGCATCGGTGACCTGATAGCCATCGCCGGCAACTGGCGCGCCAGGATCGATTTCGCGATCGATCCCGTGGTCGGTGCCGGCCAGCACCGCGGCGGCAGCGAGATAGGCATTCGCGTCAGCGCCGCAGATTCGATGCTCGACATGGCGCGTGTCCGCCGGACCGGTCGGCACCCGCATCGATACGGTGCGATTGTTGATGCCCCAGGTCGGGAACAGGGGGGCATAACTGTTCGCGCAGAAGCGACGATAGGAATTCGCGTGCGGTGCGAACAAAGCCATCATGTCAGCGGCGGTTTCGGCCATGCCGCCGATCGCATGCCGTAGCAGCAAGGTGCCGGCCGGATCGTCGCTCGCGCAAAGATTCCTGCCCTGCTCGTCGACGATGCTCAGATGCAGATGCGTGCCGGAACCGGAGCTGCCGCCAAAGGGCTTCGCCATGAAGCAGGCGAGAAAGCCGTGCTTCGCGGCCACGCCTTTGACGAGCCTGCGATACAGCGTCGCTTCGTCCAGCGCGCGCAGGGCGTCGGCGCGGTGCGTCAGCGTGATTTCAAGTTGTCCAGGGCCGAATTCTGAGATGGCGGTTTCCGCCGGCAGACCCTGTACGTCACAGGCGCGGTAAACATCGTCGAAGAACGGCCCAAGCGCCTCGACTTCATCGATGCTGTACACGTGCGGATGCCGGCCACGCGGCGCGACGGGCACCGGCGGTCGGCTGTGCGCGCTCCGGCCTTCGAGCAGGTAGAACTCGAGTTCCACCGCCATCACTGGATGGAGCCGCCGCTTCTTCAAGCGCTCAATCACGTTCATCGCCACCAGCCGCGGATCGGCGGCGGCGGATGGCAGGCCGAGTTCGGGGTCGAGCATGATCAGCACCTGGGCGGTGGGTGCGGCGAGCCACGGGCAACGCAGCAACGTACCGGGCACCGGAAACGCAATGCAGTCCATGTCGCCGACTTCCCACAGCAGACCGGTGTGTTCGGCGTCTTCGCCGCTCAGCGTCAACGCCGCGATCGAACTTGGCAGCGGACGCCCGCGCGCATAGAGCGCTGCGAGCTCGACCGGCCGCAGGGATTTGCCCCGCAGCACGCCGTTGTGATCGGTCAGCATCATCTGGACGTGACGGATGTCCGGATTGGCGGCGAGGAATTCGCGGGCTTCAGCCGGCGACGCGCGATGGTTCATGCAGATACTCCAGGGAAAATCAGGGGCGGCAAAAGGCCTCAATCCGTTCAGTCATCAAGCGGCGAGAAATCGGCCAGACCGGCGCAAAGACGGGGCGGCGGCTGGGCCAGGGTGCCGGGATCGCGCGTACCCGCTTCGGTCAGACAGGCATCCACCGCATCGAGCAGCGCCCTGACGGCGTCGTGTCTCGTGTCCGGGCTCGCCAGCAGCATGTTGTGAAACGGCGTGATCACGATGCCGCGGTTCAGCAGGTACAGATGCAGCAGGCGTTCGAGCACCGGTTGCGCTGCCGCTTCAGCCTCGCGCCCGGTCCGCGGTGGTGTGGCGCAGGCCTGGAATTCGCAGCGCGCGCCGAGTTGCGTGACGCACCAGTCCAGAGCGTGACACGCAAAGACGGCGCGCAGGCCGTTGGCGAGTTCGCCGGCTGTCGCTGCCATGCGGGCGTAATGCGCGTCGGTCATCAGGTGCTCGAGTGTGGCCCGCAGCGCGGCGAGCTGCAGCGGGTTGGCCGACAAGGTGGTGCCGATGCCGGTGCGGCCCGGCGCCGCGTTGGTCCACGCACTGTGCATGGCGCTCGCGAGTGCCGCGCTAACGCCATAAACCGCGCACGACAGTCCGCCGGCGATGGTTTTGCCGATCACGAGAGCGTCCGGTTCGAGCCCATGCGCCCGCGTATAACCGCCGGGGCCGCTGCTGAGGGTATGGGTTTCGTCGACCAGCGGCAGCGTGCCATGTTGACGCGTCAGCGCGCGCAAGACGGTGTGAAAGCCGGGCTCGGGCAGCACCATGCCGATGTTCGTCAGTACCGGTTCGCAGAGCACGGCGGCAACGTCGTTCGCCGCCAGTGCCGCCGCCAGTGCTGCGGGATCGTTGAACTCGACGACGCGCGTCGTCGCCGCGACATCGCCGACCTGCCCGAGCAGACCGGGTGCAACGCAGCTGCGGCCGTCGACCAGACGCACCTGCGTGTCGTCCACCGCGCCGTGATAGCAACCATCGAACACGACAATCGTTTGCCGGCCCGTCGCCGCCCGCACCCAGCGCAGCAGAAACCGGTTGGCATCCGAGGCGGTGGTCGCAACCTGCCAGTAAGGCAGGCCGAAACGGCGGCTCAGTTCGGCGCCAACCCATGCAGCGTCCGGCCCCGGCAGCATCGTGGCGAGGCCGCGCGTTGCCTGCTCGCCAAGGGCGGCGGTGAGCGCCGGTGGGCTGTGGCCGAACATCGCTGCGGTATCGCCGAGGCAGAAGTCGCTGTAGGAATGGCCGTCGACATCGGTGAGGCGCGCACCGTTGGCGTGCCGGATGAACAGCGGAAACGGCAGCGGCCAGTCGCGCATCCAGTGCAGCGGCGCGCCGGCGAACCAGTGTTCGTGGGCCGCCGCCGCCAGCCGCGCCGATTCAGGGTTGGCGGCCTGATAGCGGACGGCTTCGCGCTCACGCAGCGCAGCCAGCGTGGCGGATGAAAACGGGCTGGTGTTGAAACGGGCGGCGGCGCTGGCCATGGTGGTCATCATAAGGCGGTTCCTCGGCCAAGCGGTGCCGGCCTGCGCCGTCGCGCTGCTTTTCGCAGGCATGGGGCGCCCGTTACCATGGCCCCATGAACACCCTTGCCCGCGATAAGCCCGCTGCCGACGGCTATGCGATGCCGGCCGAATGGGCGCCGCAAGCGCAGGTCTGGATGATCTGGCCTGAGCGCCCGGACACCTGGCGGCAGGGCGCTGTGCCCGCCCAACATGCGTTTGCGCAGGTCGCCAACACCATCGCCGATCACGAACCGGTGACGCTCGGGGTCTCGCACCGCCAGTACGCGCTGGCGCGGCGCCTGCTGGTGCCGGCTGTCAGGCTCGTTGAACTCACGACCAACGACGCCTGGACGCGCGACACCGGCCCGAGCTTCGTGCGCCATCCCGGCGGCGAGGTGCGCGCGGTCGACTGGATCTTCAATGCGTGGGGCGGGCTGCACGGCGGCCTCTATTTTCCGTGGGATGCGGACGACCTCGTCGCTGAGAAAATCGCGGATCTCGAACGCCTGACGCGCTATCGGGCCCCGTTGGTGCTCGAGGGGGGTTCCATCCATGTCGACGGCGAAGGCACTTGCCTCACCACGGAGGAATGCCTGCTGAACCCGAACCGCAACCCGTCCCTGGGCCGCGCCGACATCGAGCAGTGCTTGCGAGATTACCTCGGCGTGTCGACGGTGCTGTGGCTGGGGCAGGGCGTGCTGAACGACGAAACCGACGGCCATATCGACAACCTCTGCTGCTTTCTGCGGCCCGGTGTCGTGGCGCTCGCCTGGACGAATGACCCGGCCGATCCGCAACACGCCATCTCGCAGGATGCCTGGGCGCGCTTACAGGGGATGCGTGACGCGCAGGGCCGCGCGCTTGAAATCGTCAAACTGCCGATCCCGACGCAGCCGGTATGCATGACGGAGGAAGAGGCGCGTGAAGTGGCGCATGCCGCCGGCACCTTCACGCGGCCCGGCGGCTTCCGGCTTGCCGCGTCGTATGTGAATTTCCTGATCGTCAATGACGCGGTGATCGTGCCCGCCTTTGGCGATCCGAACGACGCGCGCGCGGCGAGCATCCTGGCGGAGCAGTTTCCTGGCCGCGCGATCCGCCAGGTGCCGGGGCGCGAAATTCTCTATGGCGGCGGGAACGTTCACTGCATCACGCAGCAGCAGCCGCGCTGACGAAGACGGACGCGCGGGCAGGGAACACCGGGAAGACGGAGAGCAAGGAGGATACTGAATCTGGATGGCTGCGCCACGCCAGTGACTCAATCGCCCCCGCCACGCTTTTTCTCCGTGACGGCTTGCCAGTCGATCAGCCCGCACGGAAGCGTCATCGCCCGACGTCTGCCACTGAATTCCCGGTGCGCCCCGGCCTCACGCATTCAAGCACGCGACCACGCGCAGTTCGCTAGCACTGATGCTGACGGTAGTGGGTCAACACGATCGAATCGCCGGCAATCAGCTGGACCTGCCAGGGCATCAGAACCTTTCAACCATCCATGTCACGTCGAATCCGCCATCTTCGCGTCGCGCTGGCGGGTCTTTTCTGCCTGATTGAGCACGAGACCCGCCGCCACCACGCCGAGTGCAACGATCACCACCATCAAGGTCGCCAGCGCGTTGATCTCCGGCGACAGCCCGAGCCGGACCTTCGAATAGATCACCATCGGCAGGGTGGTGGCCCCCGGTCCGGACACAAAGCTCGAAATCACCAGATCATCGAGCGACAGCGTGAACGCGAGCAGGAAGCCCGAAACCAGGGCCGGCATGATGATCGGCAGTGTGATCACGAAGAACACCTTGGCGGGCCGCGCGCCTAAATCCATCGCAGCCTCTTCGATGGACGGGTCCATGCCCGTCAGCCGCGACTGCACGACGACCGCGACATAGGCGAGCGCGAATGTCGTATGCGCGATGATGATGGTCAATGTGCCGCGGCCGGCCGGCCAGCCGAAAGCCTGCTCCATCGCGACGAACAGCAGCAGCAGCGACAGGCCCGTGATCACCTCCGGCATCACGAGCGGCGCTGTCGACAGACCCGACAGCAAAGCGCGGCCGCGAAAATGGCCGAAGCGCGTCAGACACACAGCGACGAGCGTGCCGAGAACGACGGCGAGCAGTGCGCTGATCGCCGCGATTCTCACTGACAGCCAGGCGGCGCCGAGGATCTGTTCGTTCCGCATCAGGGACGAATACCAGCGCGTCGAGAACCCGCCCCACACCGTCACCAGTTTCGACTGATTGAATGAGAAGAACACCAGCGACAGGATCGGGATGTAGAGGAATGCAAAGCCCGCCATCAGCCAGGCCCACAGGGCGGGATTCCTACGGCGACTCATCGCGCTGCCTCCGCGCGGCGCTCAAGCCAGTGCTGGAAGCTCATGATCACGAGCACCAGCGACAGCATTGCGATCGCCACTGCCGAAGCGATTGGCCAGGCGCGGTTCGAGAAGAATTCATCCCACAGCACCTTGCCGATCATCAGTGTTTCCGTGCCGCCCAGCAGATCAGGAATCACGAACTCGCCGAGTGCCGGAATGAACACCAGCGAGAAGCCGGCAATGATGCCGGGCAGCGACAGCGGCAAGGTGATCGTCATGAAGGCCTTCAGCGGCCGGCAGCCGAGATCCTCTGCCGCTTCGATCAGCGTGAGGTCCATTTTCTCGAGCGTGGCATACAGCGGCAGAATCATGAACGGCAGATAGGAGTAGACGATGCCGACGTAGACGGCAAAGTTGGTGCGCATCATCACGATGGGCTGGTCGATGATGCCGGCCGCCATCAGCAGATTGTTGATGACGCCGTTGTTGTTCAACAGCCCGATCCACGCGTAGACGCGCAGCAGGAAAGACGTCCAGAACGGCAGCACCACCAGCATCAGCAGCACGCCGCGCCACCTGGGCTCGGCGCGCGCCATCACATAGGCCATCGGATAGCCGATGAAAAGACAGATCAGCGCCGAGAAGAACGATATCTGCATCGAACGCAGATAGGCTTTCCAGTACAGCGCGTCCTCGGCGATAAAAAGGTAATTGCCGACATTCAGCTTCAGCGTCACGTAACCCTGCTCGGCAACGTCGACGAGCGAAGAATAGGGCGGCTGCGCGATCAGCTGATCTGCAAAAGAAATCTTCAGCACGATCAGGAACGGAATCAGGAAGAACAGCGCGAGCCACCCGTAAGGCACGGCGATGACCAGGCCGCGCCCCGAGGTCACGCGCCCGAACAGATTCAGCAGCCAGCGCACGGGGGGAATGCGTACGAGTGCCCGCACCAACGGCTCCGCACTGACCGCGAGGTGGTCGCCCAGCGGCAGATAACCAAGCCGGCTCATGTCGTCAGCACGACGCCGCTCGAGGGATCCCACTGCAGCCAGACTCGCTGGTCCCAGGTGATGGCGTCTTCGGCATGGCGGATCAGGTTCGGCCGCGTGACCTTCACCATCTTGCCGCTGTCGAGTTTGACGTTGAACACGGACATGTCTCCCATGTAGGCAATGCCATCAATGACACCGTGCGCGCAGTTCTCGGCGGTCTGGGCCGGCGCTTCGTGGGTGATCGTGATTTTCTCCGGCCTTACCGCCACGCAGAGGTGTGCATTCGGCGGCGCCGCGACACCGTGATTGATGAAGATTGTGCAGCCGGCTTCCTCGGACGCGATGCGGACAAAGTCATTGTCCTCGTCGATGATGCGGCCTTCGAACATGTTCACGGTGCCGATGAAGTCGGCGACGAAGCGGCTGCTCGGAAATTCGTAGATTTCGCTCGGTGTGCCGACCTGCACGATCTGCCCGAGATTCATCACGCCGATGCGTGAGGCCAGCGTCATCGCTTCCTCCTGATCGTGGGTGACGACCATGAAGGTCACGCCGAGCTTGTCCTGGATGTTCATCAGCTCGAACTGCGTGGATTCCCGGAGTTTTCTGTCCAGTGCGCCGAGCGGTTCATCGAGTAGCAGCAGCTTCGGCTCCTTGACCAGCGAACGGGCCAGCGCCACGCGTTGCCGCTGGCCACCGGACAACTGGTGCGGCTTGCGCTTCGCGAACGAGGACAGTTTGACGAGCTCGAGCATCGACGCCACGCGCTCGAGGATTTCGCTTTTCGGCTTGTGATCCTGCTTGAGCCCAAAGGCAATGTTGTCCTGCACAGTCATGTGTGGGAAAAGTGCATAGGACTGGAACATCATGTTGACGGGCCGGCGATACGGCGGGATACCGGCCATGTCCTGCCCGTCGATGAAGATTTTGCCGCTGGTCGGCTCTTCGAAACCGGCCAGCATGCGCAGCAGCGTGCTCTTGCCGCAGCCGGAGCCGCCGAGCAGGCAAAACAGCTCCTGCTTATAGACGTTCAGCGAGACGTTGTTCACGGCCATGAAGTCACCAAATTTTCTGGTGACGTCCTGGATCAGGATATAGGGCGCAGCCGTCGGGTCCTTCCAGGGCTCGATGGCCTCAAGTTCGGGCTTTCTGCCTTCTTGCATGCCGGTTGCCCCCGCGTCCGGTTGACGGTCGAACCTTACTGGTTGGTCTTGATGCGCGTCCAGGTGCGGGTGACGAGGCGGTCGAAAGTCGGCGTGTTCACCACGTTCGGGAACAGGTTCTGCCTGGTTTCGGCATCCGGATAGAGGCTGGGATCGTTGCGGATTTCCGCGTTGACCAGCGGTGTCGCCGCCGCGTTCGCATTCGGGAAGTTCACGTAGTTCGTGATGGCGGCGGCGACTTCAGCGCGCAGCACATAATCGATGAACTTGTGCGCATTGTCGGCGTGCGGGGCGTCCTTCGGGATCGCCATCGTGTCGAACCACATCAACGAGCCCTCGCGTGGCACGTAATAGGTAATCTCGTTACCGTTCTTTGCTTCGGAAGCCCGATCGCGGGCGATGAAGACGTCGCCGCTCCAGCCGAGCACCAGGCAGACTTCCCCGTTGGCGAGATCGTTGATGTACTGGGACGAGTGGAAATATTTGATGTAGGGCCGGATGCTCATCAGCAGCGCTTCGACTTGCGCCAGGTCCTCAGGCTTCTGGCTGCCAGTCGGCAGGCCGAGGTAGCGGAGCGCGGTCGGGAAGGATTCAGATGGGGCGTCGAGCAGCGCGATGCCGCAGTCCTTGAACTTCGACAGGATCTCCGGCTTGAAGATCATGTCCCAGCTGCCCAGCGGCGCATCCGGCATCCGTTCCTTGATTTTTGCGACGTTGTAGCCGACGCCGGTCGTGCCCCACAGCCAGGGGACGATGTGTTTGTTCTCGAGATCGTAGCCAGCGAGAATTTTCATGATCTCGGGGTCGAGATTCTTGTAGTTCGGCAGCTTGCTGATGTCGAGCGGCTGAAAAATGCCGGCCTGAATCTGGCGGGCCACGAAACTCGCCGAGGGCACCACGATGTCATAGCCGGTGTTGCCCGCCAGCAGCTTGGCTTCGAGCACCTCGTTCGAATCGAAGACGTCGTAACGGACCTTGATGCCCGTTTCCTTCTCGAAGTTCGCGATCGTGTCTTCGGCGATGTAGTCCGACCAGTTGTATATGTTGAGGACCTGCTCGCCGCCGGCGGCGGGGCTCGCGGCCGGTGCCGTTGCGGCAGCCGTGGTGCTTTCCGTCTGGGCCGCCGGTTCTGAGGGGGCGGGGGCGGACCCTTCACCGCCGCCGCAGGCGGTCAACAGGATGGCGATGCAGGCCAGTAGCGGGCCATTGCGGAAAGTGCGTGCCATGTATGTTCTTCCTGGGTCGCGACGCGTCTATCGGGTCCTGCCGCAGGCTGGCGCCGCCGGTTGTCGGGGGCGGGCCGGGCGAGCTCGCGGCAAATTTTCTTATTCGGCTTTGTACTTCGACATTACGCGATTCGCCGGTCGACTAGCAACCGGCGTGGGTTGCGGGCCAGCGCGGTGCGCGCTGCGCCGAAGCGGGGCGTTTCAGCTGGGAATGCCCACCGCGCCGGCGGTCAAATCGAGACAGCGCCGCGCGAGATCGATCAGCTCGTCGATCTCTGCGTGCGTCATCACGAGCGGCGGCGAGATGATCAGGGTGTCCCACACGGCCCGCATCACGAGCCCGTTCGCGAAGCAGAAGTCCCGGCAAAGCGTGCCGACCTCGCCGAGTGGATCAAAGCGCTGTCGCGTGCCCTTGTCGCGTACCAGTTCCAGTGCACCGATGAAGCCGATACCGCGCGCCTCACCCACCAGCGGATGCGCTTCGAGTTCGCGCCAGCGCCGCTGCAGGTAGGGCCCGGTATCATCGCGCACGCGCTCGACGAGCCCTTCGTCGCGAATGATGCGAATGTTCCGCTCGGCCACCGCGCAGCAGGTCGGGTGACCTGAGTAGGTGTAGCCGTGAAAAAATTCGCCGCCCTCGTCGATCATTTTCTGCGCGATGTTGTCAGCCACCATCACACCGCCGATCGGCAGGTAGCCGGACGACATGCCCTTGGCCATCGCCATCATGTCCGGCTTGAAGCCGAAGGTTTCGCAGCCAAACCAGTGGCCGGTGCGGCCGAAGCCGCAAATGACTTCGTCGGCAATGAGCAGGATGCCGTACTGGCGGCAGATCCGCTCAATCTCGGGCCAGTAGGTCGCCGGCGGGATGATCACGCCACCGGCGCCCTGAATAGGCTCGCCGATGAAGGCGGCGACCGTGTCGGCTCCAAGTTCAATGATTTTGGCCTCGAGCCAGCCAGCCGCCCTGAGGCCGAACGCCGCAGGGGTGAGATCGCCGCCGAGCGCATACGAGTACGGCGGATCGATGTGCACGATACCCGGGATCGGCAGATCGCCGTGCGCATGCATCGCCTTCATGCCGCTGAGGCTTGCGCCCGCCACGGTGCTGCCGTGATACGCCTGCCAACGGCTGATGATGGTCTTGCGCTGCGGTTGGCCCATCACGTCCCAGTAACGGCGCACGTAGCGCACGATGGTGTCGTTCGACTCGGAGCCGGAGCTCGTGAACATCACGTGGTTCATGTGCGCCGGCGTGACCTCCGCGAGCAGTTCGGACAGCGCGAGCACCGGCGGATTGGCGGTCTTGAAGAAGCTGTTGTAGTAGGGCAGTTCGCGCATCTGCTCGGCGGCGACGTCCGCGAGTTCGCTGCGGCCATAGCCCACGTTCACGCACCACAGCCCCGCCATGCCGTCGAGCAGGCGCGCGCCGTTCGAATCCCACAGGTAGACGCCGTCGGCGCGCGTGATGATGCGCGCGCCGGTTTCGTGCAGCGCCTTCGTGTCGGTGAACGGATGCAGGAAATGCTTGCGGTCGATGGCCTGCCAGCCGGCGGTGTCGTGACGTTCGCTGATGGAAGTCATACGTTGAGTAACAGAAATTCCCGCTCCCATGAACTGATGACGTGGAAGAACGTCTCGTATTCCTTGTGCTTGACCGCTGAATACGAGCGCACGAAGCGCTCGCCGATCAGCTCACACAGCGGCTTGCATTCCCGGAGCAGGCGCAGCGAGTCTTCGAGGCTGCGCGAGAGCTGATAGCCGAGGTTGTAGCCGCTGCCCGTCACCGGAGCGGTCGAGCGCAGGCCCTCAATCATGCCGAGATAACCGCAGGCCAGCGACAGTGCAATCGCGAGATACGGGTTCACGTCGGCGCCCGACACCCGGTTCTCGATGCGCGTGGATTGCGGCTCGGACACCGGCACGCGCAGGCCCACGGTGCGATTGTCGAAACCCCATTGCACGTTGATTGGCGCATAGCCGCCGCGCGCGATGCGCCGATAGGAGTTTACGTTCGGTGCGAAGAACGCCATCGCATGCGGAATGTACTTCTGCAGCCCGGCGATGTGCGCCATGAACAGATCCGTCAGCTTGCCGTCCGCCGTGGCAAAGATGCTTTCGCCGGTGATCTTGTCGACGACACTCTGATGGATATGCATCGCGCTGCCCGGCTCATCCTTCAGCGGTTTGGCCATGAAGGTCGCGTAGATGTTGTGCCGATAAGCTGCCTCGCGGCAGGTGCGCTTGAACAGGAAGGCCTGATCGGCGAGCTCCAGCGGATCGCCGTGCAGGAAGTTGATCTCCATCTGGGCGGCGCCTGATTCGTGAATCAGCGTGTCGATGTCGAGTTTCTGCTTTTCGCAGTAGGCGTAGATGTCTTCGAACAGCGGGTCGAATTCGTTGACGGCGTCGATGCCGTAGGCCTGCCGCGCGGTCTCCGGCCGGCCGGAGCGGCCGATAGGCGGTTTGAGTGGGAAGTCCGGGTCGATGTTCTTTTCGACGAGGAAGAACTCGAGTTCAGGCGCGACCACCGGCTTCCAGCCGCGGCGGTCGTAGAGCTCGATGATGCGCTTCAGGACGGTGCGTGGTGCGAGGTCGACTTCCCGCCCGTCGTTGTAATAGCAGTCGTGGATCACCTGCGCGGTGGGCTCCGCAGCCCAGGGCACGAGGCGTATCGTGTTGACGTCCGGCCGCAGTAGCATGTCCGGTTCGGTGGGGTCGGTGGTGTCTTCATCCGGATAGTCGCCGGTGACGGTCTGCACGAACACGCCTTCCGGCAGCCGCAGACGTTCTTCCTGCCAGAATTTGCTGGCGGGCATGATTTTTCCGCGCGCCACGCCGGAAAAGTCCGGGATGATACATTCGACTTCAGTGCAATTGCGCTCGCGCAGCCAGCGTTCGAGTGATCCGCGGCGGCTGCTGGCTTCGTCACTTTTTGATAGTTCGCTCATGAAGGGCCTCAGGTGGGTGGGGGCCATCACGCCGCACGCAAAGCGGGGGCGACGGGCCTCCACCATATGACTGTATGGCCATCATAGCCATTGCCCCTATGCAGGGGCCAGCGCGGACAGGCCGCGAAGCAGCGGCCATCGGTTGGCGCACGAGCCGTCCTGCGTGCGTGCGCCGGGTCGCCCGCACGCCTCGCGCAGGAACGGTTCAGCGTGGCCGGCAGGCTTGCCGCACCGTGGCCGGGCGGGCATGATGAACCGTCCTGCCTGGGCCAGATGATTGAATTGATGATGCTTAATGCCGCCACCGACGCCGTTGTGCGTTCGTATTACGCGGCCTCCGTGCCGGCCCCGGCGCCTGCCACCCCCCTGGCCGGCGACATCAACTGCGACGTCTGCGTCGTCGGCGGTGGCCTGACCGGCCTCACGGCTGCCCTCGAACTCGCCGAACGCGGCTTGCAGGTCGTGCTGCTTGAAAGCATGCACATTGGCTGGGGCGCGTCCGGCCGCAGCGGCGGTCAGCTGATTTTCGGTTATGCCTGCGAGATGCAGACACTCGCCGCGCTGACCTCCCCGACAGCAGCCCGGCAGCTGTGGCAATTCTCGCTCGACGGCCTCGCCGGGGTGCGCGCGCGTGTGCTGCGCCATGCCATCGACTGCGACTGGGCCGATGGCCAGCTGCATGTGGCAATCAAGCCGCGGCAACGCGCCGAACTGCACGCGTATCGCGCTCACCTCGAACGTGACTACGGGTATGCAGGCCTGCAGTTCCTCGACGCCGAAGCGCTGGCCGGACACATTCACAGCCCGCGCTATTGCGCCGGACTGTTCGATTCGCGTGGCGCGCACGTCCATCCCCTGAAGTACACGCTGGGCCTCGCCGCCGCGGCGCGCGCCGCGGGCGTGAGCATTTTCGAAGGCACCCGGGCGCTGCGCCTCACGCGTGGGGCCGCGCCGCGCGTGCATTGCGCGCAGGGCGAGGTGCGTGCACGCCAGATCGTGCTGGCCGGCAATGCGTATCTCGGCGCGCTGGTGCCCGAGCTCGCACGCAAGATCATGCCCGTAGGCACCTACATCGTCGCGAGCGCGCCGCTCGGTGCCGAGCTCGCGCAGGCCTGCCTGCCGACCAACGCTGCCGTCACCGACATCAACTTCGTGCTCGATTATTTCCGCCTGTCCGCCGACCACCGCATGCTGTTCGGCGGGCGCGTCAGTTATTCGAAGATTCCGCCGCCCAATCTCGCCGGCTCGATGCGCCGGCGCATGGTGCGGGTGTTCCCGCAGCTCGCGCAGGTGCCCGTCGAGTACGCCTGGGGTGGCTATGTTGATATCACGATGAACCGCGCACCGCATTTTGGGCGGCTCGATAACACGCTTTACTTTGCGCAGGGCTTTTCCGGCCACGGCATGGCCGCCACCGGCCTCGCCGGGACCGTGCTCGCAGAGGCCATCGCCGGCGACCTGCAGCGGCTCGATGTGTTCGCGCGGATCCCGCATCGCGACTTTCCCGGTGGCCCGCTGCTCAGAATGCCGTCACTGGTGGCTGCGATGACATACTACCGCCTGCGCGATTTGCTGTAGCAGCCATGCGTGTCCGCGGCCCGCTGACCTGGCCGTCGAATGCAGTGCCCGGCGGGCTGCTGCTCGCCACCTTCGCCGTGTATGCCTGGCTCGCACGCGGCAACCCGCAGGTCGGTTTTCTGGCCGACGATGCCCTCTATCTGATGATGGCAGACATCTACTCGCCCTATCGCGAAGCGACCGGCGCTGCCTATGACCACGTACGGCAGTACAGCCATCTGCCGCCGATCTTTTCGCTGCTGCTCGCGGTGGCGGGCGCCGGCGTCGAACAGCTCAGCGCGGCGCGACTGGTGAGCGCGGTGTGCATGGCTGCTGCGTGGGCGCTTTATCTGTGGTGGCTGCATCGCGCCGGCGTGCCGCGCCTGACGGCACTGCTGCTGGCAGGGTTCGGTGCGTGGACCCCGGCAACGCTGATCTACACCGTCGACTTGTGGAGTGAGGGGCTGTACGTCGCACTGGTGATGGTGTGTCTGCTATTGATGCAGATCGTCGAGCCGCGCGTGGCGGATGCTGACCGGATGCTGTCAATGTCGCGCGGCCCGGTAGCGGGCTCCAGCCTGCCGGTCCTGCTCGCGCTGGGCGTGACGCTGACGCTGGTCGTGGCGACACGCAGCATCGGCGTCGCGCTGCTGCCGGCGCTGCTGCTCACCCTGCGTGCCCGCGGTCTGCGCGCGGTTGCGGTGGTGGCCGTGGCGGCGGTCGCAACCCGGCTCGCACTGTCACCGTTCGAGCTTGGCGCCGCCGCGCCGTCGTATCGCGGGATGTTCGCGCAGTCCTATTCAGCCGAACCCGTGGCGGCACTGTGGCGTCAGGTCAGTTCGGTACTGGCCGACCTGCCGGCGGCGATGGTCTACGACCTGTTCCAGTGGCGCGAGCCCGGTGTGTGGCAGTTGGTTGCGCTCGCGCTGCCGGGGGTGGCCTGCAGCCTCGGCTTCGGCCGTGAACTGCTGGCCGTGCGGCCGATGGCCCTCTACGCGTTGGGCTATTTCGCCATCGTGCTCGTGTGGCCGTTTCCCGGACAGACCGATCGCTTCCTCTATCCCCTGCTGCCGTGCGTGCTGTGGTTCGCGTGGCGCGGAACCACGCTCATCGACCGGCGCGGTCGCGCCGGGCTGCTGCTGGCGCTGCTCCTGTTCGGACTCGCCGCGCCGGGCATCGTGCGGACTGCGCAGCGTGCCGTCACGCCGCTGCCGCAGCGCGAACTCGATTCATTCCGCACCACGCGCTACTGGCTCGATGCCACGCGCAGGGGCAATCCAGTCGCTGCTATCGAACAACTCGCGGCACGTCAGCGCGTGGCCGCGAGCATCGCCGCGGTGGTGCCGCCGACTGACTGTGTCTATACGCTCAACGTGCATCTGGTGCTGCTGCACGCGCAGCGGCCGACGTTCTTGCCGCCGCCACCCCCCCGCATGCAAGCCGGCCCGCCGTGGGCCTGTCGGTGGTTTCTGCTGGTGGCCGACAGCATGAACGGCCGCCCGCCGCTCTATCCACTGACGTCTCTGCAAACGGTTGCCGATACGGTGGCCGTGTTCCGGCCCGAGGATGCGATCGGCGAACGCCATCACGCGGTGACGGCGGTACTGATGAGGGTCCGCGGGCCGCGCTGAGTCAGCGCCCGACGTCAGCGGCCTTGAAGCGGCGCAGACGCGCGTCGGTGGCGGGGTGCGTCGAGAGGTAGGGGTGCCAGTTCGTGCTCGATGCCGCGTCCGGCTGCGCGGCGGCTGCCGGCCGTGCCTGCAGGCGCGCGCGGCAGGCGTCGACAAATGACTGTTTGTCGTCAGGCGTCACATCGGCGCAGCGCTCGAGCCGGCCGAGGAGGGTGGTGAAGTTCGCGCCGCTGAGGCCCACGGCTTCCAGCCGGCCCAGTGCATAACTGTCCGCTTCCCATTCGAGGTCACGCGAATAGGCGTTCTCCATCAGCATGCCCGGCATCGCGAGCAACACGCCGCTGATCGCCTGCACATCGCCGAAGACAAGTCCGGCCATCGTCGCCAGGCCGGCGTGGCTCAACAGCTGACGCAGCGAGTGGCGGTGTTCGACGTGGCCGATCTCGTGCAACAGCACGGCGGCGATTTCGTCGTCGTGGTCGGCAATGCCTACCAACTCGTCGGTGACGACGATCGTGCCGTCCGGCAGCGCGATTGCATTCGGGCCTAGCATGCCCCCGCCACGAAATTCGAGGCGGTACACCAGGTCGACCGACGGGGGCAGCAGGGTGGCAAAACGCGCTGCTAGCGCGCTGCGCCGAGGCTGTCCGAGCGCTGTCGGTTTGAACAGATAACGATCGAGCTGACGCAGGGTATCGACGGCCATTGGGGCCGCGATGTTGCGCGGCAGGCGCCCGGCGACGAACTCGCTGAGCGCCGGCACGCCCCACACCGCTGTTGCGCCTGCCAGCGCCGCGACGGCCATCACCGACGCGACGATTGCGCGCGTGCTGCCTTCGAGTTTTGCGATACAGCCACGACTTTGAAAATGCCGATCGATCCAGGCGGCATGACGCGCGGTATGCGCGAGCTCGAGCAGGGCGTCATCGCTGTAGCGCAAGCTCAGCGGCACGCCGGCGATGCGGGTGTCGGCGCTGACATCTTTGATTGGCACGGGCGCACGCAGCGGGGGATCCAGATGCAGCACACCGTAGTCGTCGACCCACAGCACGATGTCCGTGGCGGCTGCCGTGCGGCCATCGTAATACCGGCCGTAGACGGACCCCGGGGCGCCCGTCATGCGCGCAACCGCGCGCGACGTTCAGAGGCCGAGATCAAGATCAAAAGCGTCGACGAGCTCTTCGCCGAGCGCGCCGGTGCCGTCGCGTTCGCCGGCGGTGACGGTGTCCAGGCCCTGGCTCAGCAGGCCCATGCAGGCGAATTGATAGCGCAGCAGCCGGATTTTGCCCCAGGGCACGAGCAGTCCGAGCGACAGCACGGCGGCGATGGTGTTGCTGAGATACAGCCAGCCAGTGCGCCCGGGCGCCATGCGCGAGACGAGCTGATGCTCGCCGAAGGCGGTACCCGCGAGCATCAGGTTGGTTCGCTGTGCCTTGAAGTATCCGTAGACGAAAAAAGCGAAGGCATAGAACACCATTACGATCACGGCGATAGTGCCCGCCAGCGCGAGCATGCCCGGTTCACCGCCGGCCTTGTCCTCGCCGAAGCCGATGATCGCCGCCACGAGGCCCGCGAAGAGCCCGGCGAGGATGAACAGGCCGAAAGTCCGGCAGTAGAGCCAGTTGAATTGTCCGACCCGCCCGCTGAACTGCGCCTGCAGCCGCGCGTAGCGGGTGTGCCCGATCAGCAGCCGCACGCGCGCGAAATCCAGATACGGCAGCAGCGGCATCAGCAGCAGGAAGAACAGGTTCGGGATCAGGTCCGCCTTCGCGAATTCATCACCCTCGGCCACGTTACGCTCGCGAAATGCCTGCATGAAGCTGCCGTGTTCGTCGATCAGCGCATAGAGGAGGGCGGCGCCGGCGAGCGCGACGGCCAACGGCATCACGAACATCCGGTAAGCCGGCACGAAATCGCGCACGAAGGAAAAGCGCAGGTTGCGGAGCGATGTGTTGCGCAGGTTGAAACTCATCGACAGCACGATCAGCGCCGGCACGAGCGCCAGGCCCACCCCGAGCACCAGAAAGCGCAGATCAGGATAGAAATGCCAGAACGCGGCGAAGGCACCGAACGCGAGCACGGCGACGAATCGCCCCTTCAGGATCTGCAGCGGTTCACCGTGCCAAGCAAAGTGATGGCCGTCGAGCGCGGTATGGCCATAGAAGTAGCGCAGCCGTCGCACCTTGGCCCATGCCGAATAGATGCCGATGGTAGCCACCGTCAACAAGACGTTCACGATCCAGATCCGGAAATACTCGCGCGCGTTGCCGCTGAACCCGAACGGACGTTCGCGCGCCGCCGGGGCATACGGGCGTGGGGGAGCGGTATCCAGGGCGTGGTCCATGGCGGTACTTTCCGGGCGTCAGCGCCCCTCTCGACGGTTAAACGACGCCGTCCTGCTTCAGTTTTGCAATCATCTCGTCGGTCATGCCAAGCAACTGCCCGAAGACCTCGTCGTTGTGGGCACCGAGCGCGGCGCCCGGCCAGTCGGTCCGGCCGGGCGTTGCGCTGAGCTGCGGAATGATCGCGGGGATCTTCAGCGGTTCGCCGTCGATGGTCACCGTCTCGAACAGGTTGCGGGCCTGATACTGCGGATCGGTGAGCATGTCTGCGACGCTGTAAATCGGACCCGCAGCCACCCCGGCGTGTTCGAGCCGTTCGAGTACGTCCGCCTGGGTCAGCGATCCGGTCCACTGACCGATCAGTTCGTCGAGTGCCGTCTGGTGTTCGACGCGATTGCTGTTCTCCTTGTAGCGTGGATCCTGCGCCATGCCGGCGTTGCCCAGCAGCTCGCAGAGGCGCTGGAACATCGGATTGGTGTTCGCGCCGATGATGATCGTCTTGCCGTCGGACGTCGGATAGATGTTCGAGGGCACGATGCCGGTGAGGGTCGAGCCGGACGGTTCGCGCACGATGCCCATACTGTCGTATTCCGGCACCATCGATTCCATCAGGTTGTAGATCGCCTCGAAGATCGCGACATCCACGACCTGACCTTCGCCATGGCGCGACTTGTCGCGGCCGATGTACGCGAGCAGGATGCCGAGCGCCGCGTGCAGACCGGCCAAGGTGTCGCCGATCGAGAGATTCGGCCGCACTGACGGCTGACCCGGAAAGCCGTTCACATAGCGGAAACCGCCGAAGCCTTCGCACACGGAAGCGAAGCCGGGGCGCGGCGCATAGGGGCCCGTCTGGCCATAGCCCGAGATGCGCGCGTAGATGAGGCCAGGGTTGGTCGTTTTGACGTCCTTGGGGCCGACGCCCCATTTTTCCATTGTGCCGGGCCGAAAGTTTTCGATCAGCACGTCAGCCTTGTCGACGAGCTGGCGCAGGACCTGACGGCCGGCGTCAACGCGCAGATCGAGCGTCACGCATTTCTTGTTGCGCGCGAGGCTGTACCACCACAGGGCCGTGTCGTTCTTCACGATCCGCCACCGGCGGATCGGATCGCCGCCTTCCGGCGGTTCCACCTTGATCACTTCAGCGCCGTAGTAGCCGAGTATCGTGGCCGCGAACGGGCCAGCCAGCAGTTGTCCCACTTCGATGACCCGCACGCCGTCCAGCGGCCGTCGGGTTTGCGCTCCAGTCGTCATTCTGTTCGGTCTCCGCCGGGCCGTCGTAGCCCAGGCTCTCTCAGGTCGTCTTGGCGTCGGCCGGTCGGATGCCGGTCTTGATGGCAGGTTATGCCGTGGGCCGCCACGCTGGCAATCGGGTCGGGGTCAGATGGGCGACGAAGGCCCCCAGCAGCACGCCGCCGACGTCAGCGAGCGCGTCGGCCAGGGATGGCGAGCGGAGGGGAACGAAACCCTGCGCGAACTCGATGGCGGTGCCGAGCAGGATCAGCAGCAGCCCTGTGCGCCGCCACTGCGTGCGTGGCTGGGCGACGGTAAACCACCACATCAGCAACGCGAAGGACGCGCAGTGATAAATCTTGTCACTCCATGGAATCTCGTGGCCAGGGAGCGCCGTCAGCGGCAGCAGGCAGAGCACCACGAGGCCCAACGTCTGCAGCCAGCCGAGCCCCAGCCACAGGCGTCGCGTCAGCACGCGCGCGCGCGTCAGTTGAGGGTTGTGTTGACCTCGACGATGTAGCGGAAGAGATCGGATTCGGAAAGGATGCCGCACAGATGTCCGTTATCGTCCACGACCGGCAGTCCACTGACTTTCAGCTGCAACATCGTTTTCGCGGCAAGCGCGACGGATGCGGTCTGCGGGATCGTGATGGGATTTGGCGTCATGATAGCTTCAACTGTGGGCAGCGTCGCCGCCTGAAGCGTGTCAGCGGAGCGCGAAGCCTTCGCGGCGCGCACATCACCCTGGCTCAGAATGCCGGTCAACTCTTTGTCGTCCACCACCGCCAGACGGCGGATATCGCGGTCGACCATCAGACTGTCTGCTTCCTCGAGGGTGGCCGTCGAGGCCACCGAAATCACATTGGGCGTCATCCAGTCGCTGACCAGGTGGTTCATGCTCACTCCTTGGCGGCACCGGAAATGATGCCGTGATCCGATAGCGGCAGCAGACTCCAGAAGATTGAGCACACCGCCGCTACAGGCGACATGGACGTCTGGCCCCTTTTTTCCCGCACGATCCTGCTATGCAGCCTGCTGGCCCTGCTGACCCTGCTGCCGCCGACGGCGGATGCCGACGAGTTCGCGGGCGGTGTCGCGGCCTACCGCAGCGGCGATTTCACGACCGCGCGCGCGAGCTTCGAAACCCTCGGCGCGAAGGGGGATGCGCGCGCGCAGTTCGCGCTCGGCCTCCTGTTCGAGAACGGCGAGGGGGTCGAGCACGACATGAAGGCCGCCGCCGGCTGGTATCGCAAGAGCGCGGCGCAGGGTTACGCGAAGGCGCAGTACAACCTCGGCATGTTGCATTTGCAGGGCATCGGCGTGACGCGTGATGCGCTGGCGGCGCGGGACTGGTTCGAAAAGGCTGCCGCGCAGGGCAATCCGGATGCCGTCGCGCGGCTGCTCAAGTTCGCCGAAGACGGCGACATCAACGCGCAGTACCGCGTGGCGGTGATGTACCTGAACGGCGGCGCGGTGACGCGCGATCCGAAAACGGCGGCGCGCTGGATGCAGCGCGCGGCGGCGCGCGGGCATCTGGACGCGATGTTCGCGATGGGCTGGCTCACGGAAACCGGCAAGGGCACGGAGCGCTCGTATTCAGTGGCCACGAACTGGTACCAGCCGGCGGCGAGCCAGGGGCATGTCAAAGCGATGTACAACCTCGCGCGGCTGATGCGCCTGGGTCAGGGCCAGCCGCCCGATCGCGGTCGCGCCGAACAGCTCTATGAACAGGCGGCGACGGCGGGATTCGTGCAGGCCCAGCTGGCGCTGGGCCTGCTGTACGACCTTGGCGAAGACTGGCCGCACGATCCCGCCCGTGCGGCCGCCTGGTACAACAGCGCGGCGGCGAACGGCAGCGCGGAAGCGCAGTTGAATCTTGGCTACCTGCTGGCGACGGGCGAGGGCGTCAAACCCGACTTGCCTGAAGCCTATGCACGGACCTTCGCGGCCGAGCGGCTTGGCCATCCGCTGGCGTCCGACAATCTGCGCCTGCTCGGCGCCCAACTGACCCAGCCCGAAATCACCCGCGCCCGTGAACGCGGCGAGCGTTTCGTCAATCGTGCCCGTGCACTGCCCGGCCTGGCCGCGGCCGGGAACTGAACGGCTGCGTGCCCGCCACTCGAACTTCCCTCGCGCGCGCCGACGATGCTCAGTAGCTGGCGACGATGCCGGCGAAGATGGCGATGCCGAACCAGTTGTTGTTGAGGAAGGCGCGGAAGCAGCGCGACGGTTCGCGATCCTTGATGAGCCACTGCTGATAGATGGCCAAGGCCGCCGCCACACCCAGACCGGCGAGGTAAGCGGCGCCCAATCCCGCCTGGCGACCGACGAGCCAGAGATTGATCAGCAGCAGCAGCTGCAGGATGCCGATGATGATGCGATCGGCATCGTCGAACAGGATGGCCGTCGACTTGAGGCCGATTCTCAAGTCGTCCTCGCGGTCGACCATTGCGTACTGCGTATCGTAGATGAGCACCCACAGCACCACCGCTGACAACAGCAGCCACGCCAGCGGCGGCACGGTGTTGGTCTGCGCGGCGAAGGCCATCGGTACGGCCCACGCGAACGCGGCCCCCAGCCACACTTGCGGCAGGTAGGTGTAGCGCTTCATGAACGGATAGACGGAAGCCAGCGCGACGGCGGCGACCGCGAGGCCGATCGTCAGCCGGTTCTGCGTGAATACCAGCAGGCCCGACACGAGCACGAGCGCGATGAAAAGCGCGATCGCGTGCGAAGGTTCGACTTCGCCCGTGGCAAGCGGCCGGTCGCGCGTGCGCGCCACGTGACCGTCGAAGTGGCGGTCGGCGTAATCGTTGATGACACAGCCGGCCGAGCGCATCAGGAAGGTCCCGAGCACGAATACGACGAGCACAGCGCCGTCTGGCAGACCTTTCGCGGCCAGCCACAGCGCCCACAGCGTTGGCCACAGCAGCAGCAGCGTCCCTATCGGGCGATGCATCCGCATCAGCCGCGCCAACGCGTGCCAGTTGATCGCGCCTTTCGCCGTGCGCCCTGTCGCCATCATCCCTGCCTCAATCGACCATCAAACCTTCGCATACTCTACCCGATGCACCGTCCAGCGTTCGATCAGTCGTTCGGCCGTTGCCGGTTCTTCATCGAGCAGGCTGTCGGCGACCTGCTGCACGGTGGGCAACAGGTGGCGGTCGCGCGTGAGGTTCGCGATCTTGAACTCGGCGAGGCCGGTCTGGCGCGTGCCGAGGACTTCGCCCGGCCCGCGCAGCTCAAGATCGCGCTCGGCGATCACGAAGCCGTCGTTGGTCTCACGGATCACCTGCAGGCGGTGGCGCGCGGTTTCCGACAGCGGACTCTTGTACAGCAGCACGCAGTTGGACTGTTCGCGGCCGCGCCCGACGCGCCCGCGCAGCTGGTGCAACTGGGACAGGCCGAGCCGCTCGGCGTTTTCGATCACCATCAGACTCGCGTTCGGCACGTCGACGCCGACTTCGATGACGGTCGTCGCCACCAGCAGGCCGATCTGGCCGCGCGAGAACTGCTGCATCGTCAGATCTTTCTCGCGCTCGTGCATGCGGCCGTGGATCAGGCCGACCTTGACGTCCGGCAGTGCCGTGGCGAGCGCGGCCGCGGTGTCGGTTGCGGCCTGGGAGTCGAGATGTTCGGACTCCTCGATCAGCGGGCAGACCCAGTAGGCCTGACGTCCTGCCGCGCAGGCGTCGTTGATCCGCACGACGATATCCTCACGCCGCGCTTCCGGCAGCACGCTGGTGCGCACGGGCTGACGCGCCGGCGGCAGTTCATCGAGCACGGAAACGTCGAGATCCGCGTAGGCCGTCATCGCCAGCGTGCGGGGAATGGGCGTGGCGGTCATGATCAGCTGATGCGGGCGCTGTGCGCCGTTCGCGCCTTTCTCCAGCAGGGCAAGGCGCTGGTTCACGCCGAAGCGATGCTGTTCGTCGACGATCACCAGGCCGAGATTCGCGTACGCGACGTCGTCCTGGAACAGCGCATGCGTGCCCACGACCAACCGCGGCCCTGCCTCGCCTAGCAACGCGCGCGCCGAGCGCTTGGCCGCCGCGGCGAGCTTGCCGGTGACGACGAGCACGTCTATCGACAACGGCGCGAACCAGCGCGACAGCGTGCGTCCATGCTGTTCGACCAGCAGCTCCGTCGGCGCCATCAAGGCCACCTGCTGGCCGGCGGCGAGCGCGGCGGTGGCCGCCATCGCCGCGACGGCGGTCTTGCCGGCGCCGACATCGCCCTGCAGAAGGCGCAGCATCGGCGCGGGCTTTGCGAGATCGGCGTCGATTTCGCGCACCACGCGCTGCTGGGCGCCGGTCAGCGTGAAGCCGAACTCGCGCAGCAGCCCGGCGCGCAGCGCGCGCGGGATTTTGAGGGGCGTGGCGCTCAGGCGCTGCGCGCGCTTGCGCAGTTGGCGCAGGGTCAGCTGATGGGCCAGCAGTTCTTCGATCGCGAGCCGCTGCTGGGCGGGGTTGTGGCCCTGCCAGAGTTCGTCGACATCGACATCCGGTGGCGGCCGATGCACATACGCGAGTGCGGTGGCCAGCGGCGGCAGGCGATGCCCGACATGGAAGTGCCGCGCAATCAGCGCGTCGATGGCATCGGCCTGTCCGGTTTCGCGCGCCAGGATGTCGAGTGCCGCTGCGGTGAGCTTGCGCAGACGCGCCTGATGCAGTCCTTCAGTGGTCGGGTAGATCGGCGTCAGCGCAGCGTCGAGCGGGGAGTTGCCGGGTTCATCGCCGTCGACGATCTGCACTTCGGGATGCACCATTTCGAGCATCTGCGGGCCGCGCCGGACTTCGCCGAAGCAGCGCACGCGACGGCCAGCTTCGAGGCGCAGTTGCTGGGACCGGTTGAAGTAGAAGAAGCGCAGGCCCAGGAAGCCGCTGTCATCGGCGATTCTGCACACCAGTGCGCGACGTTTGCCGAACTGGACCTGCGTGCTCTGGATCTCGCCTTCGACAACCACTTCCATCTGCGGCCGCAGGCTGCCGATGGCCGCCAGGCGCGTGCGGTCCTGATAGCGCGCGGGCAGGTGGAACAGCAGTTCGCGGATCGTGTGGATGCCGAGTCTGGCCAGACGCTCGGCAATGCGCGGCCCCGCGCCGGGCAGGCGCGTCACCGCGTCGTCGAGTGTCGGTGCAGGCGCTGGCGCGGGCACGAGGCAGGGCGCGCGGGTGCGAGTCTTAGCGGGCGTCGACCAGCACCGCGTCGATCTCGACCAGTGCACCGCGCGGCAGCGCGCTGACCTGCACCGTCGCGCGCGCCGGAAACGGCTCCTTGAAGCAGCGCGCCATGGCGGCGTTGAGCTGCGGAAAATGGGCGAGGTCGGTCAGATAAATCGTGAGCTTCACCGCATCGTCGAGACTCGCGTTTGCGGCCCTGGCGACGGCCATGAGATTCGCGAACACCTGCCCAATCTGGGCTTCGAAGCCACCGCCGACGATCTCCATCGTGGCCGGCGACAGTGGAATCTGACCGGACAGATACACCGTGTCGCCAACGCGGACGGCCTGAGAATACGCGCCGATCGCCGGCGGCGCTTCGGGCGTGGAAATGATGGTCTTGCTCATGCGGCTCCTCCTGTCCTGATAAGCGGCTGACGGCCGCGCGAACACGCCGCGCGGGATGAATTTTTCAGGCCTTCTTGCGCGCCACGCGCACCACGGTCTTCACGCCGCGCACGGTGCGGATGACGTCCGCGAGATGCTTGCGGTCGCGGACGTTGATCACGAAGCGGATGTTGCTGTTGCGCTCGTTGCGCTCGGAAATCGTGACGTCTTCGATGTTGGCGTTTGCGTCCGCGACGGCAGCGGCAATCGTCGCCAGCACCCCGCGGCGATTGATGACGTCGAGCGACAGTTCTACGCTGAATTCGCGTTCGACCTTCGGCGCCCATTGGACATCGATCCATTTCTCCGGCGCGCTGCGGTAGTCAGCCACGTTCGCGCAGCCCTGCTGGTGCACCACGATGCCGCGGCCCGCGGTCATGAAGCCGATGATTGAATCGCCCGGCAGCGGGTAGCAGCACTTCGGGAAGGTGACGACCATGCCTTCGGTGCCCCGAATGGCCAGTGGCACGGGCGGCTTCGCGGTGGCGCTCGCGCGGCGCCGCGCTGTCGGATCGGCCAGCGGTTCGGGGTTCTCGGGCAGCAGCATGCGCACGACCAGCGGCGCGGGCCGGTTACCGAGCCCGATTTCGGCGTACAGGCGCTCGAGGTTCTCGAGCTTGAAGTTGCCCAGCACCTTGCCAATCAGCCCGGGATCCACGCGCTCGACGCTGAGCCCGTGCGACTCGAGCTCGCGTTCGAGCATGCGCTTGCCGAGTGCGAGGGCTTCGTCGGCCTGCAGGTTCTTCAGGTAGTGCCGGATGGTCGCCCGCGCCTTGCCGGTGACGACGAAGGTCAGCCAGGTTGGATTCGGCCGCGCGCCGGGCGCGGTGACGATTTCGACGGTCTGCCCGGTTTCAAGCGGCGTACGCAGCGGCGCGAGCTGCCGGTTGATGCGGCAGGCGACACAGCTGTTGCCGAGGTCGGTGTGAATGGCATAGGCGAAGTCGACGGCGGTAGTGCCGCGTGGCATCGGCAGGATTTCGCCTTTGGGCGTGAACACGTAGATCTCGTCCGGAAACAGATCGATCTTGACGTTCTCGAGAAACTCCTCCGAATTGCCGGCCTGCTGCTGCATCTCGAGGATGCCGCGCAGCCACTCGCGGGCGCGCTTGTTCGCGCTGCGCGCAGCGCCGTCCCCGCTCTTGTACAGCCAGTGCGCCGCGATGCCGGCCTCGGCCACCTGATCCATTTCGTTGGTGCGAATCTGCACTTCGATAGGCACGCCGAACGGCCCGAACAGCACCGTGTGCAGCGACTGGTAACCGTTCGCCTTCGGGATCGCGATGTAGTCCTTGAACTTGCCCGGCACGGGCTTATACAGGCTGTGCAGGATGCCGAGCGCGCGGTAGCAGGTGTCGACCGAATCGACGATCACCCGGAACGCATACACATCGTTGACGCCGGAAAAGCCCGTGTGCTTCTCCCGCATTTTTTTATAGATGCTGTACAGATGCTTTTCGCGGCCAAGCACGTGGGCGACGAGGCGCTCCTGCCGCAGATGGCGCTTGATGCGATCCTTGATCTTGTCGACGACTTCCTTGCGGTTGCCGCGCACGCGCAGCATCTCCTGCCGGATCACCTTGTGCCGCAGCGGATAGAGCGTGGCGAAACCGAGTTCTTCGAGTTCGAGCCTGATCTGGTTGATGCCGAGGCGCTGCGCGATGGGAGCATAGATTTCGAGCGTCTCGCGCGCGATGCGCCGGCGCTGCTCCGGCTTCAGCGCGCCGAGCGTGCGCATGTTGTGCAGGCGGTCGGCGAGTTTGACCAGAATGACGCGGATATCGTCGGCCATCGCCATCAGCATGCGCTGGAAATTGCGTGCCTGGATTTCGGCCTGTGATTCGAATTCGAGCTGCGTTAGCTTCGACAGGCCATCGACGATCGCGGCCACTTCGGCCCCGAACTCTTCGGTCACGCGATCGCGATCGATGGGGGTGTCTTCAATGACGTCGTGCAGGATGGCCGCGATCAGGGTCTCGTGGTCCATGTGCATGTCCGCAAGGATGCACGCGACTTCGAGCGGATGCTGAATATAGGGCTCGCCGGACGCGCGGCGCTGGCCTTCATGGGCGACGGCGCCGAATTCGTAGGCACGGGCAATCTGCGAAATCTGATCCGGCTGCAGGTACGGCCGCACCCGGGTGTAAAGGTCGTCGATTCTGAGCAGTTCGGCCTGGGCGTTCATGCCGCGCGATTCTCCCGCCCCGGCTCAGGGCGTTTGCACGGCGGCCGCGGGGAGCGGCCGGCAGGCGCTGCAGGGCGGCGCATCAGGCCGCATCGAACCGCCTCAGGGGTAGTCGGGCGGCGTGGGCTCGTGCGCCAGGAACTCGGCCGCCAGTTCATATTCCTCGGCTGCGCGTTGCTTCGCGTCCAGTTCGTCGAGGATCTGGATGTTCATCAGACCGGCGGCGATTTCGCGCAGCGCGACGACGGTTGGCTTGTCACCTTCCTCCTGCACCAGCGATTGGGCACCGCGGGCGATCTGGCGCGCGCGCCGGCTGGCGGTGACGACCAGTTCGAAACGGTTTTCGACGAACGGGAGGCAGTCTTCTACGGTGATCCGGGCCATCGTTTTCTCGCTGAAATGCTGAGGAATGCGGCCGTGCAGAGTATCAGACGGTGCCACCCGATGCCATCGGCTCGAGCGCGGCTGCGGCCCCCGTCTGCTGTTGGCGGGCGGTGGCGAGCCGGGCGACCCGCACGATCGCTTCGAGATCGGCGCGCGCCCGCTCGAAGTTGTCGTTGACGATCAGGTACTGATACTCCCCGTAATGGGACATTTCCTCGCGCGCGGCCTGCATGCGCGCGGCAATCACTGCCGGTCCGTCCTCGCCCCGGTACTCAAGGCGCCGGCGCAGTTCCCCGATCGACGGCGGCATCACGAACACGCTGATCGCGTCCGGGTAGAGGTCGCGGATGCGCCGCGCGCCTTGCCAGTCGATTTCGAGCACGAGGTCCTGACCGGCGGCGAGCGCGGCGCCAACCGTCTCCCGCGAGGTGCCGTAACGGTTGCCGAACACGAGCGCGTACTCGATGAATTCGCCGCGGTCGATCATGCCGGAAAAGGTGTCGGGATCGACGAAGTGGTAGTCCCGCCCGTGCATCTCGCCCGGCCGCATCGCGCGCGTGGTGTGCGAGATTGATACCCCGATCCCGCTCGTGGCGCCCAGCAGGGCGTGCACCAGGCTGGTTTTACCGGCGCCCGACGGCGCGGAAATGATAAACAGTTGTCCGGTCATGCTGCGGCCGTTGGGCTCCGTGGCGCGGGCTGGGCGCTATTCGATGTTCTGGATTTGTTCGCGGATCTGCTCGATCAGCACCTTCAGCTCGACCGACGCGCCGGAGGTGTCCACGTGCGCCGACTTCGAGCCGAGCGTGTTCGCTTCGCGGTTCAACTCCTGCATCAGGAAATCGAGCCGGCGACCGATCGGCTGCGTCTGCTGCATGACCCGGGTGACTTCGCCAAGATGAGTCTCAAGGCGGTCGAGCTCTTCGGCGACGTCGAGTCGCTGAATCAGCAGCGCACATTCCTGTTCGATGCGGGCCGGATCGAGTGTGCCCGCGAGCTCTTCAATACGCGCCGCATGGCGGGCGCGGATCGAGGCGATGATTTCCGGCACCCGGACCCGCAGGCGCGCGGTCAGTTCGCTCATTTCCATGCAGCGGGCCAGCACGAGCTCCTTGAGCTTGGCGCCTTCGCGCTCGCGGTTTTCGACGAGTTGGCCCAGGGCCTGGTCGAGCTGGCCGAGCAGGGCCTGCGAGAGTTCGTCGAAATCGACTTCTGGGGTCTCCAGCACCCGCGGCCAGCGCAGGATATCCAGCGGGTTCAGCGGCGCGGACTGCGCCATCAGGCCGCCGACGGCCTGCGCGGCGCTGATCACCTGGCGGGCGAGGTCGCTGTTTACCCGCAGCTTGCCGCTGTCGCCGCCGCTCGACTCCAGGCGGAGCACAGCATCAACCTTGCCGCGGTTACAGCGCTGCCCGATACGCGAACGGACCTCGCCTTCGAGCACCCGAAAATCCTCAGGCAGCCGCAGGCCAACCTCGAGGTAGCGATGATTGACCGAGCGCAGCTCCCACATGGCGCGGCCCCACGTGTCCGTCGTTTCGAGCCGGGCAAACGCCGTCATACTGCGTGCCATTGAACTCTCCTGAGTCTTGCCGGTAATCAGCCATCTTAACGAGCGGGGCCAGCGCCCGCCAAGCGCCGGTGCGCGGCACGCATGAGCGCCCGCGTCGCGCCCGCCCGATCACCCTATAATCAGCAGCCATCCCACCCCGGAACACCAGCATGAGCAAACGACCCAGCGGACGCGCCGCCGATGAGCTGCGCCAGGTGCGCTTCACCCGCCACTTCACGATGCACGCGGAAGGCTCCGTGCTGGTCGAGTTCGGCAATACGCGCGTGCTGTGCACGGCGACGGTCGAGGACAAGCCGCCGGGCTGGCTGAAGGGCCAGGGCCTGGGCTGGGTCACGGCCGAATACGGCATGCTGCCGCGCGCCACGCACACGCGCTCGCGCCGCGAAGCCGCGCAGGGCAAACAGGGCGGGCGCACACAGGAAATCCAGCGCCTGATCGGCCGCTCGCTGCGCGCCGTCGTCGATCGCGAAGCACTCGGCGAGCGCTCGATCGTGGTCGACTGCGACGTGTTGCAGGCGGACGGCGGCACGCGTACGGCGTCGATCACCGGCGGCTATGTCGCGCTAGTCGATGCGATCAGCCATCTGCGCAAGCAGCGCGCGATCACGCATAACCCGATCCATGGCGCGATTGCCTCGGTGTCGGTCGGCATCTGCCAGGGCGTGCCGGTGCTCGATCTCGACTATGCCGAAGACTCCTCGGCCGAGACCGACATGAACGTGGTGATGAACAACGCCGGACACTTCGTAGAAGTGCAGGGCACGGCCGAAGGTCACGCCTTCCGCCCGGACGAACTGAACGCCATGCTCGAACTGGCCGGCAAGGGTATCCGCGAACTGCTGGCCGCCCAGGAGCGCTGCCTTGCCGAAGACTGAGCGCACACTGGTGCTCGCCACTGGCAATGCCGGCAAGGTGCGCGAGCTGTCGGCCCTGCTGGCCGACACGGCCTGGCAGGTGCAGCCGCAGTCCGGGTTCAAGGTGGTGGAGGCCGAGGAGACCGGCCTGACCTTCATCGAGAACGCGCTGCTGAAGGCGCGTAACGCCGCCCGGCAGACCGGCCTGCCGGCCATGGCGGACGACTCGGGCCTCGTGTGCGACGCGCTCGCTGGCGCGCCCGGCATCTCCTCCGCGCGCTATGCCGGGCCGGGCGCGAGCGATGCGGACAACGTCGCGAAGCTGCTGACGGCGCTGCATGACGTGCCGGCCGGTGCGCGCGGCTGCCGGTTCGTGTCGGTGATGGTGTATCTCACCCATGCGGCCGATCCCTTGCCGCTGATCGCACAGGGCCAGTGGGCCGGCCGTGTCGGCATGGCGCCGCGCGGCGCCGGCGGCTTCGGGTATGACCCGATCTTCCGCGTGGGCCACGGTGCGGAGACCGCCGCGGAGATCGACCCCGCGCGCAAGAATGCGCTGAGCCATCGTGGCCAGGCGCTGCGCGCGCTGGTGGCCCAGATGCGGGCCGCCGATGCCGACGCCTGACACCCGCGCGCTACCGCTCGCGCTCTACGTACACCTGCCGTGGTGCGTGCGCAAATGCCCGTACTGCGATTTCAATTCCTTCACCCGCGGCGGCGCGCTGCCCGAAGAGGAGTACATCACGGCGTTGCTGGCCGATCTCGACGCCGATCTGCCGCACGCAGCAGGCCGGCCGCTGGTATCGATGTTCGTCGGCGGCGGCACGCCGAGCCTGTTTTCCGGCACCGCAATCGCGCGGCTGATGAACGGCATCCGCGCGCGGCTCGATGTCGTGCCTGGCGCCGAGATCACGCTTGAGGCCAATCCCGGCGCCGTCGACGCGCAACATTTCGCGGCCTACCGCGCGGCGGGCGTCAATCGCCTGTCGATCGGCGTGCAGAGCTTTCGCGCGGCGCAGTTGCACAAGCTTGGCCGCGTGCACGATGTCGCCGACATCGAACGCGCGATAGCAACGGCCCGCGCGGCGGGCTTCGAAAACTTCAATCTCGATCTGATGCACGGCCTGCCGGGCGATCAGCCGGACGACGCGCTGCGCGATCTGGCGCGCGCGCTCGACTATGCGCCCCCGCATCTGTCCTGGTATCAGCTGACGCTCGAAGAGGGCACGGCCTTCGGCCGGCGCCCGCCGCCGCTGCCGCCGCACGATCGCATTGCCGCCGAATTCGAGCGCGGCTGCGCGCTGCTCGAACGCGCGGGCTTCAAGCGCTATGAAGTGTCGGCGTTCGCGCAGCCCGGCCGCGAGTCACGCCACAACGTCAATTACTGGGCGTTTGGTGATTACCTCGGCATTGGCGCCGGCGCGCACGGCAAGCTCACCACGGCCGACGGCCTCGTGCGCACCGAGAAACGGCGTCAGCCGGCGGCCTATATGAAGGCCGCGCTCGGCGGCAAGGCGGCCGGCACCGCACGCTGCGTCGCGGCGCGTGAACTGGTGATCGAATTCATGCTGAATGCGCTGCGCCTGCGCGCGGGGTTTGCACGTGCCTGGCTGTTCGAACGTGCGGGCATCCAGGCCGGCGACGTCGACGCGTTGATTGCAGCCGCCTGCGCCCGCGGCTGGCTGCGCGACGACGGCGTGTGCTGCGTGCCGACCGAACTCGGCTTCCGCTTCCTGAACGATCTGCAGTTGCTGTTCACGCCGGAGCCGGCAGACGAGGCATCGTGCCGCGCCTGACGAATTATTGAATGCGGCTGCCGGCAGCGCTCAGCGCACTGCCGGCAGCCTGCTCACCTGCCTGCGCGCTCAGGCGCGACGGCGCTTCCAGCCCAGCGCCGCAATGGCGCTGCCCATCAGCCACACGGCACCCGGCACGGGTACCGGCTGCACGCTGTAGAGGGTGGTCGTGCCACTGACTTCGCTGGCGACCGCCAGATAGCCCTTGCCGCCGTCGGTGAAGAAGCTCAGGCCTTCCGGCCCGACATCGCCCGCGGTGAACAGCATGTCGATGAAGCTCGGGCTGTTGCGGTCGCTCAGATCCCACACCATCACCGCGTTGCTGCGCTCGAGGCCCAGGAACAGCAGCGTCTTGCCGCCGAGCGTACCGATCACGGCGCTTTCCGGCTCCGGACCCTTGTTGTCGCTGCGGCTGTCGCTCCACAGCGCCGGGAAGTCCGCCTTGACGATCTGCTCGAGCCGGTCGCCCGAATCGAACACCAGGTTGCCGTTGGCATCGAGGATCGAGAACGAGCGGCCGCCGAAGGCGAGCAGCTGGTCGAGATCGCCGTCGCCGTCGGTGTCGCCGGTGAGGCTTACGGTCAGGCGATTCAGTTTGTCGTTGTTGGTCTTGTAGTCGCTGCCGTGCGCGGCGACGAGGGCGGCGTCGAGGGCGGCGTCGATGCTCGCGCTACCGACGCGAACTTCTTCTTTGAAGCCCTCCCAGTCCTCCCGTGCGTCACCTTCGTTGGCGGTGACATAGAACTGCTGGCCGCCCTGGGTGAAGCTCGCGATGCCGTCCGGCAGGTACATGCCCTTGACGTTCCACTGCTGGATATTGCCGTTGAGCGCGGCGTTGCCGGCGCCGTCACGGTCCGAGGCGTCGATGCCGTTGCCCGGCAGGCTGTGATCCTTGAGGCCCAGGGCCTGGATGCTGGTGACGGTGGCCGTTGCGATGTCAATCACGGCGACCGCGTTATTTTCCTGCAGTGTCGCCAGCGCGGTGGTGCCGTCCGCGCTGACGGCAATGTATTCGGGCTCGAGGTTCAGCGTCGGGGTCTGGTTCGGCCCGAAGATCCGCACGCCGGCCGCCTGCAGCGCCGCGGTGTCGAAGCTGCTGAAGCCAGCGGTGCTGACCGCGAAGGTGGCGGCATCGATGATGCTGACCGAGCCTTCTGCATCCCCGGCCGGCGGCGCCAGGAAATCGATTGGCTCGCCTTCGTTCGCCACCAGCAGCCGGCTGCCGTCCGGCGTGTAGGTGACCGCATCCGGGTTGGCGCCAACCGTCACGTTCGCGAGCAGGTTGCGGCTGGTGGTGTCGTAGAAGCGCACGAAGCCCGGGTCCGTTTTCACCGGCGCCATGAGCGCCACCGCGGCCTTGCCGTTTGCAATCGCCACGCTGTTGACGCCGCCGAAGGACTGCAGGTCAAGGCTGGTGACGAAGCTGCCGTCGAGGTTCAGGACGTCGATGCCACTGCGGCCGGCCGGAATTGCGATATTGGCGTCCGTACCAATCACCCACAGCTGCCGGTTTACGGCATCGAAGGACAGGATTTCCGAACCCTGGGCCTGCGACAGCGCATTGGCCGTGTGGGTGAAGGTCCATTCACGGGCGAAATTGAAGGGGCCGCCGGCCAACGCCGGGGTGGTGGTCAAGCAGGCTGCAATGCCGGCGGCAAGACGCGTTATGCGCATGGTGTACTCCTGAACCTTGAATTTGAGTTTTTTTGGTGACGACGTGGGCCGCTGAGCGTTGGATAGCCGCGCCCGATCGCGGATGAATGGTGGCCCGCCAATATGACTGTCACATGACCGTCACGTGACTGCCGTCGCGCCGGCGGGTCGCGGCACTCAAGGGATGCCGGTGCTCGCCGATAGCACCACGTACAGCCGACGCCGGCCCAGGAAAAACGCTATGGCATTGAATATAAAAGATTATCGCTTCCTCGTCGTCGACGACCTCCGGGAGATGCGCATGACCCTGCGCGGCATGCTCGAGAGCGTGAAGGTCAAGCACATCTGGGAGGCGAAATCCGGCGACGAGGCCCTCGAAAGCCTGGGCAAGCAGCCAGTCGACGTCGTGTTGTGCGACTACAACCTCGGCGACGGTCGCGATGGCCAGCAGACTTTCGAGGAAGCGCGCGGGCGCGGCCTGCTGCCGGCCACCGCGGCGTGGATCATGCTCACCGCCGAGCAGGCGATGAGCATGGTGATGGGGGTCGTGGAGAATAATCCTGACGGCTATCTCGTCAAACCGATCAACAAGTCGGTCTTGCAGGCGCGCATCGAACGGGTGATTGCCCGCAAGATGATCATCAAGGACATCGAGTCGGCGATGAATGAGGGCGAATACGGCAGCGCGATCGCGCTGTGCGATCAGCTCCTCGAAAAGTACCCGTCAATGAAAACCGATCTGCAGCGCTTCAGGACCGAAGCCCTGTTGCGTGAAGGCAAGTACGAGGCGGTGGCCGAACTGTGCGCCGGCCTGCTCGCCGAGCGCGAACTGCCGTGGACCCTGCTCGCACTCGGACGCGTGCGCTACGAGACCGGCGATGTGCGCCAGGCCAAATCGCTGTTCCAGAAAGTGGTCGAACGTCATCCGACCGTGATGGACGGGTATGACTGGCTGGCGCGTGTGGAACGCGATCAGGGTGCCGGCAAGGAAGCACAGCGCATCATCACGCAGGCGCTTGGCATGTCGCCGCGCTCACTGCGACGCCAGCAGACCCTCGGTGATGTCGCGAGCGACAACGCCGATTACGCCGTCGCCGAAAAGGCCTATGACCGCGCGGTGAAAATGGGCGAAGACTCCTGCTTTGCGCGGCCGGACGATCAGGCCGGGCTGATGTCGGCGGTGATGGTGACCAAAGGCCCCGAACAGGCGCTGCGCCTGCTCAATGACATGGTCAAGCGTAACGGGCGCAAGCGTGGCGCGCGCGGGCCGCACTGGCGCCTGACGACTGTCGAAGCCACCCTGCTCGGTAAAACCAACAGGAAAGACGAAGCCGCCGCCGCCGCCGCGCGCGCGCTCGACGCGTTCAAGGCCGACACCGCGCATGGCGCGGCGAGCGCCACGCTCGATCTGGTGCGCTGCTGCTTCCAGAACGGACTCGCCGACGATGCACGCAGCATCGTCGACCGCCTCGTGCGCGAGAATCACGATCGCCACGACATCATCGACCTCACGCGCAAGATGTTCGATGAACTCGGCATGCAGGAGGAGGGCGCAGCGCTGATCGACAACGCGCAACAGGCGATCATCAAGATTAACAATGAAGGTGTGCTGCTCGCGAAGGCAGGACGTTACAAGGAAGCACTGGCCCAGCTGCAGCAGGCGGCGGAGGAACTGCCAAGCAACCTCACCGTCATTCTGAACGTGGTGCAGGCACTCCTGCTGCAGATACAGAAGGAGGGCGCTTCGAACCAGTCGCGCTATCTCGCCCAGGAACATCTGGCGCGCGCCGAACAACTGGCGCCGCGCTCGGAGAAGGTCGCGCAACTGCGCGGCAAGCTCGCCACCCTGTCCGCGCAGGCAGTCCGCCAGGCGTCTGCCGGATGAGTGCGCGAATCATGCCTGAGAAAGACGCGTTCGCCGATCTGCTGGCGAGCGCCGTGCACGACATCAAGAACTCGATAAGCCTGGTGCTGAACTCGGCCGAAACAATCGCGGACACCGTGGTGGTCGCGCGCGAGGATCATGATGTGCTGGTGACCTTGCAGCATGAAGCGCGGCGCGTGAACGCCGATCTGATGAACCTGCTCGGGCTCTACAAGCTTGAGCGCGGAGGTCCGCTGGTGCTGCCGGACGTCGTGGACTGCGCCGAGATCATGGCCGAACTCGTCGCCTACAACATGCCCTTGCTCGCCGCGCGCGGCATCATGCTGGATGTCGAGGATTGCGTCGCCGCCGAAGGCTATTTCGACCGCACCCTCGTGCTCGGCGTGCTGAACTCGGTGCTGAACAACAGCTTCCGCCACGCCGCCACGTCGGTGACGATCGGCTGCGCGGTGCACGAAGGCTACACGGTGTTCAGCGTTGTCGATGACGGCCCCGGCTTCTCGGCCGACATCCTCGCTTCCGATCTCGCCACGCCGATGATCGGCGGCACGCAAGGCGGCAGCACCGGCCTCGGCCTCTACTTCGCCCGCCGTGTCGCCGAACTCCACCGCCACCGCGATCGCTGCGGCCGGGTGGCACTGTCGAACCGGCCCGGGAGCTGTTTCGAGCTTTATCTGCCCTGATTGGCGTTGGCAGCAACGCCCGCGTCCGGCGTGGGCGCAGAAGCGGCGACCTCCAATGGGGCAAGTGATGCGGCTAGCGCCGCGTCGGATGAAACTCCCGGAGGAAGCCGGGCTGCTGCCGCCATGGCCGGCCGGCGAGCATGCCGCCATCGACGATGAGGGCATGGCCGTTCACATAGGAAGACTCGTCGCTTGCCAGCCAGCAGACGGCGGCGGCTATTTCCGCGGGCTGCGCCATGCGCGGCATGGCCTGGTCTTCATGATGATCGGCGCGGATCTTCCGCATCCGGGCCTTCCAGCGGTCGTCTGTCACGCCGGTGTGGATCGGCGTTTCCACATTGCCCGGACACACTGCGTTCACGCGGATGCCCTGCTCCACGAGTTCGAGTGAAACGGACTTCGTGAGCTGAATCACGGCCGCCTTGCACGCGTTGTAGATGTGCGGGCCGTAGCCCGAGATCATGCCGGCGGCGCTCGCGATGTTGACGATGGCGCCGGACTGGCGCGGCGTCATTGCGCGCGCGGCGTGTTTCATGCCGAGGAACACGCTGCGCAGGATCACGTTCTGCGAGGCGTCCCAGTCTGCAACCGGTAGCGACGCGATTGGCCCGATGGTGCCAACGATCGCCGCGTTGTTGACGAGCACGTCGAGCCGGCCGTAGCGCTCCTGCGCGATGCGGCAGGCGTCTTCAAAATCGCGCTCTTCGCGCACGTCCAGATGCAGCGCGAGACTTTGCGCGCCAAGGTCCTGCGCAATGGCCGCCGCCTTCGCGTCCTGGATGTCGCCGATGATCACGCTGTCGCCGCGCGCCGCGAAGGCGCGCACGCAGGCTTCGCCGATGCCGCTGGCGCCGCCGGTGACGAGACAGACTTTCCGTTCGCTCATGAGCATGCTCCGATTCGCGCGGGCGACGCACAGCGCAATCCGGGAATTTTCGAACGCCACAAACAGAAACCCCCGTACGCGACGGGGGTTCCCGCTCGATCAGGTGGCGTGGCCACCCCGGCCGCCAGCCTGGTGCGCGTGGCCGCCGCCGCTGCCTCAGCCGCCGCCCATGCCGCCCATGATCGGCGGGCCGGCGTCGCAGCCCATGTTGCTGCTGTTTGCGATACTCGAGGCCGTGAGCATCTTCGCCACCGGCGTTGCGGCCGGCGTAGTGTCCAGCGGCATGCCGGCCAGTGTGCGCAGCTCGCCCCAGGTGCGGATTTCATCGCTCATGCGGTGTTTGACTTCAACGGTGCGGCCATTGGCCGGGCAGTGGTAATCGTAGGTGGGCATGACGTCTGCTCTCAGAAATTTTTGGTGCTGTGGTAGGCGGCTGCCGTGCTGCCGGCGCCGAAGGACGAGCCGCCGCTGCTGTTGCTGCCGACATTGGCGGATTGCATCACGGAGGCGCGGGTGAAGGTCTTCGCGACCGCCGCGTCAGCCGGGGTGCCGCCCGGCTCGAGGCCGGCGCGCTGGCAGAGGTCGCCCCAGGTCGTGACTTCTTCGCTCATGCGATGCTGCACCTCGACCGTACGACCGTTGGCGGCACAGAGGTAATCGTAGGTAGGCATGTGATGTCTCCAGTCGGCTTCGCGAAAAAACGGAGTATAGCGGGCCGGCGGGGCTTCCGGCGCACCCGGGCAACCCCCGTGTGAGGCTGGGGACCGGCCGGGACATTGTCCCGGGCGCAGATCCGTCGCCCCGGCAGGCCTTGGGCCGGGCCGGGCGCCGGGGCAGGCTTCGATCGCCGCCCCGGCCACCCGGGGGGAGTCCCCGAATCCGGCACATTTGTTCAAGGAGGAACTCATGCCCAGACCCCTCCGCCTGCAGCTCGCAGGCGCCCACTATCTGGTGACTGCCCGGGGCCAGCCCCCGACGAACCTGTTTCCGAACCCGCAGGACAGCCTGCTGTTCGTCGAATTGCTGGGCCGCAGCTGTGTGCGCTATCACTGGCGTTGCCACGCATGGTGCCTCACCAGCGACTATTATCAGCTCGTGATCGCCACCGAGACCGCCAACCTCGCCACCGGTATGAGACATCTGAACAGCGTGTATTCCCAGGCCTGTCGTCGCCGCTATCGCAGTCGCGGAGGTCTGTTCGAGGGGCGTTACGAGTCCAGGCTCATCGACCCCGAGCGCTATCTGGGCGACGCCGTATCCGGTGTCCTGCGGGCACCGGTGAGCCTGGGGCTGGTGGGGCGGGCGTGTGACTGGCCGTGGTCGAGTTACCGCGCAACGACGGGCACTAGCGAGTCGCCGCCGTGGCTCGCGAGCGACGACGTGCTGGCCCACTTTGCGGGCGAGCGGCACACGGCACTGCGTGCGCTGATGGCCGCGGTCGAACGCGAACCGGCGGCTGATGACGATGGGCAGCCGCAAACCATCGCCCGCTGTCTGGCCGATGCGGCGTTCATGGCGCGCATTCTCGAGCACGCGGCGCAGGCCGCGGATGAAGCACTCGCGCCGCGCCTGATGCGCCTGTCGCGCCCCCCGCTGCGTGAGCTGTGCACCGCGCATCCGCTGCGTCGGGATGCGATGCGGGCGGCGTTTCGGCTTGGCTACACGCAAAAGGAAATTGCCCGCTACTTCAACGTGCACACGGCCACGGTGTCGCGCGCGGTCTCCGCCGCCGCCGAACGGGTAGCACTGGCCCCTCTTCTCCATGCCACGGCCCGACATGCCGCCGACTGACACCAGCCTGATGGATTACGTCGTCACGTACGGCGGCCCGTCGATCTTCATGACGGCGGTGTTCGTCCTCGTGTTACCGCTCGTCTACTTCAAGTTTGCGCGGCCGCGCTACCGGCGCTGGCCGCCCCGCCTCGCGGCGCTGCTCGTCGTCTGGTGCCTCGCCTTCGCGGTGGCCTACGGCGACGTGTTCCTGATCGCCCGTGACGCGAAGCGCTTATGCGAGACGGAAGCGGGGCTGAAGATTTATCGGACGGTGGAGGCGGAGGGGTTTGCGGGGGACTCAAGCATAGACACGTGGTCGGCGCTCGGTTTTAGTTACGTCGAAGATATTGGCCTTAACAAGAAAAAGTATCGGTACGAAATGTTAGGTGGGCAACCTACAGCGGTCAGTGTTGTGGAATTTAAGAGTGAATTTGAATATTTCGAGAAAAAGATGAATCTTAGGCGAGGTATTGAGAAGATCGAAAAATCAGTTCGGAGCGTTCGTGCCGGCGAGGTTACTGCCGAGTTAATTAGTTTTCGTGCTCATCCCGCATGGTTGGATCGAGTTTTCTTGGATTTACTAGGAGCTTCTATCGCATCTCCAATTTGTGATGAAAAACTCTTGGTTCCTTACGAGAAAAGAACCTTTTCAGTTTCTGATTTTATTGGGAGGGCTATCCGCCCAATTGTTCGTGCGCGTTGACGTCTAGTAATCATCGAAAGTTCTTGTCTAATTGAAATGCAATTTTGGAGCTAATAAAGCAGATCTTCCGGGTTTAAAAGATGTCTCGAATCTTCAGTTGGATCAAAATTGAGCAAGGAGGCTCTCGTGACCTTTTCAGAGATTCACCGTTATTCGATACTTTCTAATCTTTCATATGTTAAGTGGGCTTCTGAGTCGACAACTGACGTTGCAAAGCTTATTGAAGATTCTGTTCTTGCGAAGCGACTCACACCGAGTCTAGGGCGGGAAATCTTTCAAACGAACCGCCAGTCCTGGTCAATCCCCGCCGCCGGCATCCACCCCAATGACGCCACCGGCTTTGCCGCTAATCTGTTGGTCAGCGCGAACGAGAACGTGCTGGCGATACGTGGCACCGAGTTCGACAACTCGCTGCCT
>Ga0163144_10001795_pt1 | contig 50276 bp, 44 predicted proteins | sample OliLak19BULKMAT1_FD_123175 | JGI IMG/M metagenome (GOLD analysis project Ga0163144, IMG submission 123175) | Freshwater microbial mat bacterial communities from Lake Vanda, McMurdo Dry Valleys, Antarctica - Oligotrophic Lake LV.19.BULKMAT1 | ecosystem: Environmental > Aquatic > Freshwater >... | reverse complement strand
TTCACGCAGCTTGGCGACGATCTGTTCTGCACCGGGACGCTTCTTCATGGTGAATCCTTTCCGGCACTATAGGCCGGATGGATTCTCCCATATTCCCTGGATCAGGTTTCGGGAAGGGGGTCAGTTGTGGCTCCGCAGCGTCATTTGACGCCGGCGCCGCTAAGCCAAGCCTTTAATACGCCCGTAAACTGTTCCGTGGGGTCGTTAACCGGCTCTATCTTTAGCTCTCCGGGCGTCGTAAATGAGGCCAACTCTTTTAGATCGATGATCGAGTATGAGTCGTCGGCCTTCGTTTGGAGCATCTGAACCGCATCGGCCCGACCATAGTAGAATCCGGACAATGCCGCGAGATATCTAAACGTCGACAGAAGAATTTGGGTCAAGAATAGCAGTAGTACGACAACCCCAATCCGTAGCGTCAAGCTCGGTAGCCAAGACATCAGCAGAATCTTGTTTCGTTGGAGTTTTAGGTCTTCGAGTCGATCCTGCAAATCATCTCGCTTGGCCTCCTGCTCTTCAAGTGCTTTGCCATCCTTCGTGGCATTTTCTTTTATAAATTGAAGGTCACTGCTTGCGACTGCGAAGCGACGTTCGACTTCTGAATGAATCGTTGGAACCTTCTGCAATTCATCACTATTGGTGTAGATGTCGCTAAGAGAATGCACGTCTTTTTCTTCCCACTTGTTGTCCATCCCTTGTACGCCAACGGATCTTAAAGTCTGCAAGGCCTTGTGCAAACTGTCGACGGCTGTTGTCAAAAGCTCGATATTCACTTGAGCGATGTTGCTTGCATCGAGTACCAGAGACAGTGCGCCCACCGAAAAGCGCCCGTTGTCGGCCGGTTCGTAGCTCCGAATGTCGATCGTCACATCTTGCAATGGCTTCGCCCGCAGTGCCTCAAGAATTTCCTTCGCCTTCAAAATCGCCGCATTCGCGTTCTCTGCCTGATCTTGAGCCCGCGTCAATACGACACCCTGAATAGAATCGCTGACTGCGTTGAGCCTTGAGGATAGTCGTTTTGCAGACTCGCAAAGTGTCTTCTCTTGTTCGGCCTTCCCTATCTTTGACCTCGCTTTCAACAGCGATCCATTCAAGACAATGAGGTCCGCTCGAACTTTTGCTTCCGACTCGGTGATCTTCGCGTCCGGGGCATCTCCAGTCCAGAAAATCCAAATGCCAGCCGCAATAATCATGGCAGTCGCAAGCAAGATGCACTTCGCGACGCGGCTGAGCATTTTTGCGCGTGCCCGATACATGTTTACGATCGAACTGTAGAAGGCATCCTTTGCGCGCGGCGTGTAAAATGCCAAATCGGCATTGATCTGATGAGAGCGACTATCCATCATGCACCTAAATCCGTCTTAATGCCGTTCCAGAGCCTAGCTGCGGCTGCATTCAACGCTGCTTTGTCTTGGCTTATCTCCTTTGTTGCAGCATTACGGAGCTGCAAGCTGATTGCCATAGTGACTCGACTGTGCGTCGGTCCCGGTATCTTCACCTGCACTCTTACAACTTGCTCGAAGCCAGGTGGAGAGAATTGCGGGGAAAATGCCGTCGACGACAGCGTCAAGATTTGATCCTGTAGAGATAGAACGGAAGCCACGGCTGTTGGCACAATTGCGATCGCAACCGCATTTATGTGGCTGGCTCGCGCGCCGGCCGAAGTTGGAAGCCCCGAAACCATGAAAGAGCCTTCATAGAATCCAAGGTGAGGATCGGATGGATTACCCCAGCCGGCGCCATCTTCTAGGCCACTGACGGTCTCGGAAACCATTCGCTGTTCCGGAAACCGACCGATTCGCACTCTCTGCTGGCACCAACGGCGGCAGAACCGACCGCATCGTATCCATCGAGATTCGTATATGTCTTTGAATACCGTTACGCGTTTGGAAACCTGCTTCTTTGATTGCTCTTGAAGCTGTTGAAGACTTCTCCTTATTTCTGGGTCGTCGAGCAACGGTGCCTCGTCGCCGGCCTTTTTTTGGACTTGCGCGACACGAGCTGCCGTATTCAACTCGCGGACCTTGGTAGCCGGACCTTTTGTCGACACAGTGTGACGGGGCGTTATATCCGTTGCCGTCACGATGTGTCGGACGAACTCTTGGTCATGCGCACTGAGGCGATGAATAGGGACCGAAACCGTTTTCTCATTTTTCTTCTTCAATTTTACAACGCCGGCGGCGAACCCCAGCAGCTTTGCATCAGTTCGATAGACTCCTGTTGCGTCCGACCAAGTTCGGAGTTCTGATGCATGGACGCTTCCAAAAATCAAAACCATCGCGACAGCAGCCGAACAAATACGGTTCATTTTTTATAGTCCCATGGCTGGATCCAAAGCACCCAAGATAAGGGCGTGTAGGTCGTATTGCAAGCATGACGCGAACCTTGTCCGCTTTGGGGCGTGACGTGTTACCGGGAGCAATTCGAGCTCGCGGCTACTTTTAAGCGTCGGCAACGTTTTGTTTGTTAGCGCTCGTCGACGTAAGTCAGACCCGTGTTTTTGCGGAAATGGAGTCTCAGCATTCCATGTCAAATTGGATGCTCTCAATTCCGTGGCGCTCGGCGGCCCGCGGCCTCGGTTCTGACCGCCTGGTTTTGGGGCCAGTATGTCCACTTGCCACGCCGCACTCTCGGGTTAGGGCTGACTTGGAGGATGGGTCGACACCTGGACTTGGCGGGCAGTTCCGATGGCGCAATGCCGCGGCCGCAATAGTGATGGGTTCCTTTTTGCTCGGGATCTGTTGGATCATTGGCCGCGCGGTCGGCAGTTAGCCGTTAACCTGAGGGAACGATCGCCCGTCGAGCGGCGACTGCGAAACAGTTTGCCAAGCAACAAGGAAATGGGATAGTGTGCCTTGCAGGGTCTGCTTGACATCGAGGATCCCTGCATCCAAATTGATGCATAGATCAATGCCAACTTGAGGTGAACATGTATGCACGTGGCCGCTCAGCGGCTGCGCGACAATCGAAAGACGCGCGATGCGTCAAGACTCTGCTTCCAGAGAAACGACCAACCTGAGCCGGAAGGCTCTTGAGCAATTGAAGCAGCGCTTGCGCCGCGCTCCCGAAAGGGAGCGTCGGCCGGTGCTGTTCAATTGCGCCCCTTGGTCGGGGTCTCTGGAGCGGCTCGGTTCGGCGCTCCTTTTTTTATTCCCTCGACCGAAAGGTGGTTCTATGCAATCGCACTTCCCCGTGGCGCTTCGCCTCTCCAACTGCAACCGGCCTGTCCTCCTGGCGGTGGCTGTGAGCATTGTGATCGTCAGTAACTATGGGCGGGCTGAATCGGGCGAACCCTTAAAAAAGGGGGGGCCCGCCGCGAAATTTGGAAAGGACAAGCTACCCAGCCAAATGGGGATCAAGGACGTTTCGCCTCGAAGTGTCGCCGAGACCAAAAAACTCGAAGGCATTCGCGTTTCAGGCGAAGTCGTGGTCACAAGCATCAACCCTGACGCTGATCGCGACGGATGGTTTAATATTGTTGCAGTCGATAGGACTGAAACTATCGGGGGCGCCTATATGCGAACTGAGCGAGGTGGATGGATTCGAGTGCTTGTTGTTGTACAAGTTAGTGAAAAGGTTGCCGTGGCGATCCTCAAAGGCGATTCGATGTCGCTAGCGGGCACCGTCAAGTCGACGCGATTCCAAGGCGGGATAAGCCTTATCAATGGAGACCGCGGTCGCGATCGGATCGTCACTCTTGTGCTGGAGAACGTAAAAACTGGGGCCGTGACACGTCCGCTCGTCGAGCCGTGAATGGGGAAGGTCAATATCTGGCTAGCCTATTAGGTCTCTACCCTTATAGTCGCAATTGCATTACAAGTTCGTCTAGTTGCCAAAGCCGCGAGGCAATACGAAGCAATCTACAGGCTGCTTTTGGCTCCGCGATGATTTGGGTGGGGAATCAATTGGTCGCATGCGTTAGCTATTCTTTGCGAGTAGAGCAGCAACATATAAGGCAGAAATGGCGATGGCACCGCCAGAGAGCGCGGCCAATGGCCAAGCGTTCCTCCATCGTCGAAGCGCAAATCTAAGAGTAAAGGTCATCGCGAGCAAAACCCCGATTGCCACAATCGGTGAGAGCGGTGTATTCGCAATTAGTAAAAAGTTCGCCCGCTGGCGTGTACTTGTCCCCGGCTTTGCCCAAAAGGTCCCGCTTGCCCAGTCATTCGGGCGGCAGCCTAAAAAGTCGTCAGAAAGCGGGGCATGTCTGAGTGAGGGCCTATCGGGCTGGGCGGCAGGCCCGCAATGATCACCGCTGCCGTCGTGCGTTGATCGCTATTGCCGCGCGGCACTGGGGCTTGCATAGACGCCAGCCCCAAGCCGCTGTCAGCACGCCTAGAGAATTGCTATTTTCGCCGACTTCCGATCAATCGGCGTTTTCCAAGTAACCAGTTGCTTCGCGGACCGTTGCTTCGTCTTCCCATCCTCGTTGCACAAATTCACGAAGCACGTCTGCGATTACCTTGCGCTGTTCGGCATCAAACAGTGAAAGTCGTTCGAGACACTCACTGCCGTGCTCTGGCGATACAGCGGCGCACTCCGATGGCGTGAGATAGAATGTGAGCGAACTTGCCAAATCGGGAAACTCATCAAGTGAGGCGATAAGCAAAGCGGGCATGTAATAGTGGAATGCTTCTAGCGTCAGATCGGGAATCGGAGTGTCCCCGGACATAAAGTCCTTCACAGGAAGCTCCTGCCAAGTCTTGCCCTTTAATACATCGAAGGATTCATCGGTACTTCCGCCCATGGTCAATCGATCATCACCAGGATATCGAGTGTTGGCAAATGAGGCTCGAATTCTCTTCTCCAGCGAGGCCATCGGTCTATGTTCCTGTTGGATCAAATCGATTCTCAACCAATGACAGGGCCGGCGATAGGAGAGCATGATGTCTGTTTGCAGAATTGTGCTGCACGATCGGCGCACTTCTTCGCAAATTTTGTCTTATTTGCCAACTCGATTTGGTGGTTCTTTTCTTTCGCGGCCGAACCAATTTTGCTGTTGGTGCTGCCAGTCAAAACATAGTCACATTTCATATTGAGATATGCCGCGCGTCCAGCAACTTCGGCCGCTGCCCCTGCTGCCATTGCCAGCAAGGTGGAGCAGTCTGTTGCTTGGAGGCAACCCCCTGAAGCTGCACTGGCGGCTTTGTATGCCGCATAAGCAACTTCGCATTTTAATACCTTCTTCGCCTTATCAGTGAGTCCAGCGATATCGTCCAAGCATTTTAATTGAAGAATCACCGTTGGGAGACTAAGGCACTGCTTAACAGCCTCTTTTACGGAATCTAATCCGCTAGGATCAACGGCATTGATCGGATTATTGTCGCAGTAGCCGTACACGTTGCGCATTAACGTCAATTGCTCGCCGTACCAATTGTTGTCGTACATTAGTGTGAGGTCGCGCGTAAGCGGATCAGGACTCAAGAACCGCCCAAGCGGTGGCGAGTACATGGCATCAATCCTTTCACCAGGGGCTCGTTTTGCACATCGGACAAGGACAGCCCGGCATGTGGCCGGGAGCCTGCCCTGCAGTTTGGCGCCACTGTCGGCACTGGGCACATTGGCAAGCATCAGGGTGGCGTTGATCGGGCAAGCGGCGTTTCTGCTGCTCAAGTATCATTCGATCCATTTCAAACGCTTGCCGTTCTGCTTCTAGTGCTCGAAAGCCGTCCCGAAGTTCACGGCGCATGAGTTTGACAAGTTGCGAGCTATAGCGAAGGTCATCCGGCAATAAACTGCTCGCCCACTCGAATGCCTGAATGGCCTCACGAGTTCGGCCGTTGTCTTCCAGACATGATCCACGGGTAGAAAGAAAGGCCGCAAGTTCCTCAACCGGCGAGAGGGACTTAAGGTACCAGCCGCCAGCCTTGTCACACGGAAGCCATTCGCTCGGCCACGTCAGATAAAAGTCATCGGAATAGAAGCTGATTCCGTGGCCCGAGCCTTCCACGTTGAACCGCTCGAAAACATTAAAGCGGCTACCTTCCCATCGGAAGAATAGATGGCCCGGGGCTTCAACCAATTTGAGCGGGTAGCCCAATCTCCGCCCCACTGCCACATAAATGACGGGCATGGAAGCACACGTCCCGCCCGGCCCGTCCATCATGCCGTGAATGAATAAATCGCGTGAGTCGCGGAAATCCGGGTTAATGCAAAGCGGGTTCTGAAAGTCGGAGTCAGTGATTCGGGCGGGGTTGTATCTGACGCCAAGAATCTCTTGAAGCGCCCTTAAGAGATAGTTGCAACAGAAGTAGCCGGGCGAATTGTTGTAGACAGCGGGAGTGCGCGCCAGTTCGTCAAGGCTGCTCCGTGTTTGCAATTCGACTTGATTTGCTGCCTCGTCGAGCCAAGCCAGATGTTCGACAATGTCCAACTCTTCGGCATGGGGTAGGCCAGCAGCACAAATGAGATTCAATGCGCCAATGTCGAGCCTTCCAATAAACTTATCTGGCCATTTGCACACATCGGAGAGCGATGGGAGTTGCGCGGAGTCCATGTTGCGTCCTTTATAGCTCCAGATTATGGGCCTCCGGCAGGTCGATTGCAACTATTTGTGGAATTACAAGTGCGCAACTAGGCAATCGATAGGGTGCCCACGCCCGATTGCGCGCGAGTACCTGATAGCCAGCTTGGCCGCAGCCCGCAGTCCTAAACGGTCGGTCATGGCCACCGACGCTGGCGCGACTTGCAACGGCACTCGATTGATTGATCGGATCGAGATTGTGCCCTATGTTGAACGGTTCTGGCAGGCTCGAAGGTGCATAGTGCAGTGCTTCAATTGGTGGCGAATCCGCGCCGATAGTCGTCGTAATCGCCGCGTGATGATTTTGGCTGCAGTTCAGATCGCCGCCAAACACACGGTGCCGTGCTTAAGAACCCCTCTTGAAGCGACGAGGCAAGCAATCCACCGTCAGCAAATGAGTTATCCCCCGCTCGGATCTTCAATGAGCGCCGAGGGAGAAAGGATGAAATACATTGACTGCTTTGATTGGCCTGATGATTACCAAGGATGATGACGAGGTATTTGGCGACTGGTGCCAGAGCGAATTGAAGTTTTACGACGCAGTTGTTTGTCTCGATGGCTCTAGTTCGCCCCTGACTCACCGCATCGCGCAAGAGTATCCCAATGCCATTGTATATCTTCACGAGAATGATCAATCAATTGCGCATCGGACGGATCACGGTCTGCGCCATGTCGTCCATGAAGAGATCGTCCGATTGTTTGGCCAGGACAATTGGATTATGTGCTGCCATGCGGATGAGTTCTGCTATCACGACCCTCGTCGAATTGTCGCGTTAGCGGAAGAAATGAATGCCGACCTGGTGTCCTGGTACAGTCCGCACTTCTATCCGCATCCAAGTGAGCTCGCGTCCCTGGAGCACCTTTATCGACTGGGAGTGCCGAATCGGTTTCGGCATTTTCATTGGGGTTATATGGGCACCGATCGTCCCTGGATTGAGGATCGCTTGTACCGGAACTCGCAACGAGTTCAGTGGGATGGAGTCACACAAGGAAGCGTACGTCCACACGGGATTCTTGGGCCGGCGCCGTTTCACCCGATTCTGATGCACTACAAGGTGTGCTCGTTGAATTCGGAGACCTATGAAAATATTGAGGGACACGCTCTGTATGCGAATCACTGGACCGACCAGGGGAACTATCGCACTGGCCTTCCGTTCGCAGTGGCCGAGGTCAAAGATCTGTTTGTCGATCGGATTCCAAAGTACAGTGAATGCAGCCGCTTCGACGGTTCTTTTTTGTTCCCATGGAATATGGGTGATGACTTTCGAGGCCAGGCCGTTGTCGACGACGAAAGCTTTGCCTCGGAGCTCTCGGAATGTCATGACTTGATCAATCGAGGTGCAATTGAGCAGGCAGACGCCCAACTCCTTTCAATTCGCCAGCGGTCGCGCACAGCGCGAACGAAATCGATCGTTTGCAACAATATTGGAGTGGTCAACGTCATTCGCGGGTCGAGGGATGAGGGGCGGCTTTCATTCAGAGCAGCGGCGGCGCTCGACCGGGACAATCTTGTAGCGCGCCAAAATCTCGAAGCGCTAGATGGCCCGCGCACTCAGCCGCGCAATGTCCAGGTTGTCGATTCCTCCTCGCATGCTGCGCTGCATTCTCCCACTCGGATCGCAATCTTTAGCCTGCTCTTCAACTGGCCTTCCACTGGTGGTGGGACGGTTCACACGAAAGAGCTAGCCGAGTTCTTGCTTCGCGCAGGGTTCGACATGTTGCATGTCATTGCGCAGTATGACGCTTGGGGAGTCGGGCGATGCAACATGCAATCGAACGTACAATCCGAGGTGCTGCGCTTTGATGACGCTGAATGGAATTTGGAAAGCGTCATCGCACGCTTTCATTCCGCGGCAACCGCATTTAAGCCGGATTGCGTGATCATAACCGACTCGTGGAATTTCAAACCCTGGCTAGCCGAAGCGGCCCGTCCATTTCCGTTCGCGCTTCGATATCAAGCCCTTGAGAATCTTTGCCCGCTAAACAATATCCGTCTCCTTCCTGATGCCGAGGGGCGGGTCAAGCAATGCACGCGGCATCAATTGGCAACGCCACACTTGTGTCACGAATGTTGCCGCATCAACGAGCGCTTCTCAGGGCAGCTCCATCAGATCGAGCGACAGTTTAGCAGGGTGGGAACTGCTGAGTATGATGCGGTTCTGCGACGCTCCATCGCCGACGCCGAAGCCGTATTGGTCGTGAATCCGTTAATGCAGGCGATGTTTAGTCCCTGGAACGAACAAACGATAGTGGTGCCCTCCGGAATGGATGGCGAGCGCTTTGTGAAGCTCGACCCAGTGAAGCGGGCAACCGATCCCAAGCATCGCCGAACGCGAATCCTGTTTGCCGGACTGGTAGACGAGTATATGAAGGGATTTCACGTACTCAGGGAGGCGTGCAATCGAATTTGGTCAAAGCGGCAAGATTTTGAACTAGTTGTGACTGGCGATCCATCCACACATGTCCCGGAGTATGCAACATTCCTCGGATGGCTCGACCAAGAAAGTCTCGCTACGGAGGTGATGTCGTCCGATATACTCGTTTTCCCGACGATTGCGCAGGAAGCACTGGGCCGGACTGCCGTCGAGGCGATGGCTGCCGGAATTCCGGTTATTGCAAGTCGGATTGGCGGGCTGCCGTTCACGGTGGTTGACAACTATACCGGGCTACTTGTGACCCCGGGCGATCCGACCGACCTCGCAGCGAAGATTGTGACTCTTTTGAGCAATGACGAACTAAGGCGCAAGCTTGGCGAGAATGGGCGACGACGATTCAACGAGGAGTATTCCTGGCCAGTAATTATCGATCGTCACTACCGCCCACTGTTTTCAAACCTCAAGCCTCGCAACGTGACCAGTCCGCCCGCATGAAGCCGTAAACGCACTTCTGTTTGGCCGCATTAATTTAGGGAAGTATGAGCTACCCAAGTTCAGTTGCGGTTGTATTTGATAACCAAGTCCGTCCAGACACGACGGGCGTCCATTGCCTTCGCGCACTTTCGGGATTGACCCGAGCCTTCCATATTTCGCCCGGTCAATTACCTGAAATTGATGTAAGGGCTTTTGACTTGTTTCTTCGGGTTGACGACGGCCTAGCCTGGAAATGGCCAGCACGCCTTCGTCCGAGTGCTTGTTGGATGATCGATACTCATGTCGACTTCCATTCTAGACTTGATGAGGCTCGATCCTTTGATCTTGTCTTTGCTGCCCAGAGAAACGGAGCGGAGCGGCTGCGAAACGAGGGAATTGCGAATGCTCAATGGCTACCATTGGCGTGCGATCCTTACATTCATCGACGCCACGACGTTCAGAACTGCTGGGACGTCAGCTTTGTGGGGAACGTTAAGCCGGGATCGCGATCTGACTTGCTCACTCTTATTGCGCGACGATTTCCCCGATCGTTCATTGGCCAAGCTTATGGCGATGAGTTGGCGAAGGTGAATTCCGCGTCCCACATAGGATTCAATTGCGCCATTGCTGACGATATCAACATGCGCGTCTTCGAGACAATGGCCTGCGGCGTTGCACTCACTACCAATGACCTCGTCGACAACGGGCAAGCTGCATTATTTCGTGATGGGCTGCATCTCATCACGTATAAGGGCGCCGATGACCTCCTTGACAAGCTGTCGTTTTATTTGAGGCGTGATGAGGCCCGCGAAACAATTGCTCGCCTGGGCCAAGCGGAAGTGCACGCGAACCATACCTATCGACATCGGATGGGAGCAATTCTCCAAGCCTCGTATCGCGACGCCTCCGAGATGGTTTCAGTTCCGGCTGGCGACTTCCGCTTGTCCGGTGCAGTTGTTGAACTCGTCGATATTGTCATCAAGTCATTTCTACGGCCCAAAGCCTTGCTACGGTTAGTTCGATCGATCCGCAAGTGTTACCCCGCGGTGGCCATCACAATAGCCGACGATGGTGGCCTTGAAATCGCGACCGACCCAGATTCGCAAGAATGCGTTGCCTTAGTCCGCGACGAGCAAAACATTCGCATGCTCGGTTTGCCGTATGGCGTTGGAGTCGCCGCAGGGCGGAACCATTTGATTGAGCAAACGACACGACCGTACCTATTATTTCTTGACGACGATTTCATCTTCACCGTCGACACGAAGCTGGAGCATCTCGTGAATCGGTTGAATGAAGACTCCACTCTTGGCGTCGTGGCCGGGACGTGCTTTGATCTTCGTGGGGACAAACGAATTCTTCGCCAGTCGGGTGGTACCTTAACCATTGACGACAACGAGCTCATTCACCAAACGTGGCCGCTAGCTGATGCCGCCGGTCTCTGCGATTATTTCCCGACATTCGCTTTAATGCGTCGCGCAATCTTCGATCAAGGACTTCATTGGCGCGGCGGCATCGGCGGAGAGCACTATGATTTTTGCCTCCAATTGCAGCGGTCAAAATGGAAGGCAGCAATCGACCAAACAGTGCAAATCGATCATGACTCCAGCATTGAATCCCTCGCCGGATATGTCGAACGCCGCATGGACTACGAAGCTTCGCAGCAGTGGCTGCTTGCAACTTGGGGACTTCGGGAGATAGTCCAAAATGGACAGACCATCGTGTCGCGGAAGCCTTTACCGGACAATGCGCCTGCTAAGTTGCAAGAGTTGATTAGTGCAGTGCACTTTGTCGACGAGTCTTACTTTGAGTTTGACCGGCCGGACGTCTTAAGTCTCGTGCCTCGATCTGCGGAGCGCATTTTGGACATTGGCTGCGGCGCGGGCCGACTTGGCGCGTCGATCAAGTCACGCCAGCGCGCGGAAGTGATTGGGATTGAGAAAAACTCAATCGCAGCGGCCAGAGCGGCCAGGTTCCTGGACACAGTCCATTGCGCCGACATTGAGGAAATGACGTGGTCGATCCCTCACAAGTCATGTGACTGTGTAATCATGGCGGATGTCCTTGAGCATCTGCGATTTCCCGAACTGGCCCTAGGGTACGCGCGACAGTGCCTGTCGGTTGACGGAATCGCCGTGTTGAGTATCCCCAATGTGCGAAACCACACTGTGGTGGCGTCACTCTTGAAGGGCAATTGGACGTATGACACAGCGGGCCTTCTTGATCGTACTCATTTGCGATTCTACACGCGGAGAGAAATCGAAAAGCTATTGTACCGGGCTGGTTTCGATATCGTTGAGATGAGAGCAGTGCGCAACGACAAAGAGCCGGATGAGCGGCCCAACGAAATGCATTTCGGTACGATACAACTTTCCGGCCTTTCCGCGAGTGAATCTGGAGAACTCGGCGTCTACCAATATCTTGTCGCGGCCAAGCCCGCACCGGTGCCGCGCGCCGGGCTCACGTCGGTAATCGTTCTTACTCACAATCAATTGCCGTACACCAGAATGTGCCTAGACAGCATTCGGCTGCGCACCGATGAGCCCTATGAATTGATCATTGTTGACAACGCCTCAACAGATGGAACCGTGGATTACTTACGGTCACTCCGTGGAGTGCGCGTCATCGAGAACCGTGAAAATCGAGGGTTTCCTGCTGGCGTGAATCAGGGGTTCGACGTGTCATCCGGTGACCAGGTGTTGCTGCTTAACAACGACACCGTTCTCACTACTGGTTGGCTTAAAAAGATGCTGGCCTGCCTTTATGCCGAAGCCGACATTGGGCTCGTTGGGCCAACGACGAATAATATTTCAGGTTTACAACAAATCTCAGCGTCATACGACGATTTGATGCAGCTCGATGGATTTGCGTGGGACTGGGGCAAAGAGCATTCGGCAGAACGAATTGAAACAGATCGCCTCGTCGGATTCTGTCTTCTAATACGCCGTGAAGTAATCGATCGCATCGGCAATATGGATGAGCAGTTTGGCATTGGAATGTTTGAAGACGACGATTATTGTAGGCGTGCTATCGCCGCCGGATATCGGTGCGTCGTAGCCGCTGACGCATTCGTTCATCACTTTGGCAGTCGAACGTTTGCGAATGTCGGTGTTGATAGCAATCAACTCCTTAGTCGGAATAAGGAATTGTTCGACAAGAAATGGAGCGCGCGAAGCACGGACGGAAACCAAGTACCGAGACCAGCGCGTGGAGCAAATAAGCTGCCACAATTTGACCTGCAACCCACAGACACGGGCGCAATTCGCCTCCAGGTGCGCCGTCCAAAAATATCCCTCTGTATGATTGTCCGGGACAATGAAGCGACTCTTGACGATGCACTCGCGAGCATTTCACCATGGGTCGACGAGATGATCATTGTAGACACTGGCTCCCGAGATCGTACTCCTGAGATCATAGCCCGACATGGCGCTCAGTTATTTCACTTTCCTTGGCTGGACTCTTTCGCGAAAGCGCGAAATGAATCGCTACGTCACGCAACTGGGGAATGGATCTTCTGGATGGACTCGGACGACACAATGCCGCCGGAGTGTGGAAGAAAACTTCGAGACATCGTCGAGCACCCGGTGCCTCCCCATATCTTAGGATTTATAGTGCAAGTCCACTGTCCGCACGTCAGCTCAGATGGGGATGCTGACGTCACAGTGGTGGATCACATCAAGCTTTTTCGCAATCGATCAGCCCTTCAATTTCAAGGACGAATCCATGAGCAAGTTATGCCGGCGATTCGACGCGCTGGCGGTGAAGTGATATGGACTGATATCTACGTAGTGCATTCTGGAGCCGATCAGTCTCCCGAAGCGCGAAGAAGAAAGCAACAGCGGGATCTCAAGTTGCTCGACCTTGAACTGAAAGAACATCCTGACAATTCTTTTGTTCTCTTCAACGTCGGAATGACCTATGCCGACATGGACGATCACCACGGCGCAGCTGGCGCGCTAAGGCAGAGCATTGCAAACGCGGACACAAGTGAGTCGCACCTTCGCAAGGCTTACGCGTTGCTGATCGCTAGTCTCTCGCAAATGGCGGAATTCGAGGAGGCCGATAGGGTATGTGGTAGAGCGCTGGAGCTATTTCCAAACGATGTAGAGTTGCTGTTTCGTGAAGGATTCATCGCACACCACCTAGGACAACTTGCTCGGTCTGTTGACGGATACAGGCGAGCTCTTGCCGCGCCCGAAGAATTAAATTTCGGCAGTGTCGATCGTGGATTGCGAGGCTATAAAACACGCCAGAACCTCGCGATCGTCTACGAGGCTAGGGAAGAATACGCCCTGGCCGAGGAACAGTGGAAACTCGTGCTGGTAGAGATGCCGGTTTACCAGCCTGGCTGGATTGGACTAATTGGCAACTTAGTTTTGCAGCACAAGTTGACGCAGGCCGACAGCATGACGGATCAAATGGAACAGCACATTGCAGGTTTAAGGGTTCATGGGCTGCGCGCGCAAATCGCCGTGGCCAGAGGAGACATCGTCGGTGCCCAAGCGCAACTTGAGGCCGGTGTGGCGGCTGATTCGACGAATGTGGAATTGCTGGATCGTCTTTGCAAACTGTTATTTGAGTACGGCGAACCGCAGGATGCAGAGACGCGACTGCAGCAACTCATTGGACTCGTTCCTGACAACGCTTCCGCGTGGCATAATTTAGGAAGCATCCAACTTCGTCGACAGAATATTCAAGGCGCGGTGCTAACCTTGCGAAAAGCGATCGAATTGCGGCCGGCTTTTGCCGCAAGCCATTTCTACCTTGGACTCGCTCTGGAGCAACTGCAGGAGTTTTCGGCCGCGTTGGAAGCTTGGCGACAAGCCATACAAGTTGATCCAGAAGACCGTGCGGCAGCCGAGGCGCGTGCCCGCATTGCCGGTTTCAAATCGAACGCATAGCCTTATCCGACTAGTGCGTCAATGAATTTCGGCCGCTCGGCTTTTTTCATGCAACTTCGGCGATTGGCAAGGCGGCAATCAACTGGAAGCAGATTGAGTTGCTGCATAAACGGTTGGAAGATTGTTCCGAAGTTCGCTTCTCCAGGTAGGAATGTCCTTGCGGTATCCACTACGAAATAGCGTGAGGTCAAAGACCGAATTGTGGGGTCGCAGAGCAGCCGCGCTTAAAGACCGCGACTTCACCGGAAGAATGCGAGGCGACGATATCGGCAGCTCGATTTTGGCAGCCTGCCGAAAGATCTCGCGCGCATATTCGTACCAACTGGTCTTCCCAGCACAAGCTACGTGAAGCACTTGATTCAATCGGTTGCCGCTCGTGCAAGCTAGCATGGCTTGTTGAATGATCGTGCAAGTCGCCTCAGCTAGAAAGCGCGCCGAAGTCGGAGCGCCAATTTGGTCGTCTACAACCTTGATTTCTGACCTGTCACGAGCAACCCGGAGCATTGTCTTCACAAAATTTGTGCCATAGCTACCGTAGACCCACGACGTACGAATAATCAGGTATCGATCGCACAAATTTCGGACTGCCTGTTCACCGGCGAGCTTGGTTCTACCATAAACATTGAGCGGATCAGGAATATCGTTTTCCTTCCAAGGTTGCTTGCCATGCCCGTTGAAGACATAGTCCGTAGAGAAGTGAATTAGCGTCGCACCAATTCGGTCCGCTTCCTCCGCCAGAATCCCTGGCGCCTTTCCATTGATGTCCATCGCCACTTCCGGTTCGGACTCGGCCCTATCAACTGCGGTATAGGCGGCGGCATTTAAAATAATTGTGGGACGCACTCGGCGAACGAGCTCGCGAATTTGATCTGACTCGCGCAGGTCTACAACGTATTGAGTGCCTTCTATTGCGAGCACGGAGCGTGGTGGGCGTATGACGGGAACTACCTGTCCGACATCCCGAAGCGCGAGCACTAACTCACTGCCGAGTTGACCATTGGCTCCCGTCACGAGTATTCGTGAGTTCAAAGCACTTCGCATTTGTTTCCGAACGCGGCGATCATGACTATTTGGGATGGCCGTTGAGGATGTGCTTACCATCTCCCCATTTAGGCAGCCGAGTGATTTGGATCTCGTCGAGCATCGGCGCCATTGAATCTCTCTCAGAAACGATCGGATACGCTACCGGCCAACGAATCCCGATTCGAGGATCGTCCCAACGGACAGTGATCTCCGCTTCGGGGTGATACTCCTCGGTGCACTTGTAGCTCACAAGGGCCGACTCAGAAAGCACGCAAAAGCCGTGCGCATAACCAGCCGGAATGTAAAGTTGTCGGCCATTTCGGTCTGACAAGTTGATGCCTATCCATTTTCCAAATGTAGGAGATCCGAACCGAGCGTCGACAGCGACGTCAAAGATCTCGCCCCATGGCACACTGACCAACTTACCTTGCCCAAATGGAGATTGAAGATGGAGGCCGCGGAGGACGCGGGCGGATGACCAAGACACATTGTCTTGCACGAAACGCTCCCGAAATCCAGCGGCCGCGAATCGCGATTCACGCCAGGTCTCCACGAAGTGGCCGCGACGATCGCGATTCACGTTTGTTTCCAACAGACATGGTCCATCGATATGCCTTAAGCTACGATGTGGCTCGCGGCCGTCGAGAATCGCCAGAATGTGCATGGGTCTATCCTCAAACATGAGACGTAAGAATCGCCGCGATTCGAGTGATATTCTAAGCGATTGACCTGCGTCAGGAATTGCTTGCCATCGGGATTGTTGTTTGCGAATTCAACGCGGTGCGAAATGAACTACGATAATGGCAAGACATGGAAAGCATTGGTATATTCGACAGGCGCAGCTCCGGAGCTTTATCCGGCGACATCGGTGCTGCCAAAAGGACTGCTCGCGATCTATGACAAGCCACTGATCTACTATCCACTCTCGGCGTTGATGCTTGCTGGCATTCGTGATTTTGCCATTTTGGCGCCGGCAGTCGACTGCGCATGGTATCGGCGCGCATTGGATCACGGACAACAATTCGGTGTGCAAATCGACTATCGCCCGCAGGAGCTGTTTGTTGCCGCATGCGACTCCCTTCTCTGTGCACGTGACTTCATTGGTGATTGCAATTTTGCAGTCATATCTGTCGATTGCGTGGTCTTTGCTGAGGGCTTGCAGGCGGCGTTAGCTCGGGCCATGAGTAGCTCAACCGAGGCGACAGTTCTTGCTCATCCAGTTCATGAACCAAGTAAGTACACGGTCGTCACTCTACGCAAGGACGGCAGTCCGTCCGAAATAGTGGATCGGCCAGTAAATGGACTTTCAAGCCTCGCGATCATGGGTTTGTCGTTCTACCGCAATCAAGCATTGAACTCTCTTGCTGCTATGCACACTTCCCCAAGAGCCAGCCTGACCGACTTTCATCAACTCTTGATAAGTCGAAACACTCTCGATGTACAGCAATGTGGTCGCGGTTTTGCTTGGCTCGATACGTCATCGCACGCGGCTATCGTCGCGGCCGCAAACTGCATCGAGTCAATCGAGTCTACCCATGGTCTCAAGATTGGATGCCTGGAAGAGATAGCATACCGCAGAGGCTATTTGTCCGGCGAGCAAATTCTGACGGAAAATCGTGGCCACAACTGCGGATATGCCAGCTATCTTGTGGAACTTGTTCGCACCCTTCCGCTGCATTTAAAGGACGATTAAAGCAAGGGCGGTGAATGCAATACCTATCAACCTGTTGATCACAGCGGCTGGAAACCGCGCGACTGCGCAGTCGGGGTAAACTGTGCATGCAAGGGCACACCTTCACACGTGATGGCGAGTTTTATTCTTGTAAATTTGGCCACGGACCATACAACAATGAATAGGGAGGATGTCTCACAGGCGGACGGAAACTGCGCAGAAGGAATCAATCGCTCCTTTCGATCTGATCCTGATCTAAGCTAGCCGCAGCGCAGACAGTCGTTCTGCGGCAATATACAGCGAGTTACTGCCGCGCTGAATATTCGACACAGTCGTGATGTTTTGTCCTTTAGCTCTTGGAGCAAAGCGATGTGGACACAGATTGACGCGTCCAATGTGCCCGGCTTGGCACGTCATGTTGCTATCATGCAGCAAATGGATCGCGGTTATGCCGAACTTAAGGCAAGCAGCTTGGTGTTCGCAATCAGCGAAGAGCAAGGCGAAGTCTGGCACTATCAGGGAACTAATTTTGAGATTGCGATGATGTTTCGTTATCTCGCCCCGCGACGCCAGTTCCATCTCGCTCATGTCGGCTTTGTCGGCAACGTACAGCCGGCCCAAGTTCTGGATATCAATATTCTCCGAGGGCGCGATTTTTTTCGGTCGCACTCAATTCAAGCTGTCGTCGGAGTTCGTCCGAAGTCAATCGATTTCCAACCGCTCGCGCTTTACCACGATCTCTGCCTGACCCATCCGAATCTGAAGATCAGCGTGGAGAGTGAAACAGAGGAGAAGGTGGTGTGGAATATCGCGTACAAATCGTTGTCGTAGATAAAGCGTAACTCGCGGCAATGTCAGAGGAAGTGTTCAGGGGGTTGACAAAAATGGTCGCCACGATGGCTCGCAATCTCGACGGTCAACGCATCCTGAAGTGGGCGACCGCGTTGCTCGATGAGTCGTCGACTACAACTAGCGTGGAACGAAGCACTCGGCCAGAACCATTCGCACGAAATCTAGGCTCGGTCGTTGGTATAAAACTCGGTTTCGGAGATATCCCCATGGGCTCGTCAACGGCACTAATGTCGCCTCTCCCGTCCGCAACCGCCGGCAAGTGGCTAGAGGTAAATTGTGACCAGGGTGATTTAGTTCATAGGTGGTTAAACGTGATGTATCGAATGGACCGTAGCTATCTCCGTGAGACGCCGCTGCAATTTAGCAACTCAGTCGTGCACAAACCGTGGGCGCGGGGAGCAGCGTATTACCTGTGGACAGCAAACTCCGAGGCAGTCGTCAGGCTGGCTTATGCTGAAGAAAGGCTGCAGCACCACGTGATGAGTGTTGGGTTCGTCGGAGATATGTCACCGCAGCAGGCGCTGGATCAGATAGTTCAATGTACGATCGATTATCTTATCGAACGTCGGGCGAGGTCCGTATTTGCTATAGCTCCTAAGCGAATGGACAGCCAGGAAGTGTTAAATCTCTATGACCTCGTTCCAACACATCCGCGCTTGCGGGTCATCACTGAGGCAGAATCACCGCGCGGCAGACGATGGAACATTGACTTTCCCGAACTTCAAATCCCCTAATGCTAGCTCCAGCCGCGCTGGGTTGTAGGAAATAGACTATGACACTGCCTCCCGATCCAGGCCGCCGTCCAGGAAGTTCCCTCAATACTTCAGGGAAGCCGCAACCTGAACGCCCCGTTCTGGAGTACGGCACGGGTGGACGGGCACTTCAATCCGACGACGCCATTGCGCGTGCGTATGCCTCCGCGAGCAACGAACACGGCTACGAATTGAAGGGACAAGGACGCTTAACTCCGACGGGGGCGGCGCCGGCCGTAAATCTTGGCACGGGCTCTCTGCTAACTACTTTTTCATTTCCCCCATCGGGCGCGTTTGCCCCTGCTGCGAGCATTACTAACAATAGTGCTGGACTAAACGGTAGTAACCCAGCCAGCTTCGGCAATTCAAATGCCGGCGCAAACGGACAAACCTCAACCGGTCCTTCCGGTTGCGCGCTTATCTCGGATACTTGCGGTACGGGATACTCGGGACACTATGGAGCTCCTTCAACACCAGGTGATCCGTGGCCACCAATCGCACCCGTTGCCTCCGATAAAGTAGTCACGGCCTCTCCGACGACACAAACTACCCCGTCCGGACACGCATTTATTTACGACCTCGTTAGCGGGTTTAAGAGCGGGTTGGTCAGTTACCAGACTCCGTTGCGCGCGGGCCAGCACGCGACCTGGACTGTAACACAGGCAAGCCTTGGAGTGCCTTCTCGGGTTATCGATCCATTCGGTCGTCGGCTGACTTACACGTACGACGCCATTACCTCACGTTTGAGAGCGATTGCGGATGTGTCGGGACGTATCACTACTTTCACGACCGAGGCCGCGAGTTCTAGTTACAACATCAAAGCTATCATTCTGCCGAATCTGAGTAGGACGACCCTCAGCTGTGATCCATTCGATGGAGTGTTTCAAAAACCAGTAATGAAGCGATTCACAACTCCGGACGGCGGAGTTACAACAATTGTGCATGCACACGAGCATGGCAACTTTGAAGTAAAGAGCATCACTACGCCAGGTAACTACCGTACGACGTACACGTACGCCTATGTGTCAGTCGGAGATGACGAAGCTCGCGTTGGCCTTACTCGCGTACAAGATCCGCGCAATCTGACGACAACATTTGTGATCCTCAATGATCTCGCGAACATCAATGTTGTTCGTAGTGTAACCAATCCGCTTGGATTCCGAGTTACTAACACATGGGATCAGAATCGTCTCACAGGCACGGCCGATGCAAATGGCCGGGCCACTTTCACCTATGCAACTATGCAAACGGACGGTGGCACACGCCGTATTAAGAGCGCAAGAAAGCAAGCGTCGGGGGTGTTTACCTATGTCTACAATACGAATGATCAAGTGGAGGGATTGATAAATCAGAAAAATGTTCGCACGACACTCGTCTGGGATAGTGACGGATATCGCGCAGCCATTATCAACGCCAAGCTTTATCGAACATCTTACTTATACAACGGCCGTGGGCAGGTCACCGCGACAATCGATCCGTTGATTCGGCGGACAAGTTTTGTCTACGACACGTATGGAGAGTTGGTAGCTGAGGTCAATCCTGCGGCGCAGCGGACCTCGTTCGTCTACAACCAGTATGGCCAATTGACGGGTACCATCAATCCACTTGGCAATCGAACGACGCAAGTCCGCGACGTCATGAATCGGATTACCGGGCAGGTCAATGCCAATTTATTTCGTACGACTTTCATGTACGACGTCATGGGACAGCGAATAGTCTCGATCAATCCGTTGCTGAATCGCACGACCCTAGTTTACGATGTTGAAGGGCGCGTTGTCGCGGCAGTGGATCCAACTGGGGCGCGCACTTCCTACACGTATGACGGCAATCGCAATCAAACGAGCCAAATTGATCCATTGCTTCGACGAACCTCGTATGTTTACGACGCCGCGAACCAGCTCGTCTGTGAAGTGAATGCACTCTTGCAGCGGACAAGTTATGTCTTTGACAGTGCGGGCAACCGTGTGGCGACAATCAATGCCCTACTGGAGCGCACAACCGCTGTATACGACTCCGACCGCCGGCTGGTCGGTGCGATCAATGGCCTTGGCGAACGCTCGACTGTGGTTTACGACGGTTTGGGCAGCGAGGTTGCCACAATTGATGCGTTGGGGCGGCGATTCACGTCGATTTACGATGACTTGGCACGTCGCACGGCGATTATTGATCCGTTGTTGCACCGCAATTCATTCGTATACGACGACGCTAATCGGCTAGTCGCTTCCATTGATGCGATGTTGCGCCGGACGACGTATGTCTCAGATTTGGCCGACAAGCAAAAGGTCATTATCAATCCTAGGCTAGCCCGATTCACCAGTATCTACGATAAGGCGGGGCAATTGTGTGCCACAGTTGACCCACTCGGCAACCGCAGTACGTTGGTTTACGACCCCGCCGGGCAGCCAATTGCGTCTGTCGATCAGCTCGGATTTCGCACCACGACGGTTTATGACGCCGCCGGTCAGCGCACCGCGACAATCGATCCCCTCCTGCATCGTACAACGTTCCTCTACGATTCGGTCGGACGTCAAGTTGGAATGATCAACCCCGAGCTGGACCGCAACACCTGGGTCTACGATGCTGCGGGCCAGTTGACAGCGGCGATTGACGGCGAGGGCCACCGAACCAGTTATGTCTACGATATGGCCGGCAGGCTGCTGCGAATGACCGACGGCTTGTCACATTCGACCACCAACGTCTATGACGCGGCCGGTAGGCAGATCGCTACCATTGATGCCCAGCTCAATCGGTCCACCTATACGTACGACGCGGCGGGTCGACAGGTGCGCGTCGAAGACGCGCGCGGCAATACGAAAGCCAAGCGGTATGATGCGGCCGGGCAGGTGTTGGCGACGATCGATTCGTTGGGAAATCGGACTACGTATGGCTACGACGGGGCGGGCCAGTTGTTGCGATCGACGGATGCGCTCGGCCAGATAAGCACGACTGTGTATGACGCTGCGGGACAGGTGCTTGCAAGCGTAAATCCGCTAGGCAACCGGACAACTTACACATATGACGGTGCAGGTAATCAAACGAATGTAATTAACCCACTCGGATTTCGTACGACGTCAGGCTACGACCTCGCGAACCAGAGACTCAGTTACTTTGATCAGCTGAATAGGCGAACTCTATTTGGCTACGATGCGACCGGTCGACTAGTTCAAATTACAACCCCGGCAGTTCGGACTTACAGGTATCGTTTTGACGCCGCCGGACGACAGACGACAGAGATCAACCCGGCGTTCAATCGAACTAGCTTCGTTTATGACGCGGCCAACCGGCGCACCGCGCTCATTGACGCCAAAACCAATCGCACGAGCTTCTTGTATGACCGCAATTCCCAGGTCATCCGCGAGACCGATGGACTTGGACGACGGATCACCTTCAGTTACGACGCGGCCAATCGGCTTGCCCGGCGGCTCGACCCCCGAGGTGTCATAACAACATACAGCTACAATTCCGTCAATTGGCAAACTAGTAGGCGATATTCGGACGGTACTAGAGTGACGATGATCTACGACTCGACGGGCAACCGGACGGGGATGCGAGATCCGAGCGGTGTTTATACCTACAGTTATGATCCGATGTCGCGGCTAAGCGTGTTCCGTGACCGGGTCAACTCCCGCCGACTGTCGTACACGTACGACGCTGTCGGCCAACCTCGCTCGCTGACTTCCCCTGCCGGCCGGCTCACATATTCGTTCGACAGTGCCGGCCAGAGTACGGGGATCTCGAATCCCCTCACTACGTGGACCTACGATGCGGCGGGGCGGACCATTGCCAAGTACAATGCAAACGGCACCCGAGTCAGCTACACCTGCGATGCGGCAGCCCAGGTTACAAAGGTTGCGAACATGGACGGCCTTGGGACATTCATGGGTTTCGACATTCGCTTCAATCTTCTGGGTAATCGATCGCGAATCACAGATTCTTTCACCGGTCAGACTACTACGTTTGGTTACGACGCTTCCACTTGGCTAGTCCGCGAGCGCACAGCCTCGACCCGTTTCACTTACACCTATGACCTGGTCGGCAACCGTCTCACGATGGATCGCATTGACGGCAGTCGCGTGACGTACACCTATGATGCCGCGAATCAATTGAACCGCCAAATCGATTCAGGCGTGACAACCACCTTCAGCTACGATCAGGCGGGCAATCCGACGCTCCAGCACGATTCGACCACCCCTCGCCGCGTTACGTATACCTGGGATGCTGAGAGCCGGCTTGCAAACTTCAATCAGTCAGGGCCGACTGCCGTCCAGCTTACACATGTCTACAACGGTGATGGGCTCCGCGTCGCACGCACAGGAACGACGGGGAATGCCAAGTTTGTTTGGGATCGCCAGAACATCCACATCAAACTCGACCCGTTTGATGCGATCGGGGACTACTATGTTTACGAACCCCGTGAGTTCGGCAACCTAGTTTACTCTGGGATGTCTGCGCGATGGCATCACTTCGATCCGATGGGGTCAACCCGAGCATTGACAAATAGTACGCCCACAATCACCGATCTGTTTGGCTATACAGCATGGGGGGAAGTGCTCGCCGATACGGTGAACCTCGGGGCTACCCCATTCCAGTTCGTGGGACGGCTAGGCTATTACTCCGACGACGAGGACTTAGGGAAGGGGCACACTACCACGACCCTTCCGCTGTACGTGCGAGCGCGGTTCTATCAGCCGAACATAGGACGTTGGATAAATCCGGACCCGCTACGGAATATGGTGGAGTGGTTGAACCCAGCTGCGAGGGGCGCTCGCGTGCCGGAAGATTGGCTGCAAGTGATTAGTGGTGCCTATAGATACGCGGGGAACAATCCCACGAATATTGTTGATCCAAGCGGACTATTTTCGCCAGTCCTGGCCGCCATCGCTCTCGTGGTCGCTTGTGCCTTCCCGCAATTTCTGTTGGCAATGTCACAATACGGAGCGCGAAGCGACAAGTTTCGCCACTGTTGGGTGTCTTGCCGCGTTGGAAAATCATGTGGAGGAGCAATCCAAGAAGTTGCCGGCATTGGAAAAGAGGTACGCGATCAAACAATTGCCGCTTACTGTGCCGCATTCCCTGATCATGCGATCTGTCAAGGCGGGCATGGAGATTTTTGGGATTCCCTAGGGGATATCGCTGCCAATCATGCATGCGTCTACTGGGAGCAATACATTTTTGGATGCCCAGGGGGCTGGATTGGAACACTTTTCAGAGAGAGCTGCGAGGAATGTTGCAGTCGATCCTATGCTTAAAACTACATTTCGGAACGCTGGAAAGGCAATGCTTGCTTCAGCGATCGTCATTCAGCTAGGTGGACTTATGTATTACCTGGATAGCGAGCCTTTTCGGGCCGTCACGACAGATGCGCTGCGGCTGACGCCAAAGGACAGTGCGTGCATACAGAGTATCCAAGAAGGGGTCATTACCATCGAAGTAAATGTGTCGGTACTGAATCGAGCGTACGCGATACTTACTTTTCTCGGCGTGATGTTCAACGTGAGTGGTATCTGTGTACTATTCCTCGGCGACGGAGATCGCATCTCGAAAGTCGGTCCCGATTTAAATCGTTAGTGTAGTGTCACGTAAATGACGCCGAGTACTTCGCGGTTCGAGTACCCTACTCCAAAAGCAGCGGTCCGAACTGTATTGAAGTCCCCACGCCGAGAATCAGGCTAATGAGCCCAAAGAGTGCTGGCGTGCCTGTTCGCGCTTGGCACGAGTTAGAATGTTTGGTAACGAGTGGGTCCGAGCAGCTGTTGACTGAGGTTTTGCATGTGCATTTCCAAATGCGAATGGCTTAGATCTGAATTCCGAGCTGCGATTCAATCTTTGTTGGATTGCGTTAAACCTGAACGGGAGCGCACGTTCGAGCGCGACCTGGCGCGTCGGGTGGCAATGGACAACGAGACCTTTTGTCGAACGTACTACGGCGATCCGGATATTCCAAAAGAGATTCCGATTCGTCTAAGGAAGCTTTTTTCACACCAGCTCGGCCAGCATCGGGAACGACTGGCGCCAACCGACAAGCCAACAGACGTGTACGACGATCTCGATCTTTATGAGCTCCTAGTCGAGGTGCAGGATGAGTTCGGCGTTCGCATGTCGAACCAAGAGCTGAGCCAACTGGATGGGTCGTTCGACTCAATCGTTAGACTGCTGGCCGCGAAATGGCCGACGCACTATGATCGATAGGTCAGGGGAATGAAAATGGCATGTCAGTGATCATGAAGAGGTGCAGTGTGGACGGCTCATCGGCACTGGCAAGGCCGCCCTTTCGCAAATGCGGCCAATCGGACGTTTCGGCGTGCTATAAAATGTGGCCTTCGGGTCCCTGGGAACTAAATTCATTCTTGCTGCGAGTCATTCAGCGCGTGGGATTTGACAGGGAGCATGACCGGCCGGCAATTGCTCTACTATATGTCGACATCGTTCTAAACCGACGACGCCGAAGGTTACGGCAGCGCGACATGTTCACTTGTAGCCGGTAATAAATGGGCGTTAAAGGATGTTCGCGCTCGGAATGATCACCGCGCCACGTTACGGCCTTAACGTCAACGAATCCATCGCAGAGTTCCGGCGCGGCGGGTTTAGTGAGCCCTTGCACATCTTTTGTGAACCCGGAACAGAGCGGATCGCGATCACTGATCAAGTAGTGGTCCATCGGAATGCGACGATACAGGGGGTGGTTGGGAACTGGACGCAGTGCTTGCGATGGCTCCATGCCAATACTTCAAGTAGCTATCTCATCGTTGCGGAAGACGACGTGATTTATTGCCCATCCGCTCGTCGCACCCTTCAACATGGGATCGAGCGCATTTCGTTGTTTGGGTACCTCTCAGCATACAATCCTCGTCGCAACGAGCCCTTGATGTTGGGACGGAAGGGATGGGTTGAATTAAATCGGGGGCGAGATTCCTGGGGCACCCTTTGCATGTGCTTCAGTCGCGACTCGGCCTGGCAGCTTATTGAAAGTGGCGCCCTTGATGCTGAGGAACAACTACGCGGCCCCACGGATTATGCCGTGGCAGATTTTTTCTTGCGAACCGGCATTCCCTGTTTCTATCACAATCCAAGTTTAGCGGATCACATTGGCCGCATAAGTACTGTTGGCCACAATTGGTATAATGAGTGTCTCGGGCTCGACTTTGCTCGCGACGCGGATCTGCCGACACCGGAGATTCACCTTCAGCGTTCACCCGTCGAAATCCGGGACATCACGAGTTGACATTCACCAGCAAAGCCAAATTCCGCGATCGAGGGACGGTGGGCCATGCAAAAAGTCGTTCTCTGCCGACCTGTCACACGTGACAAGCGGAATGCATCAACTAACGCGCGTCCAAGAGCGATTCGTATCCTGCCGTCAGCCGAAGGTGAGCATCCGCGACCGAGAACCAACTGCCGCGTTCGAATTGTTTAATTCCAGATGCTCGCTGCACCACCGCATCTGGCCAGGAAGGACGCTGGCATTGCTGCCACGCATTGACGTTGGAAGTGTCAAGCTTCATTCTTACAATGTTAACAATGCAAACAGTTGCAGAGCAGGCCAGTAAACAGTAGGTTCACGGCGGCGAAACGCGAGGGATGGCGGCATGAGTGTTTGCCGCAATGCTGGCAAACAATTAGAGGTAGTCGGAGCATTCTAGTGAAGCCTAGATGCGAGCCCTCCTGCTGCGATCGGCGGTGCGCGCACAATTGCGCTCTCCATCGCTTCGCTGACCATTCGATCCGAGCGGACTAAAGTGCCGCGGGACGAACTCGTCGTTTCAGATCGTCACAACTGCGATCCGTCGGCGCAGTGTGTATCCCATCAGGAAATCAAAGTCGAACAAGCGAGCTTCCACTAATGCGAATTGCAGTTTGCTTGGCTGGGCATTCTCGCACTTTCCGTGACACTGCGAAGAGCTGGGAGCACCTACGGTCACAGCACGCAGTTACGTTCTTTGCTAGTCTTTGGAGCAAAACGGATTTTACGGGGCCGACCTGGTGGGGCGATTCACGAACGGCAGATGACTTCACCACCCGTGATTACGAAGAATTCTCTCGCTTGTTTTCACCAGCTGCCTTGCTCGTAAATGAGCCGCAATTGCATCGTTCACACGAATACGGCGGTCTAGATATCACGAGCAGATGCAAGCCATCAAATATAGAGAAGCAATGGGCAATGATCCGTTTGTGCCATGCGCTTTGCCTTCAGAGCCAGACCGAGTTTGATATAGTTGTGCGGTCCCGGCCCGACGCGGAGCTAATTCACTTTGAGCCTATCGTTCCCGGATCTGACGAAATCGTCTGTACGTTTCGTCCCCACACGCCCGGGTGCGATGCCATATTCTTTGGTCGCCCCGCGGCTATGACACGTGCCGTTTCATTGGCGGACGAGTTTCCGGCCTGCGTCGATCGGCTCGGCGGCGCGGACATCATACCAGAGCTCCTATTTGTGGAGCATTGTTGGCGCGTCGGTTTGAATGTTCGCCGCAGCAGAGAAATTATTTCGGCCAATCTCGTTCGGGCAGGCGGAGTCAGGCTTTCATTGACAGGATGAAAGATTGCTTCCGTGAGGGTCGAGGCCGACTTGCTTTTGAAAACTGGCTTGCCGACCAATCAAATACTGTTGCCACTGCCCAATTCCAAAGCAGATGACCTTGGCAACCGTGGAGCTGTCGCAAGCATCACTTCGGCGAGTGCCAGATTGGTAAACTCCGATATGGGATGGCACACATCCTGCAATTCGGTCAACGCCCGAGCGACACGCCAATAGACCTTTCGCGCGCTTCCGGGCCTGCTTGACGGCGATTTTTCTCTGTCGCTAATCCCGCATTGAAGTCCTCGCTTCCTTGCGTCAGCGGCCTGAGCGCCGTAGCCACACCGCCAAATGTCATGTCGCCAACGATCTCTCTTAGGCTCGCCTCACACGGATCTTTGACAGCGCAACTCGTTGCTTACCCTCCGACAGGTCCCGTGGCCCGCCGCTGCCCAGCTACCGCAGAATCCATACGACTGATATCGATGGCCCAGATGTTTACCTCCTTCACCTAAGCGCTTCCGAAAAGCTTGGTCAACTAACCGAGCATTCTGCCGATGATTTGTTTATGTCTGCGCGGTTACGCGACACGCAGCGTCGAAGTGTCAGCTTTTGTCTCGCCCTTGGACTCGAATCATGTGTCTCGCGGCCTCCCAGCTCAAAAGCCCTCCCTCTGACGACCTCGATCTTGCCGCGCACACCGAAGAAGAACTTATGCGGCGCTTCGCAAGCTGCGAATGCGCCGATTTTGGCCAGCGCTGCAAACTCTGCGACGCTCGCTTCTGGGAGCTGAGATTTCGATTGCAAATCAAGGACGAACTCGGCCGGCAGGTGCCACGCAAGAATTGGTTAAAGACAAGGCTCAAGGCACACGGCTATTGTCACAAAGTCATCGTTGCTTACCGCCTAAACGTCAAGGAGATCGTCAACACGACCTGGGCATGGGTTGCGGTTAATCGCAAGCTGTGGTTGACTTCGGGGTTCCGGAATCGCCAAAAAGACTTCAGGAAATGGATATTCGGACAGGCGCGAAATGAAGTCGCGCGGATGAGACGATTTATCGTTAGTCGAGGCATCGTTGGCCTGCCCAAGAAGGTATCCGTCGATCTTCTGGGTGACCGGGATGTTTCTTCTGACGGGCAGCAGACATCTGGCACCGACAGCGATCGAAGAGGTCGCGACGTCAGTGATTCGGATGCATGCGTTGCCGCTGAGCCCGCATGCACAGAACCTCTGTTCGAACTTGGGATAGTCAACCTCATTGAGGGTTGGGCCCGTAAGCCGCTCTTGAAAGCGATCTGGCTGCACTTCCGTGATGGCTTCACCTGGTCAGCCGCGGCAAAGGCAGTTGGAATGCGATTGACAACTTTGGCCAGTCAACGCGATCGACTCTATCGTCGGGTGCGCGAGCACTTATCGACCAGCGCCGTCGAGGAGCCGCCGGTTCGGAAAAAAGAATCTAAGACACCCTTTTTTCAACAAGAGACTGCCGCGACCGACGATCGCTGCCCACATTGGTGCTTCAGCCACTTTGCGGAGAAAGCGGTTGCATTGAACGGTCAATTGGTGGACTGCCCTTGTCGACTTGTGTTCGCCAAACAGTGTGCCCTTTGCTACGAGAAAACTAGAATTCTACAACGGGTTCCATATTCAAACGAGAATGGATTGCGCGAAAAAAACGCGCGCTGTCGACATGGTCTTGCGCGAGGATGTCTTGTATGTAGCGTGGTTATGGGTTCCGCGAAGGTGCAACCGCGACCGTCAGGCCATGACACGCACTTTGCGGCGGGGTCAGTCTCAAAATTCAGGCGACACGAACGCCAGGTTGATCGGCTTATTGACATTTGCGGCGGCGACAGCATCGATCGAGAGATTCTTGAGTTGATCGACGGGGGCGTCGAATTCGACCAGATCTTCGAAAAGGTGAATGAAGTGCCCGAACTCGTCCACCAACGGATAGTGGGCATACGGAAGCGGGCTCGGGTCGCCGGCTATTACGTACCGCCTCTTTCCGGACCGAGCGCCGTGACCAAGACTGACGAGGCATCAAGCTCAGTCCGGATCGATAACGCGCATGATATTGATCCCCCCCACAGGATGGGTGACTGGTGGCCAATCCCGGCCGCCCGCCGCGAGCAATTGGCTAAGCTTTACGCGTTACATCCCTCTACTGTTGCCCCAGACGATCTAAGTGCAACGGCCGTAATGGTTTCGGCAAACGCTGCGGTCGCGCAGGCGTCGATCTTAAAGATGCGCACGGAAAATTTCTTAGCGATTGTTCGTAATCTGCGGCGAGCCAGTAACTCTACCAATTAGGGAAGGGGCGTCGTGGTCGCCTTACCCCCGCCTGCGATCTCCAGATCATGCCGCAGCTTGCTCGGGAGGCAGCGTTCCGAGCAGGGATAACGATCCGGCCCTTCAATAGGGTTTTGGCCGACTAGGCGCGTGCCGGTCAACCGCGGCCGAGCCAGCGATTGCCCCCGATCGCAAATTGAATGCCCAGTCGCGTGCTCGCCGCATGGGCGGTTCGGCCACATCTATCCTCTGCGTTCACACGTGCAGACGAGGGCGGGTTCCGCCACTGTGGCCCTCGTCACCGGTGCTGCGAGGTTCTTTCGCGGCAAACCGCCGCTAGTTTCGTTCGGTATTTGTCGGCTGGGTGATCGACGAATCCCGAATTCGCCAATTCGTCACTGCGAGCGCTCGTTGCGCTAGAGCAGTTCAATTGTTTCGTCACCGGCAGTCGGTCGGTGACTATCTTGTACCGGTGTATGGAGGCGCTAATGTTAGAGTCGTCTGTTAGTCTTACTCGCCCGCGCGACGGGCAGTGTTCCCACTTCTTGGATCGACTGAACGGAGTAACTCAATCCGGCGACGGCTGGACCGCGCAATGCCCAGGCCACGACGACCAGCGGAATAGCCTCAGCGTCGGGGCGGGCGACGATGGCAGAACCCTGTGCCATTGCCATGCAGGCTGCTCAACGGAGCATGTCTTGCAATCTCTTGGGCTGAGGATGTCGAGCCTGATGTCCGCCACTACCTCGACAATGGTCACGTATGACTACCTCGACGAGCAACGTACCTTGCTCTATCAAGTGTGCCGGACAATCCCGAAGGATTTCCGGCAGCGGCGCCCCGACGGTGTCGGCTGGAAGTGGAGTATCGCGGGTGTACGTCGCGTGCTCTATCGACTTCCCGACCTAATCGCGAGCTCGCCCGCGACGGTGTTCGTCTGCGAAGGCGAAAAAGACTGCGACGCTTTGGTGAAGTTGGGCTTGATCGCGACAACAAACTCCGGCGGTGCTGGCAAGTGGAGGGATGAATACACTGAAAGCCTGCGTGGCCGAGACGTCGTGATCCTCCCGGACAACGATCGACCGGGGCAGGAGCATGCCGAAGGTGTCGCGAAGGCGCTCCTCGGAGTTGCGTCCACCATCAAGGTCTTGAAGTTGCCCGGCTTGCCTGACAAGGGCGACGTGAGCGACTGGTTGGCTGCTGGCGGGACCGCTCAGCAGCTCGTCGAACTGGTCAATACCAGCAGTGAGTGGTCCCCGATTTTGCCGACAGTGAGTGAGCCAGAAAGTCCGGCTGAATGTCCTGCCGCTGATCCGGGGGCTATTCCCGATCGGCTGCTACACGTTCCGGGATTCATTGACGACGTCATGCAATGGACACTGCGGACCGCGCCCTATCCCCAAAGGGTGCTTGCCTTTGGCGGGGCATTGTCACTCCAGGGGCATTTGGGATCTCGCAAGGTTTGTGATCAGGGCGATAGCCGCACCAGCCTCTACGTACTCGGTCTGGCAAACTCGGGTGCTGGAAAGGACTGGCCGCGCAAGATCAACCAGCAAATCTTGCTGGACGCCGGTCTCGCCGGAAACCTCGGCGATGCCATCGCTAGCGGTGAGGGGCTGGAAGACGCCCTGTATGTTCGTCCTTCGATGTTGTTTCAACTCGATGAAATGGACGGCCTGATCGGCGCGATCAAGCAGGGCAAGGATGCGCGTTTTGAAGGCATCATGGGTGTCATGCTCAAGATGTACACCAACGCGGGCTCGCTCTATTCGATGCGAGTCAGGGCGGGTCGTGAGCAGGCTCTTATCGATCAGCCTGGTCTGACGATCTATGGGACTGCGATCCCGCAGCAGTTTTACCAGGCGATGTCGGCGAAGATGCTGACCAATGGCCTGTTCTCGCGATTGCTGGTACTGGAGGCAGGCAAGCGTGGTCTGGGGCAGGACGCAAGGCGCTTGGACCTCCCAAGCTCCATCACGAGCGTGGCTAAGTGGTGGAAAGACTTCACGCCAGGCAACGGCGACGCCGATTTGTTGGGGATGCATCCGCGACCGCAGGTTGTCGAGTACTCAACCGCTGCTGCATCTGTGCTCAACGACTTTCGCACGGACGCTGACCGGGCATATCGCGAGGCCGAAGCGCAGTCCGACTTGCCTGGGATGGCGATCTGGACCCGCGCCAATGAGAAGGCCCGTCGCTTGGCGCTGAACTATGCGTGCAGCGTTGACCACAAGAATCCGCAGATAGACGAGGCGGCGGCAATTTGGGCCGGCGACTTTGTCAGGCATCAGACCAAGCGGATGTTGTTCATGGCCGAGTCGCACGTTTCAGAAAACGCGTTCGACGCAAATTGCAAACGGTTCCTTGACGTCTTGCGAGACTGGAAAGCCAAGAAGGGTACGGCACCGATGCCCCACTGGATGATTTGCCGAAAGCTTAAGGGCTGGACACCCCGCGACGTTGACGACGTCCGCAAGATGCTGTCGGAGCAAGGGCTAATTGACTTCAAGACGGTGGTCGGTGGAGGCCGGCCCGGGGAGGTGTATCGGCTGCTATGACTTATTGTCGAGGCGCTAAGTCGGCGAATGGGCTACGGAGCCCAATTCTTGCCGACTTTTCGTCGCGCTTTTTCGCAGCCCGGATTCGGCCGGGAAGGTGTCATAAATCGTGTGATGATAGTTATTTACTAATAATTTAACCCCTTATTGTACTTCTTGCACGGGCCCGCTCTCGAACGGCTTCATTTCGGCCGCACGCATGACCGCGTGAGACCCCCGCGCAAAAAGTCAAAAAGGTCAACCCTGAGGTCTTAAGATGAATCCATGTTTCCATTGCGCCCATTTCAAGCTGCACTCGCACCTGACTCCCGCGGACTACGCGAACGGTCGCGTGACCGGCGAGTGCCATCGTTATCCCCCAGCCAGTGAAGGTGACCGGCAGAAAGCAGCGTGGCCGGTCGTTTCTGGCAGCGACTCCTGCGGTGAGTTCCGCGCGGCAGTTCAGCTTCCGCCGACTGTGCGGTTGTCGGAATCGGGGAGAACGGCAGTGCCCCGGTGTCCTGTGCAGCGGTCAATCTTAGAGCATATCGCATCCGCCGGGACGACGTCGCAACTGGAACTCGTGACCTACGGTGATGTGCCAACTCTAGAATGGCTCGACGCGCTCATGTCACTGGTAGAGCAGGGGCTGATTGTCGACGCGGCAAGTCCAATCGGTGATGGCGTGACTCTTCCGAGTCCGAACATCCCTGATTTGCCGATCGTCACCTTGAATGGGCAACCAACCTAGTCACGGGTCCTTCCTGGCGGGATATTCAGGTGTCCCCGCCACGATCACACGCGGAACGCGACTCCCTTTCTTTCGGAATCGATCGAGATACTGGTAGCGCCAATTATCGAATTCTGCATCTTGACTTGCCGGCGTGGGCATCCGGCCGTCAATTTGCAGCGCTCGGTGCTTCTGGCGACTCGCAATAGTTTTCAAATCGGATTGGTCGGCGTGATTGAGACTCGGAGTCTCGCTCGAAACGCCTCGGTTAAGCCCGCGATTCTCGCAGGGCTCTACATTGAAATTTGCCGGCCGCGCCTCAGCCCGCCGCTGGCAGCTACGGAGAAACTTGTATGGTTGCGTCTAACACTTCATCTGAGCCTGGCTCCAAGTACTCAGAACCGTCCGAAATCGTCCCCATGGCTTTGAACGTGCGCCAAGTGGCGAGACTTCTGGGGGTTTCGGAACGGCACGTATATCGCATGGCGGACGGCGGGCTGATGCCGAAGCCCGTTAAGCTGGGCGGCCTCAATCGCTGGCACCGGCCAATCGTCGAGGACTGGTTGGCGCGCGGGGCAAAGCCTGTCCGTTTGTAGGCGACTTCGGGCTCTGCTTGACGAATGACAAGGTCTTGGCACAATATCCACATGCTCACCGTAAGCGAAATAATCCGAAGTGCCCTCAAAAACTCCGAGATCTCGCGCTACCAAATCGCCCAAGAAACCAGGGTGCAAGAGGCAACTCTTTCCCGATTCGTGAACGGCGAACGCGGGCTTTCGATGTCGGCAATCGATCGCTTGGCAGATTATTTCGGCTATCGGCTAGTGAAATCGAAAGGAAGATAATGGGTGCAATTTTTAGAAAGATGGCCACCAAGCCACTGCCGCATGGGGCGGAGATCGTCTCGATTGCAGGGAAGCCACACGCGCGTTGGAAAAGCGCCCGTGGCAAGACTTGCTGCGCAGCGATGGTTGATAGTCGGGACGACCGAATCACGGTCACCACGAAAACGTACTATGCAAAGTACCGCGATGGCTCTGGCATCGTTCGCACTGCGCCGACTGGTTGCAAGGACAGCACCGCGGCTCGCAAGGTGCTCTCCAATCTTGAAAAGCGTGCCGAGAACGTCAAGTCGGGCATTGCGACTACGAGCGAGGACGCGTCGATTACATTTCAAAAAACGGCGATCGGCCAGCACTTCGAGACTTACCAGGGACATCAAGCGGCCAAAGGGAATGACGCCGTTCGTCTTAAGAACGACAAGGCTCGCTTCGACCGCCTGTGTAGTGAATGCGGCTGGCGGCAGCTGAGCGACCTTACCGGGGATAGCCTGGCGACCTGGCTGGCGAATCGAACCAAAGACGGTAAACCGATGTCCGCTGGCAATCGCAATGAATTTCGGCAAGTAATGGTCGGGTTTGCAAATTGGTGCGTTCGCACGAACCGGCTATTGGCCAATCCATTTGCCAACGTAAGCCGAGCGGACGCCAAGGCGGACCAACGCCGGAAGCGTCGGGCCTTGACCGAGGCCGAGCTATTGAGGTTGTTGGACGTCGCGCGGCGTCGCCCCCTTGATGAAGCCTTGATGATTCGTCGCGGCAAAGACAAGGGAAAGCTAGCCGCAAGCGTTCGCGACGACGTTCGGCAACAACTCGTGCGGTTGGGTCGAGAACGGGCGTTGATCTACAAGACGCTTGTTTTAACCGGGCTGCGCAAGAGTGAACTGGCATCGCTGACGGTCGGGCAATTGCACCTTGAGGTGGCCTACCCATTCGCGGACTTGGCCCCTGAGGACGAAAAGAACCGGGAGGGCTCCCGCATCCCTCTACGCCGTGACTTAGCAGATGAGCTTTCGGCATGGATCTCGGACAAGGCTACAATCGGGGCAGGCAGCATTGCAGGGGCCGAGCGGCGTGATGGGATTATGAGCAATAAACTGCTTTTCAACGTGCCTGCGGGGCTCCTACGCATCCTTGACCGGGATTTAGCGGCAGCGGGTATTCCAAAGCGAGATGAGCGTGGCCGGACGGTTGACGTTCATGCGATGCGGCACTCGTTCGGGACACTTTTGAGCAAGGGTGGGGTAGCACCTCGGACGGCGCAAGCCGCGATGCGCCATAGCTCGATCGACCTCACGATGAACACCTACACCGACCCCAAGCTGCTGGATATTCACGGAGCGCTTGACGCATTGCCTTCGCTCAGGCTCGATAGCCAGGAGGCTCGTCTGCAGGAGGCGAACTGCACGGCACAAGGTGATCGTCAGTTTGCACCAGCGTTTGCACCGAATTCTCACAACACCTTGCAAACGGTGTCAAAAGCTGACAACTGGGTGGATTGGTCGTACGTCGCGAGCCCAGGGTTGGGGAGCGAACTTAAGTGCGTTGCTGACAAAGAAAAACAACCCGCTGACAATCACTGTCAACGAGTTGCATGGAGTGGACCGGAAGGGAGTCGAACCCTCGACCTCTGCATTGCGAAAACACGCGACGCAGGTCGTGCCACGTAGGGAAGTTATTTGCGGGTAGCTACTTGCGCCCTGGGTAGTTTCCTAGTTCACAGAAATTCGGACGGGTTTAATTCCCGGAAATAAGGCACTCGCTCGACGAAAGGGACAGCAGGGGACAAATCGCCGCCGAGCGGGTGGGGTGGCAATCAGGCGGTCTCGTCGGTCGCGACCGTGAGTGAGTTTTTCGCACCGCGATCATCGCTCTCCTCCTGAGCCTTTTTGTAGCCCGGCGACTGCTTGTCGTTGCGGTCTCGCCCCGACTTCTTGCCAAGCGACTTCCTCGCCGGTGGCTGGCCATCATCATCCGGCCCCTCCGTTGGCTCACTGCCGTATTTGAACGCACAAAGCAAGCCGATGTTGAGAGCAATGTTGAGCCACAGCACGAATCGCCGATGGCCAAAGAACTGGCCCCATTGTGCAATCAACCTCGCGGCCAACAGGTTTGTGGCAGTTGCGTAGACGAGGAGAAGCGGAAACCGCACATCCCATGCGGCATAGTAAACATAGCTCGCAACTAGCAAATTGAACTTTCGTAGCGTCCAAGGGAAAGGGAGTGAGTGAACGGCCAGGACACAGGCGAAGAACAGTAGAAAGGTGTAAGAATTGAACAACATTGGTCATGGACCCGTACGATCCGGTCAAGTTTGCGTAAGGGGTTGATTATCACTGGTCATTGCGGACAACGCCAGACTCGCACTTACCACATGCTCGTTTCGCAGCCCCAGGCACGTCTCACAAGATTGACGTGCCGCGCCGAAATCATGACAATCACAACTAGAGTAGAGTCCCGGTTTTACGAGGCAATTGCGAATCTACCACGATGGGCAACGGTGGCCGAGATGTTGTGGTTACGGGTATGGGTGCGGTGACGCCGTTTGGTGTTGGCGTGAGCGCACTTTGGGATGGCGTTCAAAACGGTCGGAGTGGCGTAGATTGGATTCAATCGCTGTCAGACCTTGATCCAGAACTCTATCCAGTCCGTGATGCGGCTGAGGTCAAAGGCTTTGTAGCTGAAAGGCACTTGAGGCAGCATTGTGAGGTCCGACTTGAGAAGGACGTCCAAATGGGGTTAGTCGCGGCACGCGAAGCATTAAGTCAGGCCCAACTTCTGGACTCCTCCGACAAACTTATCGACCCGTCCATCCGCATTGAGACGATCGTGGGCTCGGGACACGGACCCTGCCACGAAGCCGAAGTGGGCTACTCGACTTTCTTTCAGCGCGGGCCGGCCGCAGTTCGCCCGACCACCATTCCAAAGTCCATGTTCAATTCTCTGTCATGCAACCTGGCGATGCATTTTGGTGCGATCGGCACGAATCTTGTCATTGCCTCGGCTTGTGCCTCCAGCGCTTCTGCGATCGGCCTGGCGACGGTGCTGATTCGCCATGGCTATGCGGACGTCGTGTTGACAGGTGGGGCCGACTCCCCTTTGACTCCCGTGGTATTCGCGTGCTGGTCGCAATTACGTGTGCTTGCAAAGAACTCCAAGCCTGAAAAAGCCTGTCGACCGTTCGATCAAAGCAGAAACGGAATGGTTCTCGGGGAAGGCGCTGCGATGGTCGTCTTGGAGTCACGCGACAATGCGAAGCGTCGCGGAGCGCTTCCCTTAGCGCGCATCCGCGGATATGGCACGTCAAGTGATGCATTTCATGTGACGGCACCGACCGTCGCTGGGCAGCAACGCGCGATGGAAAGCTGCCGAGCTGATGCAGAGGTTCAACCGGCAGCCGTCGGATACATCAACGCACACGGCACCGGCACCAAAGTCAACGACGAAACTGAAGCGCGGGCGATCAGGGAGGTCTTTGCCAGTCGCAATGCAGCAATGCCGGTGAGTTCGACCAAGTCGATGCTCGGCCATTCGCTTGGCGCTTCAGGAGCGATCGAGTTTGTTGTATGTATTGAGGCAATGCGGCGAGGGTTTATACCGCCGACGATCAACTGCGACCAGCCCGACCCGAACTTGGGATTCGATTTCGTGCCGCATGTCGGCCGGACGCAACAAGTTCATTTTGCGATGTCCAACTCATTCGCTTTCGGTGGGAACAATGTGGCACTCTTGTTGGAGATGGAAGCGTGATGCCACCTACTCGCGACGAGATTGTCGAGATGCTACGTGGCGCATTTGACCGGGCGTCCAACGGCCGGGCCAAAATCGATAAACTCGACGATGGCGCGAGAATCATCGAGGACATTGGCTTGTCATCCCTTGATATGCTCGATCTGCGTTGCGAGTTAGAGCAACTCTGGCGATTGCAGATTGCCGACGAAGAATTGGCAGGAATACAGACAGTCAGCGACGTGATTTACTTTATTCATGCACGCTTAGTGACCCTTGATTGAATGGCTATCGTGGACACGCGTCAAGAATCCGCGAATAGCTGAGTCGGCCTGTCAGGTCCAATTAGCGGCCGTCCATATGTCTGACGAAAACGAGTGCGACAATCGTGACAGCGCAAATCACCGCGCAGGAGCGCCAAGTCCAGAGTCGGACGTCAATGCCGCCCGGCAAGAATAAAAGCACTGACGCTATACCTGACAACAAGTCCAGATAAATGAGTTGAGCCAGGAGTGTCGCAATGCATACACACAGAGCCAATTCAAGCCACGGAAATGACGCGGAAGATTTGTCGCGATCAACTGTGGCTGCTCGCATCCTCTGCGATGAAGTGACCATACGTCGCTTCTCCCTATCAGTCGCACAATTTCTTCGTTGACACTCTTTAACACATTCGATAGCATACCTGTTATCCGATACAACGGCAATAGATTGCATGTTCCGCACTGCATCATGAGTCTTGAGCGCAGACAACTAGGTTCTGTCTCGTAAGTGTCTGGCTGAACTGCTGGGTGCGATTGCGGCCAAATGCTAGCTCGCGCTCTCACGACGATTGCTGCACGTCAGTCGCGGTCGAAACCATGATCGCACAAGCGATTTGGACTTGCGAGACACAACCTAGCGGCCCCCGCCCCATTCCGCTCCTTAAATTCCGTCGACGCAGTTGCGGGACTCTGAATAAACTCACCATCAGCCTGAAGCAATGAACCACAGAACAATATTATCGGTGGCCAAATTCATGCTCCGCGCGTGACATCAAACGAAACCCTCCGCTGGTAATTGACGTTCCGCTGACCGCTCGACGAGCCTGGGATACTTCGATTAGAGCGTTCGAATGCCACAATGCACGGCAATTGGTCCGCTGAATCCGCATCCAATCGTGGATCCGGGCACTCGAATCGATGTGGATGGCGGTCCGGCGCGAACCGCGGCGCCGGAGAAAGCAATGTGCCTTGGTTGCATCAACCACAATGCTGGCGCGATCCACTATCGCCGCTTCGCCAATCTCCTCAAGTCTTCTTATGATTCGGCGCAATTCAATCTCCCGGGTAACCGAGAAGTTTAGTCATAGTGCAATTATCGCCGCTCCCTGAGAGAGGAGGGAAAGTGCTCATCGATCGCTGGATGACCGCGAATTGCCGACGACTCCTTACAACAGCCCAGTCCGTGGAGGCATGGGGAGCACTCCGCGACGGAATAATTGCCCAGACATTCTCTGGCAGTGTCCTATTGTTTGCAGGTGCGGCAAAGGCACACACACTCGCGACCGATCCAGTCCCGAACGTTTTCTTTTGGGGACGCGGTTTAGACGTGACTCTGATTGCCGTCGAATTCTTCTTCGCCGCATGGCTGCTCACCGGGCTTCATGGCAAAGCATGTCGTTGGGGCCTTATCGTGACATTTTGCGCATTTGCCAGTGGATCCCTTGCGATGGCGTTAGCTAAAGTTGAGTCATGTGGATGCTTTGGTCACCTACGCATCACTCCTTGGTCAACGTTGCTACTCGACACTGTTCTGCTAGCAGCACTGTGGCTGTGGGCTCCTGGTGCGAACGTTGGGAAGTATACTAGTGCGGCGCGCCCTCGGATCCGCGGATTGTTCGCCGCGCTCATCGTTGCAATCACTCTTAGTTTGTCATTCTATGCCGTTTCCTTCGCCCCGAATGCGCACATGCTAGATGACGACATCACTGTGACGGATGGGGACATTGCGGTGCTTGAGCCGGACAAATGGATTGGCAAGCTGTTCCCTTTGCTTCCATTCATCGACTTCGAGAAACCGCTTTTGACCGGAGACTGGACAGTCGTGCTATACCATCACGATTGCAAACAATGCCAGGAAGCCCTTCCGCGGTATATCGATACTTTCACCGAATTTGCTGCGTCGCGGAATGCAAAAGGCTTGGCGCTCATTGAAGTTCCACCATTCAGTTCGCCGCTCGACCACTACTCACCGGTTTTTCACCACGCCCGATTGAGCACAGCGATCGAATGGTTCATTAAGACCCCTGCGGAGATTCAATTAAAAGACGGAAAGGTTGTTGCAAACGAGTAGGCTTGATTTCCGCCGCATGTCACCGCACACGAGGAATCTGACGTTGCACTCCGAAGGCGTAGCACTCCTCCGGCACCCGTCACAGTTTCAATGATGAAGATCAGAACTTTGCAATTCGATTGTCGAATTGTCGGCTAGGGGGTCTGTCCACACGCACCGATCTCATTGACACCGAAGCGAAAAGCGTGGTAGCCATTGACCGCAGCCTATATAAGCCCAAATAGTTGACAAGGCTTACCTTCACCTGATATATTACTGCGCTGTTGCGGTTGCGCATCGTTTTCTGATCGACCGCCTTATGCCTTTTCAGCAACCGATTAGTGTCGAGCTAGTTCAGGCACTCCCAATGCGTCGACTTATTCTGGATTGAGATTGTGAGTGATCAAACGCTACACAGCTCCGCCTGCCGGACCCGCGTTTTGGTGCCCAATCGGCCGCCGAAACGACTTTGGCGAGTAAATGTGCATGCAGATGCCGTTAAGCACCTGCTAATTATTTGTATTCTTGCCTCGTTCGCGGGGTGCGACACGAGCATTAGCAATGCAACCGGGGGCCCGAGCCCGGCGCTGGTACAAAAGACTTCTGGAAATACACGCACATATGCTCAGCACTACGGCGTGATTCGACCAAGTGCAAGTGCCACGCGCCGATTTGACATTTCAAATTCTTCGAATGATACATGGACCGTTAAAGACATCGAAACAAACTGCGGATGCACTGTGCCGACCGTCTCGACGATGGAGGTCGCACCCGGTGCGGCGCTGGAAGTGGCGGTCGCCTATACTGCGCCAGACGTGCCATTTGGTGAAGCGTCCCGGGTCGTAAAGGTCCGCTTTAACGAGTTACTCGCGCCAGAGGTCCGATTGCTTGTGCGTGCGGCAGTGCGCGCGCCTTTGGTGGCCTCCCCAGCGACTCTTTCCTTTTCCTTGTCACAACAATGCAAGGACAGTGATCGCACGATAGTCCTGACGGCGTTCAATTTTACCGACAACAATTGGAAAACAGTTGAGTGCTCGTGCAGCGAACCTTGGCTTAAAGCGGTCGCGACCAAGATAAGTCCCATCGACGATGGCGTTTCCTCAGTTCCTGCCAGGCAAGCGTGGGCAATCGCTGTTACAGTTACTGACCCAATTCTCCCACCGGGCTTTCGTACGGCGGACTTGGTCGTAATTAACAGCGATGATTCCAACACACAATGCGTGGTCCCTATTCGTCTAAATGTCGCGCTACCGTTCACGCTTTCCCCGTCTCGGCTATTTCTCGGAGAAGTTCGCCCGCGTGAACATGCCACTTCGAGCGTGGACATCAAGTTCAATGAAGACCATCCACAATTTCGGCCTGGCAGCGTTTCGACTACGCACGATGGGCCAGCGGCCCCATTCGAGCTAAAATGGACGAAACGCTCTGATCGACAGTGGACCATTACCGTCGAAACACGTTTTGATGCCCACCCGGGCGACTTCGTTGCAGGCCGGCTTCTGCTCTCCCTTGGAAAATCTATGCCCTCAGTGTCGCTACCCTATTCCGCGAGAATAGTAGACAATTGAATTCGTGGTCTGTCGGTCTGGTGCCTACTTTATGGAACTCACTCAGCAATGAGTGCTTTCTAAACCGCGACGTAAGGAGAAATTGGCATGAAAGCTTCGACATCGGTGCTTCTGGTTATGACTGCCGTAATGTGCATCAGCAGCATGGCTAACCGCGTGTGGTCGGATACCTGCTATAAAAACAAAACGAATAATTGCACGAAGTATTTGCCGTCGTGCCTCGCCAATCAGTGCGTAATGGGCCCCGAAGGTAATATCTACTGCAGTACAATCAGTGGAGAAACTCTGAATCAGGTGACCTACAATTCAGTTACGTCGCAAGAAGACGACGGTCTGACGGGCCACGCTGTTGCAGAAACAATTGCATGTGTCAAACGGAGCAGTTGCTTGGCCGGGAACGGGAACTGCGAATTGTTAGTAGGCGTCTGGTATTGTGCGACGGACCCAAATGGCAGCACTACGTTCAATGGGTACCACGTCGAAGATTTCTCGTCTGGAGATGAGTGTAATCGGCGCACGTAACAACTGGCCTGAGCCGGTCAAGTGCATACAAGAACTTCCGACAGCTGGTCATCGCGAGTACGCAGTTAATCACTCTGCTCGGACATTCCACGTGGCGGTTATATCCGGCGCCCCGCTTCAAACAATTCTGAGACGGGGGTGGCCTATCGGTAGAGTTAATTACAATGGTTATTCTATATAGCCGCGATTACGTCGCGATGCGGGTATCGCGATGGATACTCGTATGCTTTTGCTTATCAGTTGCTTACCCGTCCAATGCCGGCCTATGCGCAGAAGAGCTGCCCGGCGGTTCAGCTTCGTCCATTGCGCGTTTTTGCATTGACGGATTTCTTACCGGGCGCGAGCGATTGCGCTCGGGACAAGTTCATGTGGTGGAGGAGGCCCATAGCACGGTCAGTGACTCGGCTTTGCACAAATACTTTGTAGCATTCGATCTCGAATCACGTGGGCTGCGATTTGACGACTCAGTTGGCGACCGAAAGGTTCGGACGATCAGGCTACCTGATAAGGAAATCATCTACACAGTTCCGAACAAAGTCGTCAATGTGTTTGCGTCGGGCGGCTTGCCAGATGTCGAAGGTGCAAAGCCAATTGATTTGCGCGCAATTGGCCTCGTGACGCTAAGTGAATTTAAGAATCGCGTATCGTATGACGAGTTGCAGAAGTTTCTCTTGTCAGCCGATGTGAAACGTGCGGTGGATGAGCCGGAAGGAAAGATTCGAGTGACGTGGTCTTACGCGCTTAAACCTGCGGGTGCAGCAGAGCGGACAATATGGTTTGATAAACGGCATGAGTACTCTCCTGTTCGAATGGAAGTATCTATAGGCGCGCCGAACCCTGGTGGTGACTCGATGACTCTATTGGAGTGGACTACGACGGATTGGGACTGGAATGGGGATTTCTGGGTACCGTCTAGATGCGAGATGCATCGGCAACAGCCGAAGGAGTCTATGAGCGTCGCGCTGACGTGGGAGACTATCAATGAGCCGGTCGAGAACGCTGCGCTCCGGGTTGAAGATATAATTCCGGCAGACACACTAGTCGCGGATCACCGGCTAGGCACTCCGAACCCCATTCCTCTAAGCAAGTTTCAGGGACTGGACAATAGTATTGACTTGTCGGCCTCATCCGGGCGCACGCTCCAAATTGTGTTCCTAGTAGTTAATGTTGTCATATTGACCGGTTTGTTCGGATTATGGGTTTATCGCAAGCGTGTCATGCGCTAGCCGTGTAAGTCCGCATTGAGGGATCTGCTCGCACGTACCGACGGGACCGCTCGAAAAATGTCTGCCTTCACACATAGCAATGTAAGTGGTCGCTCTTAAGAATCGCTCCAATACAAAGTCGGCCGTGTGGTCCAAATCATGCCAGATGTGGTGATCTCGGGAGCGGCTTCACGTCGCTTTCAGTTCAGATTGAATTGGTTGTTTGTTATACTCTCGATGGTTGGCTTCGCAAGCTTTGCAATACGGCAAAGCATACAGGTTCAAGTGCTGACTGAGGACATTGCGCGATTGCGTAGTGAATGTTCCGAGATTTCGCGCGAAAAGGAACTCTGTCAGGAAAGAATTGGGGCACTTCTAGGCGAACAGTGCGTCGTTGTAGGACCTAGTGCCGAGAATCCTCTGCCAGAATCGCCACAAATCTACAGGTTGCCTACGTTTGCGCACCCTGGAGGACCTCGGTAGAGGACTCTGTGACTAGATGGTCGCGCGATTGCCGTGGTCTTTGAGGCTTGGACCGGCAAGCCTTCGAGCCGTGCAACTCCGAGCCTCTGAGCCGCGGTTCGAGACCGCTTACGGACCGCGTGCTGGCTTATCGCCTTGGTTGCCTGTACCAGCAGTCGTGACCGCAGGAGTTGGGGTGACTAGCCTTGATTTTCTGTACCAGGGGTTATGAAGGTATGGGTTGGGTAACGGGTAATGCTTCTTGGGTTGGCGTGTGCTGCTGGAGCGTCGCCGGAGCGGAAGCAGCACACGCGGTGGCGAACTGGGCGGGGGTCTGGCAGCCCAGCGAGCTGTGCGGTCGCTCTCCACGTGGGCGGCGCCCAGATTGTCAAAAATCTCGGTGGTCAGGAACCCACCACGTAGGCGACCGTGGAAGCTCTCGGCAAAGCCGGCCCCCCGCGGGCTGCGTGGCTCGATGTAGTGCGCCTCGACGCCGACGTGGTCGGAGCCAGCGGCGGTTCGCCACGGCGATGAACTCCGGATGTTGTCGCTGCGAATGTGCACCGGCACGCCCCGCATCGCGAACAGCTCGGCCAGCGCATTAATCACGTCCTCACTGGTAGTGCTCCGCGCCACCTTGAGCGCCAGACATTCAGGCGTGTGCTCGCTCGGCCACTGATTTGGCCACTTGCTGACGGGTTCAACCCAAAAAGAGCAATCTAATCTTGGGGGCATGTTCGCACCACCTAATCCGCATGCATGTCACCTAAAACAATTCGAGCGCCTCGATGATCTCTTTCCTATTGTTTCATGTCGGCGCCTCAGTGCGCGATCGGCGACTTGGTCTCGTTTGGACGGTAGCGGGCACTGACGGCGGAAGTGTCGAAATCCGCCCAAACGGGGTGACAACGACCGTTCCTATCTGGGATCTAGAATCGGGTTCTACCGTACGAGCGACTTAAAAAGGAGAAGCCAGCCGCATCGGTAAACTTGGTAACGAACTTCTTGCAATTCGATTTGGCTCATTCATCTAGGATAGGGCGGCTAATGGCTCCAAACTTCACATCGCCAAGTGTTAAGGTGACAAGACAGTCATTTCCGAGACCAACGCCAAATGCACTGTGACGTCCGTCGAACTCGACCGCTGTCACTGTGCCGGCTACCTCGCTTCAATAATCCACTGGACGAGCGCGGGCTCAAAAGAGACCGTGACCGCAGGCCGCGTACTCTCTACGGCCTTCGCCGTACCTACATCTGCCTCCCCTTGACGCGCCACTGCGACTCACCCTGGCGGACATGGAAAATGACGACCTCACCGATGACCAGCTCCGGGGGCTGACTTCCTCCTGGGGCCGTCGCTGGCCTATCTAAACCGCTTGCTGCGACGCATGGAGGTGGAAAACTTCCCAAGCGTGGACAAGCACTACGGGACCACGCTGGAGGACGAGGATCGGTTTCAGCACTTGGTGACCGTTCTGCACTGCTTGGGATGTAGCGAGATCTCCGGCCGCCGAAGGTAGTGCAGGACTGTGCGGGATCGCCCAACTGTCAGAATTGATACTTCCCGACCTCGCCGCGCCGACCGAGGCCGTGGGTTCTCCAAGTGGACTTTATTTGCACGCGATTCATGGAGGCGCGCGTGCCCATTGCGGGAATTGTGCCCAAGTACTGCCTGGAAGTCTCAAACCCCACAGAAGAAAGTTGGCCCCCCCATTGTGGTAGACCGCAGATTCTGAAGCATGCGATAAAATGTACGCTTGTACGCTTAACACCAAACTATTGTTGGGCTCCCCAATTTAGAGGCGATGCACCAAATGAACCCAGCCGAACAGCTCAAAGGATTGACACTTCAAAACGGCTGGACGGTGGTCGACCGTGCCCAACGAAAGCCAAGCGCGACCGGCGGCCACTTCTCGCACGGGTACATTGCCGAACACTCCGATGGTCGGCGCGGCTTCCTCAAGGCAATGGACTACACGAAGGCATTTGAGAGCGCGGACACCGCTGAAATGATGCAGGCGATGACCGCTGCGTACGTCTTCGAGAAAACCCTTTGCAGTAAGTGTCATCACTTGAGCCGGATCGCTCGTGCAATCGAGGGGGGCTTCATTGTCGTTAACGAAGGCAAGCCATTTACAAAGGTGGAGTACTTGATCTTTGAGTTGGCGGATGGAGACGTGCGGGCGCACCTTGATCTGCAGGAAACCTTAGACATTGTTTTCGCGATGCGTACACTTCACCATGTCGCAACAGGCCTATCGCAGTTACACCGAGCCGATATCGCCCACCAGGACTTGAAACCGTCAAATGTGCTCGTATTCAAAGACTCTGGCGGCTCCAAGATCTGTGACTTAGGCAGGGCCTGGGACCGCAATGCCCCGGGCCCCCACGATTCATATCAGATAGCTGGTGATCGATCCTACGCGCCACTCGAATTGATGTACGGGGAGCTTTCGGAGGACCATAGGGCGCGACGATTTGGTTGCGACGTATACCACTTGGGCAGCCTGATTGTGTTTTTCTTCACGCGCGTACACATCAACGCACTAGTCATGGACAATCTCGCAGTCGAACACCGTGCGCCATTTTGGGGTGGTGGCTACCGAGAAGCATTGCCGTTTGTGCGGGCTGGGTTTGAATTGGCGTTGACCAGGTTTGCGGAGTTCGCACCAGGCTATCTCCGAGCGGATTTGCGCCGAATTGTTTCGGAACTTTGCGATCCGGACCCACTTCGACGGGGAGATCAACAAAACTTCGGCGGAAATCGATTCGCCCTAAATCGGTACATCTCGGCATTCGATCGACTGTCACATAAAGCTCGGCTCGAACTATGCGCGTAGCGGAGTTGAATTAATTGGCTGAGTTTCAGGACGACCCAGATCGTCAAGTAATTCCACGGTGGCGAAGCTTTGCATCTGCAACAGCGTTTGGCGAAGTTACATCGCTCGATCGTTGGAGTACGAGCAAGTTTGGCGCGGAAGTGCTCCAACCCACCCTGGAAGACTGGCGGCGCGAGCCGGGACTTTCGGTCGCGGCCGATATGGTCTCAGCAGCGTTCTCGGTTGGGCGCCCGCACGAGGCCCGTGAAGCCGCGGATTTTATTCTTGCGCACGAACACGCTCCGCTGCTCGCGCGGGAGATGGCTCTTCGCTGCATCGCCAGTGCCGACACAGGTCCAAGCGTGGCATTCCATGAAATGTATTCGGTGCCAACATTCCCCAAGCTTCGCGGCGCTGTCCGTGCGACGCGCGCGCGCTTGGCAGAGTTTCCAATTAACCCGATACTTTGGACGAATCTCGCATTGTCATATACGATTCTCGGCCAACAGGGGCCGGCACTTCGTGCGATGAGAGTTGCGCTGGGCCTTGCGCCGGACAATCGATTCGTCGTCCGCGCCGCGTGTCGCTTATTCCTGCATTCGGGCGATCTAGATCAGGCGCACTCCATTCTGCTCGGGACCAGCGCGGTCCAGAGTGATCCTTGGGTCCTTGCTGGGGAAATCGCCGTGGCTGCAATTCGCAAATGCACTTCGCGATTCGCGAAGAAGGCGCGTCGCATGGTTGAGGTGGAGAGCCATGCGCCATTTCATCTGTCCGAGTTGGCCGGGACCCTCGCTACCATGGAAGCGAGTGATGGAAACCGGAAAAAAGCCAAGAAGCTTTGCGCTTACTCACTTATTGATCCAGCGGAGAATGCCATTGCGCAGGCAGCATGGCTTAGTCGAAACATGGGCGAATATATTGGATCGCCTCCAGACACAGCGAACATTAAGTCGAGCGAAGCCAATGCCTGGAGTGCAAGCGCTGTAGGCGACTGGAAGCGGGCGTTTGACGAGGCAATGCAATGGTATAACGAGCAACCATTTTCGAGTCGACCAGCCATTTTTGGTGCCACTGTCGCGTCGACTGCGCTCGAAGACTACTCTGCCGCCGAGCAACTAGGGAAACAGGCGCTTTCAAGCAACCCAGCTGATGCCTCCCTGTTCAATAACTTGGCATTCGCGCAGGCCCAGCAAGGAAAATTCGATGAAGCGCGAAGCAATCTTGAGATTGGCGGCACGCTGAAATCTACGCCTCGCCAAAAAATCTGCCTCATGGCCACGGATGGACTTGTCGAGTTTCGGTCAGGCCGGATTGCGCAAGGCCGAATGCTCTATAAACTCGCTGCGAAACTTGCACACGCGCAGAACTGTGACGACCTATGCGCAATTGCGAAGGTATATCTTGCAATCGAGGAAACGCGAAATCGGACTTTGGAGGCTCCGGCACAAATGGCAGAAGCTTTGAAGGCGGCGGCAACGCTTCGTGAGCCGTACCGCAAGTTGTTCACCGACAAAATTCAGAGAGCCCAAGTTGCGGACTATATCATTCCTCCCAGGTAGTTGCTCTTGTATCAGGCCGACGTCATGGACCGCGAGGGACCAGACTCCGACAACTCGCCAATTCCGCCACCGATCCAAATAAGGCTCCCAACTGAGAGGTCGCACGAACGACGGAGAATATTTCCGTCCAACGCCCCAAATGCCGGTGATCCGATTTAGCCACTAGTCAGTCTATACGTCGCGTCGCTTTGGGAGCACAGTTGCCAAGTGATTGCGATCGGCGGATTTGTACTCTGGCTCATCACCGTCGGCACCTTCCCCGGGGGTGTGGCAAAACTGCACTATTGGTCACTGTTCGGCACTGCCACCGCAACGGCTCTCATTGCCATGCGCCGCAGCAACCATTCTGCAGTGCGGCGCAGTGCCGCCGCTGCGGCCATTCGCATGATTGCGTGCCTGACTTGGTATCAGTTTGACACCTACAAAATCGTCAGGCAGCAGGAGGAATGGACGACGGTTACTGGCCTGCTATTGAAAAACTGATCCAGGTGGTATGAAGGTCTTGCGCCCTGATTGGGCATGGAGACCTTCGATGACAACACGTGGACGGAAGCGACACAGCCCGGAGCAGATCATCGCCAAGCTGCGCGACGCGGATGCGCTGCTCAACTCGGGCAAGGACCTGGCGGTGGCTTTGCAGGCCTTGGAGATTAGCCAGTCGACGTACGAGCGGTGGCGTTCCCAGTACGGCGGCATGAAGGCGCAAGAAGCGAAGCGGCTGAAGGAGCTCGAAGACGAGAACCGCCGTCTCAAGCGACTGGTGGCGGATCTGGCACTCGACAACCAGATGCTAAAGCACATTAACGAGGGAAACTGGTAAGCCCTTCTCGGAAGCGTGCGGCGGTCGACGAGCTGCAACAACAGTTCGTCGTCTCCGAACGAAGGGCGTGCAAGGCGTTGGATCAGCCGCGCAGCAGTCAGCGTTATCAGTCGCAGCCACGCTCGGATGAGCCGGCGTTGGTGAAGCGGATGTTGGAAGTGGTTCGTCAGCGGCCGCGGTTCGGCTACCGGCGCGTGAGCCGGCTATTGGCGGCCGAAGGCTGGCGTGCCGGCTTGGGTCGCGTGTTTCGGCTGTGGCGTCGGGAGGGTCTGAAAGTGCCGCAGAAACGGCGAAAACGTCGGCGATTAGGCACGAGCGACAATGCTTGTGATCGTCGCCGCGCGCTGTATCGTGACGACGTGTGGTGTTGGGACTTCGTGTTCGACCGCACCATCAGCGGCAGTCAGCTCAAGTGGCTGTCGATCGTTGACGAGCACACGCGAGAGTGCCTGGCACTCAAGGTGGCACGTAGCATCACGAGCGAAGATGTGATCGACACGTTGGCCGAGTTGTTTGCCATGCGGGGCGTGCCCAAGCACATCCGCAGCGACAATGGGCCGGAGTTCATCGCGCTGGCGATCCGTCGCTGGTTGGGCCAAGTGGGCGTCGAGGCTCTATACATCGAGCCCGGCAGTCCCTGGGAGAACGGCTACGCCGAGAGCTTCCACAGCCGACTGCGTGACGAGTTCTTGGCGATGGAGGTGTTCGAGAATCTGCCGGCAGCTCGGACCCTGACGGCCGCTTGGCGGCAGGATTACAACCATGTTCGACCGCACAGCTCACTGAGCTACATGACCCCGATCGAGTTCGCCGCGTGTGCTGCTTCCGCTCCGGCTGCGCCTGCGCTCCAGCAGCACACGCGAATTAACGAAGAAAAGACCTTACCTGTTCCCCAACCCTAACCTTCATAAACCCTGGTACAGAAAATCAGAGCCGGTCAGAGCCGGGCAGCCCGTGGCAGAACGGCTATGCCGAGAGCTTCCACAGCCGGTTGCGCAGCGAGCTGCTCGATGCCGAGGTGTTTGAGAACGTGGGAGCGGCCCAGGCTTTGGCAGCGGCCTGGCGAAACCAATACAACCACCACTGCCCGCACAGCAGCCTGAGCTACCAGACCCCCGCGGCGTTCGCGTCCGGGTGTGCTGCTTCCGCTCCGGCTGCGCCTGCGCTCCAGCAGCACACGCAAAGAGACGACGAACGAGTACCTTTTCCCCAACCCGTACCTTCATAACCCCTGGTACAGAAAATCAACGCTGGTCAGCTGGTCACACCCATCTACGCTGCTTCCCCGCGTGAAAGAGCGCATACGCCAAGGTGGCAAACACGCACACAACGCCGCTGCGAGAACTCAATCGCTCGGAATTCATTGAATAGACCGGATTGGGCGATATTGCTACGCATGCTCTCCTGGCGAAAAGTACGCCGAGCTACGCCTTGTTTGCAGTCGTGTCACAGCGAGTCCAGCGATTGAAAGCAGCACGCCACCGATCGCGGGAGCGAGAGACACAATTCCAATATGGCTACCGTTATACTCTGCACCAAAGCAACCGCACGCGATGCCGAGCCCTTGCCACCATGCCCAACTCTGAACGGCCACAAATGAGCAAAACATCAGAGCGGAAATCCACAATGCTCCGTCCTTTGCCACACCAGCCAGCAAGCAAACGGCAAGTGACCCCCTCCCGATTTCAGTACCAGAGTCTGTGAGAGAATCGGTTCTTGTTTAGTTCGCGTGTTGAGTCGGAGGGAGGGGCGCAGCCCCGACTGGAGACTCAACACGCGACGCGGTCGGGA
>Ga0163144_10001794_pt1 | contig 50278 bp, 41 predicted proteins | sample OliLak19BULKMAT1_FD_123175 | JGI IMG/M metagenome (GOLD analysis project Ga0163144, IMG submission 123175) | Freshwater microbial mat bacterial communities from Lake Vanda, McMurdo Dry Valleys, Antarctica - Oligotrophic Lake LV.19.BULKMAT1 | ecosystem: Environmental > Aquatic > Freshwater >... | reverse complement strand
GAAGAAAGAACACCTCGCAGCGGGCAACCACCTTCCCGTTTGCACACCAGCGCCCCCACCTCTTATTGCCCCTAAGTAATTGTCCCCCCCCCCCCGGCCCTAACTTATGGCTAGCGGAGATTGCGACCATGCGCCTTGATTGCAGATGACCACCACGTGGTCGCCGAGGGCCTCGGTGCCCTCCTTGCGAGCCGGTTTGGCGCCGTCGACATTGCGATTTCCACCCCAACGGCCGTTGTGTTGCTCCACACCGGACCGTTCGATTTGATCCTCCTGGATCTCGATTTCTGCGAGGCGGGGCAGAATGGGTTTCACCTGCTGCAGCTTTCGCGGAGCCTCGACCCGGGAGCCTGTGTGCTGGTCCTTTCGGAATTTACTGACGAGTCCCTAGTTTCGAGAGCTTTGGCTCTTGGTGCAGCCGGCTTCATGGCCAAGGGAGCAGGAGGCACGGACTTATGTGACACAGTAGATGCCGTCCTGAGGGGGGAGCAATGCGTGCCCGCGCATACCTCGGATTCGGCGCCATTCACGTCAAGGCAAGCACAAGTGATGCACTTGCTGCAACTCGGGTTGGGTCGGAAGGAGATTGCGGCACGACTCACAGTGAGCGTTGGCATGATAGACCTCCACATCGCTGCCGTTCAGCGCAAGCTTGGCGTTCACGGCCAACGGGCATTGTCTGCTGAAATCATCCGACGGGGCCTGCACCTCCTCTCGGAATAAGTCAGGATACCACCCACAGTGCACCAGCAGGGCCCCTGCAATCACTCATGGATCCGTTCCTGACGCTCCAAGCCCTTTTCGAGGTGCCAGGATGAATGTTGTGGTCGTAGACCATCGGGAGATCCTTTCGGCAGGATTTGTCGTGGCGCTCGGTGACGTTGCACCGAACGCACTGTACGCGCTCGCCTCCGCCTCAGGCCTGGCACCATGGCGGGCATCCCCGACTCGCTGCTGTTTCTGTACTCGCAGTTCACCGATGAGCCTCACGATGCCGAGATGATTCTTCGCCTATGATGGCCGGGCCGGGCCGGGCCGGCAGGACCACTCACCCAACCGTCCTACCCGTCCTGTCCGCCTCGTCCGCCCTGTCCGCCTCGTCCCGTCCGCTTGACACTGGGCCACCCCCCAAGCATCGTTCCCGCATGTCACAATTCCCCCGCACGTCCTGGTGGTGGTCCTGGCGCGAAGGAACTCGCGGCAGGCCGGATTGTGCATAAACGCCCCTGACCGGGCACACGCACCTCCCGAGGCCCACCGCGAGCGATCCGGTGGGCCTCTTGCATGGACCCCTGACCCTTCAGCCCTGAATCGAACTGCCCGATGATCATTGTCCTCAAGCGCAACGCCACCAAGGCGCAGGCCGACGAGTTGCTGGCCCGGATTGCCGCCCTGGGGCTCAAGCCACTCTACATGCCCGGCACCGAACGGACCGTCCTGGGTGCACTGGGCGACGAGCGGATCCTCGAATCGCTCCACCTCGACGGCCACCCCGCCGTGGAGCGGGTCCAGCCGATCCTGGCACAGTACAAGCTGGTGAGCCGCGAGATGCACCCGCACGACACCGTCGTCAGCCTCGGTGGTGTGCCGATCGGTGGGCCGCACTTTGCGGTCATCGCCGGCCCCTGTGCGGTCGAATCGCGGGAACAGATGATGACCACCACCGCCGCGATCAAGGCCGCCGGCGCGCGGGGGCTCCGCGGCGGCGCCTACAAGCCGCGCACCAGCCCCTATGCGTTTCAGGGACTTGGCCGTGAGGGACTGGAAATCCTCAAGGAAGTGGCGGATCACTACAGCATGCCGTCACTGACAGAGGTGGTGGAAGTGGCCGACGTGGAGCTGGTGGAGGAGTACGCCACCGCGTTTCAGGTCGGCGCGCGAAACATGCAGAATTTCCGCCTGCTCAAGGCGCTGGGGCAGAGCCGCAAGCCGGTGGTGCTCAAGCGCGGCATGGCGGCGCGGATCGACGACCTCCTCATGGCCGCGGAGTACATCCTGGCGGAGGGGAACCCCAACGTGATCCTCTGCGAGCGCGGCATCCAGACCTTCGAGACCGCCACCCGCAACACCCTCGACCTCAACGCCGTGCCGGTCATCAAGTCGCGCAGCCACCTCCCCATCGTGGTCGATCCCTCACACGGCACCGGGGTGCGCGAGCTGGTGGCCCCGATGGCCAAGGCCGCGGTGGCGTGCGGTGCCGATGGTCTCCTGATCGAAGTGCACTGCGACCCGTCCATGGCACTCTCCGACGGCAAGCAGTCGCTCTATCCCGAACAGTTCGCCACCTTGATGCGCGAGCTGGCCCCGTTCGTTGCCGCCGCAGGCAAGACCTTCTCGTGACCGCGTTCTCGCTGCCCGCCGGCGAGGTCCTCCCTCTCTCTCGTCGGCTGACGGGAGCCGGCGATCCGCTGGTGCTTTACAGCCGCCTGACCAACGGCGGGCGGGCACCGCACACGCTGCTGCTGGAATCGGCCGACGCCGCCACCGGCGCCGGCGAGCGCAGTGTGTTGATGATCGCGGCGGCATTGCGGGTCCGCTGCCTGGGCCTGACGGTCCAGGTCGATGCCCTGACGGCAAACGGTCGGGCCCTGCTGCCGTGGCTCGCGGCCCGGCTGGAAGGGCGTGCCACCGTTCAACTGAATGCGTCGGAACTGGCGGCCACCTTCCCCGATCCCCAGCAGCAGGAGCTGGACGAGGCCGCCCGGGGCCGGGCCGCCTCGCCGCTCGACGTGCTCCGCGTGCTCTCCGGCGAGGTGCACCTCTCGTCCCGGCCGGCCGACCTGAATCATCTGATGGCGGGGATCTTCAGTTACGACCTGGTGGACCTCTTTGAACCCCTGCCGCCGCCGGCGTCCGACCCGATGGCGTTCCCGCGCTACGATTTCTGGATGCCGGAACAGGTGATCATCCTGGATCATCTCCGGAATGCCACCACGGTGGTCGCCTTGGTGGTTGGCGGTGACGAGGCCGAGAAGCGGTATCACGATGCGACGGTGGCGATCAGCGCCCTGGCTGGAGAACTCGGGGTCACCGGGACCGGTGCGGCCAGTGGGGTCGGTGACGGTGGAGCGGTGTCGGTGGACATCGACGACGCCGAGTTTGCCGAACTGGTGACCCGGCTCAAGCGGCATATCCATGCCGGGGATGTCTTCCAGATCGTCCCCTCGCGCACCTTCTCGGTGGCGTGTCCCGACACCCTGGCGGCCTATGGCCGGCTGCGCCGGTCCAACCCGAGCCCGTACATGTTCCATGTCGTGGCCCCGGAGTACACCCTGTTTGGCGCCTCGCCGGAAACCAGCGTCAAGGTGGGCGGCTCGCCGCGCCGTGTCATGATCCGGCCGATTGCCGGGACGGTGCGGCGCGGTCGAAACCCTGACGGCTCGGTGGACCCGGACCTCGACGCCCGTCTCGAGGCGGCGCTCCGCACCGACACCAAGGAAGTGGCCGAGCACCTGATGCTGGTGGACCTGGCTCGGAACGATGTCGCCCGGGTCTCCAGGCCCGGCACCCGGGCGCTGGTCAAGCTGCTCGCGGTCGAGCGGTACTCCCACGTGATGCATCTGGTCTCCGAGGTGACCGGCGAGCTGCAGCCCGATCTCGACGCCCTCCACGCCTACGCCGCCTCGATGAACATGGGCACCCTGGTGGGGGCACCCAAGGTCCGGGCGGCGCAGATCCTCCGCGGCGTCGAGACGACGGCGCGGGGGCCGTACGGCGGCGCCATCGGGTACCTGACCGACACCGGTGAGTTTGACAGCGCCATCATCATCCGCTCGGCCCTGGTCCGCAACGGCGTGGCGCAGGTCCGTGCCGGGGCCGGCATTGTCTTCGATTCCGATCCGGCGGCGGAGGCCCAGGAAACACGACAGAAGGCCGCTGCAGTGCTCCGGGCGATCGTCGGGCAGGAGGTGACATGAGCCTCCGCGTCGTCTTCATCGACAACTTCGATTCATTCACCTGGAACCTGGTGGACGAATTTGCCAAGCGGGGCGCCGAAGTCGAGGTCTGGCGCAACACCGTCACAGCCGTTCACGCCCTGCAGCGCGCCGAGAGTGGAACCGGTCCGTCATTGCTCGTGCTGTCGCCAGGACCGGGGGAGCCAAAGGATGCCGGCTGCTGCATGGAACTGGTCCGGCTGGCCGAGGGCCGGGTACCACTGTTCGGGGTCTGCCTGGGCCATCAGGCAATGATCGAAGCGTACGGCGGGGTGATCGGTTCGGCCGGTGAGATCCTGCACGGCAAGACCTCGAGTGTGGAACACGAGGGAGGCCCCTTGTTCGAGGGACTCCCCTCGCCCCTGACCGTGGGACGCTATCACTCGCTCGGCGCCTTTACCGTGCCGGCACCACTGCAGCCGGTGGCCACCGGAGGAGCCCTGGTAATGGCCGTCTCGCACTCCAGCGCCCCGATGCTCGGGGTGCAGTTCCACCCGGAGTCGATCCTGACGCCGTTGGGCAGCCGGATGATTGCCAACGTCATCCGGTGGGCCGAGGCAGCTGATGCGGGCCGGTGAGACACTCGATGTCCTGAGGACGCGGAGCCTCAACCGGAACGAGGCGTTCCAGCTCTTCCGCGCCATCGTCGCCGGCGAATTCGGTGAGGTCGAGATCGCGGCCCTCCTTGCCGCGCTCAAGACCCGCGGTGAGACGCCGGTCGAGATTGCCGGCGCCGCCCAGGCGATGCGCGAAAGCGCTGTTCCCTTCCCCGCCCCCGACTATCAGTTTGCCGACACCTGCGGCACCGGCGGCGACGGGGTCGGCTCCCTGAACGTCTCCACGGCGGCGGCGTTCGTGGCGGCCGAGCTGGGCCTCCCGGTGGCCAAGCACGGCAACCGGTCGGTCTCCTCACGCTGCGGCTCTGCCGACGTGCTGGAAATCCTCGGCGCCAAGCTCGACGCCTCGCCGGAGGTGTCCCGGCGCACCCTCGACGCCGTGGGAGTCTGTTTCCTCCTGGCGCCACAGTATCATCCCGGCGTGCGTCACGCCATGCCGGTGCGCCGCACCCTGGCCACCAGGACCATGTTCAACCTGCTGGGCCCGCTGGCCAATCCGGCCCGCCCCCCGGTGCAGCTCATGGGGGTGTACGACCCCCAACTGGTTGCCCCGCTGGCCGAGACGCTCGGGCTGCTCGGCTGCCGCGCCGCCCTGGTGGTGCATGGTGCCGGGCACGACGAGCTGGTGCTGCACGGCAGCTCCACCGTGGCCCGCTGGAAAGACGGGGTCCTGGACACCTTCATGGTGACCCCGGAGCGCGCCGGAGTGCCGCCGGCACCGAGCGACGCGCTCCTTGGCGGCGGTCCGGAGGAGAACGCCCGCTGGCTCCAGGAACTGCTTGCGGGTCAGGCCACCGAAGCCCAGACCAACGCCGTGGCCCTCAATGCCGGTGCCCTGGCCTGGGTGGCTGATCGGTATCCTTCATTGCCGGCGGCGGTGGCGGCCGCCCGCGAAACCATCCTGGCCGGCAGGCCGCGTCACCGGCTGGACCAATTCATCGAGCTCTCCCATGGCACTTGAACAGATCCTGGCCCACAAGCGACCCGAGGTCGCCGCGCGCCAGGCCGCCCGCCCCCTGCAGGAGTTCCAGCACCAGGTGGTGCCGTCGGATCGCGACTTTGCGGCCGCACTGCGGAAGCCACGGACGGCGTTCATCCTGGAGTGCAAGAGTGCGTCGCCCTCGCAGGGACCGATCCGGCCCGACCTCAGCCTCCAGGAAGTCGCCGCGGCCTACGACCCCCACGCCAACGCCATTTCCGTCCTGACCGACGCGCAGTTCTTCGGCGGGTCGCTGGAGCGGATGACGGCGCTGCGGGCGCTGGTGCACCGTCCGGTGCTCTGCAAGGACTTCGTGGTCGACCCCTATCAGGTGCACGAGGCCAGGCATCACGGGGCCGACGCCATCCTGCTCATGCTCTCGGTGCTGACCGACGAGCAGTACCGGTCCTGCCGCGACGTGGCCACCCACCATCGCATGGGTATCCTGACGGAAGTCCACGGTGAGGAGGAGATGGCCCGCGCCCTGGCGCTCGATGCCACCATCATCGGCATCAACAATCGCGACCTCAAGACCCTCGAGGTGGACCTGTCGGTGACGGAGCGCCTGGCCCGGCAGGTACCGCAGGACCGGCTGGTCATCTCGGAATCCGGCATCGGCAGCCACGCCGATACCCGCCGGCTCCGCGGGCTGGTGGACGGATTCCTGGTGGGCAGCTCCCTGATGCAGCAGGCCGACCTGGCGCATGCCACCCGGGCGCTGGTGTACGGCATCACCAAGATCTGCGGCCTGACCCGCTCCGAGGATGCCGCCACCGCCCACGTGCTCGGCGCCACCCATGGCGGGATGATCTTCGCCCCGGAGTCGCCCCGGGCGGTGACGCCGGAGCAGGCCGCACAACTGCGGCGAGCGGCACCGCTGCGGTGGGTTGGCGTGTTCGTCGATGCACCCGTCGAGGAGGTTGCCCGGGTTGCCGAGCTACACGACCTGGCGGCGGTGCAGCTGCACGGTGAGGAGTCGCCGGCGATGGTGGCTGCCCTCCGGAATGGGTTTGCCGGGCGGCGGGAAGTATGGAAGGCGGTTCGGGTCCAGGGTCGGCTCCCGACCCTGGCCGAAACCGGGGCCGATCGTCTCCTGCTGGACAGCTACGACGAGCGGGCCCGTGGGGGAACGGGACACCGCTTCAACTGGGACGTCCTGGCAGGGCACCCGGACCTGGGACAGATGGTCCTGGCCGGTGGGCTCAGTCCCGAGTCGGTGGCGTCCGCCGAAGCGGTGGGCACCTGGGGGTTGGACGTGAACAGCGGTGTGGAGCGTGCCCCAGGGCGGAAGGACCCCGCCCGAATGGCGCAATTCCTGGATGGGCGGCGCGGCGATCGGCGCCAACCCGGGGCGGCACGATGAAGCTTGACGGCCGGTTCGGAGAGTTCGGGGGCAGCTATGTCCCGGAGATCCTCATGCCCGCGCTCGAGCAGCTTGAGGAAGGGTTCCTGGCCGCCATGGCGGATCCGGAGTTTCGCGGCGAGCTCGACGCGCTCCTGTCGGAATATGCGGGGCGGCCCACGCCGCTGTACCGGTGCCGCAACCTGGCCGCCGACACCGGCTCCGAGATCTGGCTCAAGCGCGAGGACCTGCTCCACGGCGGGGCTCACAAGACCAATCAGGCACTCGGCCAGGGGCTGCTGGCCAAGCGGCTCGGCAAGACCAGGCTGATCGCGGAAACCGGTGCCGGCCAGCACGGTGTGGCCACCGCCCTGACCGGCGCCGTGCTCGGGCTGCCGACCAGGGTGTACATGGGGGCGGTGGACATCGAGCGCCAGCGCCCCAATGTGTTCCGGATGCAGCTGATGGGCGCCGAGGTGGTGCCGGTGGAGTCCGGAAGCCGGACCCTCAAGGACGCCATCAACGAGGCGATGCGCGACTGGACCGCCTCCTATGAAGACACCCACTACCTCCTTGGGACCGTCGCCGGACCGCACCCCTTCCCGCTCATGGTGCGCGAATTCCAGCGGGTCATCGGCGAGGAAGCGAAGAAGCAGTTTGCCCGGCAGGCCGGAGGACTCCCCGACGTCCTGGTGGCGAGCGTCGGGGGCGGCTCGAATGCCATGGGATTGTTCAGTGACTTTCTGGACGATGCGCAGGTGCGCATGGTGGGGGTGGAGCCGGCAGGCCACGGCCTGGACAGTGGCCAGCATGGCGCCACCATCCTGCGTGGACGGACCGGCATCCTCCACGGGTCCAGGACGATGCTGCTCCAGACCGATGAAGGTCAGGTCATCGAAACCCACTCCGTGTCTGCCGGCCTGGACTATCCGGCGGTCGGTCCCGAGCATGCACACCTGGCGGCCACGGGGCGCGTGACGTATGTCGGCGTCACCGACCAGGAGGCGCTCAGCGCGTTCAGCGCCCTGGCGCGCCATGAGGGGATCATCCCCGCGCTGGAGTCGGCGCATGCACTGGCCGAGGCACTCCGGATGGCCCAGGGGAGCCCGACCCCGCTGCGGATCCTGGTCAACCTGTCCGGTCGGGGTGACAAGGATCTTGAGACCGCCGCGAGGTTGCTCGGATGAGCCGCTACCAGTCGATGTTTGCGCGGCTGCACGCCGCCAGCGAGGGCGCCTTCATTCCCTTCGCCATGCTCGGCGATCCCGACCTGGCCACCTCCCGCATGGTGCTCGAGGCGCTGGTGGCTGGGGACGCCGATGCCCTGGAACTCGGCATTCCCTTTTCCGATCCGGTGGCCGACGGGCCCGTGATCCAGGCTGCGGCGGTGAGGGCCCTCGCCGCGGGGGTGGTCCTGGCCGACTGCTGGTCGCTGATCCGCGAAATCCGGACCGCACACCCCAACCTACCCATCGGCCTGCTGGTCTATGCCAACCTCGTGGCCCATCGGGGGCTGGCCCAGTTCTACGGCGAGGCCGCCGAGGCGGGGGTGGACTCCGTCCTCGTAGCAGATCTTCCCGTTGCCGAGGCGGAGCCGTTCCGGACGGCGGCCGCGGCCGCCAACGTCGAGGCGGTGTTCATTGCCCCACCCAACGCCCGCCCCGACCGGCTCGAGGCGATTGCCCGCGCCGGCCAGGGGTACACCTACGTCGTCACCCGCTCGGGAGTCACTGGTACCGACAGCATCATTCGCCGGGACAGCAGTGGCCTGTTGCGCCAATTGGAGGCGTTGGGCGCACCGCCGGCAGTGCTGGGATTTGGAATTGCCCATCCCGATCAAGTCCGCGCTGGCCTGGCAATGGGTGCCAAGGGTGTCATTTCCGGTTCTGCCGTAGTGCAGCGTGTTGCCGAGCACCGCAACAATCCCACGGCGCTCGTTGCGGCACTTGAAGAATTTGTTCGCACCATGAAAGCCGCGACACTCCCCGGTGGCTGATCGCCGCCGCGGGTGCCCCTCTTGATCCATCCATTCGCTGGAGTCGTGATGCTGCGCTTTGCCCTGCTGCTGCCACTGGTCGTCCTGGTCCCGTCGCTCGCCGCCCAGACCGTTTCGGTCCCCGTCGCCCATCGGCGGGTGGTACCGGCCCTCGCGGCCATCGAGTCCGACAATGCGTGGACGCTGGCCGAGCAGGTGTCGCTGTGCGAAATCCCCGCGCCGCCGTTCAAGGAGGCGGCCCGGGCCGCATCATTCAGCGCCCGGCTGGCGGCGCAGGGCCTGGTCAACATCCGGACTGATACCGAGGGCAATGTCATTGCCGAGCGTCCCGGTTCAGGGGGCGGGCCTCGAGTGCTCATCTCCGCCCATCTGGACACGGTCTTCCCCGAGGGAACCGATGTTTCGGTGACGCGGACCGGCACCCGCTACGCCGGGCCCGGCATCGGGGACGATTGCCGCGGGCTTGCGGTGCTGCTCCAGGTGGCCAAGGCGATGGCCGGTGCCGGCATCCAAACCACCGGCGATGTCATCTTCGTCGGCACCGTCGGCGAGGAGGGCGAGGGAAACCTTCGCGGGGTGCGCCATCTCTTCAGCGCCGGAAGCGCCGGCAAGATCGACTACTTCATCTCGGTCGACGGTGCCGGCTTCGATGCCACCATCGGTGCCGTGGGAAGCCATCGGTATCGGATTACCTATGAGGGGCCAGGCGGCCACAGCTACGGTGCGTTCGGGATGCCCAATCCGATGCATGCCATGGGCCGCGCGATGGCGGAGATTGCGGAGTTCAAGGTCCCGACTTCGCCGAAGACCACATTCAGTGTCGGGATTGTATCTGGCGGCACCTCGGTCAACTCGATTCCGTTCAGTGCCACAATGGAGGTGGACCTCCGCTCGGAGTCACAGGCCGAGCTCGACCGGGTGGATGGCCTGCTCCAGGCCGCGGTCCAGGCCGCGGTGGTGGCGGAACGCAACCGGTGGCCCGACAGCCAGCGCCCGCTGACGGTCAAGGTCGAGGACATGGGCAAGCGGCCGGCCGGTGCCCAAGCCGACTCCGCCTACATCGCGCGGGTGTCGCTGGCGGCGGCCCGCGCGATGGGCACCACCACCAGCCTCTCCACCAGCAGCACGGACTCCAATATCCCGATCAGCCTGGGGGTGCCGGCAGTGACCATTGATGGTGGTGGCAGGGGCGGCGGTTCGCACTCCCTGACCGAGTGGTACGATGACGGCGAGCGGGGATGGCAGGGGCCCCAATGGGCCTTGTTGATCGTGCTGACGCTGGCGGGGGTGCGGTAGGGCGTCAGCGGGTCGGCGGGTCGGCGGGTCGGCGGGTCGGCGGGTCGGCGGGTCGGCGGGACCGAAGGTGTCCGATCGGGCTTCGAGCGTCAACCAGGGGTTGCTGTCGCTTCCCCGCTGTCCCGCTGTCCCGCTGACCCGCCTTCCCTGAACCGCACGGTAAACCGCGCCCCCTCCCCGGGCTTGCTCTCCACCTCGATGGTGCCGCCCCACCCCTCCACCAACCGGCGGACGATGGCCAGCCCCAGCCCCGAGCCACTGGTGGTTGAGGAGAACCGCGGCTCGAAGATCCGCGAGAGCATCTCCGCCGGAATCCCACCCCCGTCGTCCTCGACGACCAGGGTCAGCCCGGCCACCCGCAACCGGACACAGCGCGCCCCGGCGATCCGCGCGTTCTCCAGCAGGTTGAACAGCACCTCCTTGACCTCGTCCTTTCGCGCCATCACCAGGCGAGCCTCCTCCGCAACGATCTCCACCTCCATCCCCGCGTCACCAAACCGGTACAGCGGCACGACCTCGGTCAGTTCATGGGCCAGATCCACCGCCTCCAGGCGCGGGTCCGCTTCGGTCGGCGCACCATATCGACTGAACGATCTGGCGATCCGGTCCAGGCGATCGATTTCCGCCAGCACTCGCGGCGCGGTTTCTTCGAGCGCCGGCCCAACCTGACTACCGCGCTCCCGCCAGACCCGCTGCAGGTGTTGAATGCCGAGCCGTATCGGGGTCAGTGGGTTCTTGATTTCATGGGCCACCTGGCGCGCCATCTCGCCCCACGCCAGGACCCGAGCCGCTTCCTCCTGCGCCTCCTGGTTGGCCTCGACATTGTCGGCCATCTTCTGGAACGCCGCGAAGACCGGCTCGAACTCCACCGGCGGCAGCGCGGAGGGCGGCAGGAGCCCCCGCCCCTCACCGAACGCCAGCGCGGCGCGGCGCAGGTCCGCCACCGGGCGGGAAAGCCGCCGCGCGGCAAGGCGCGCCCCGATCAAGGCCGCCGCCACGCCCAGCAGCGAGGCCAGCAGCAGTCCAAGGAGCAGGTCGAGCTGCTGCTCGGCCAGCATCGGATCTCCCGCCGACTGGGGGGTGGCGAGGGTCAGCGTCTCGGGATCGGTCCCGGACTGAAAGGAACGGTACCCGATGGTGCCCGGGCGCCCCGCCCCGGTGGACACAGCCTCGCGCTGTCCTTCCAGCTGCATATGGTGGTAGGCATCGGGGTTCATCAGCGGCGGGAGCAGGCCGAACACCGCCAGCACTTCACTGGTGCTGTACTCGAGCTGGCCGCCCCGGTACAGCCCCAGCTCCGCATCCACCCGGCTGGACAGTCCCTCCAGTCGCGCCGCAAAGCCTGGATCCCCTGGAGACACGATCACTTCGGCTGCCAGGGCATCCCGCAGCACCTGGGTTACCACCAGTTTCTCGGCGTGACGGGCTTCCTGGTTGAGCCGGAGCACGCTCCACCCGGCAAACCCCGCCACCGGGACCACGAAGAACGCGCCCAGTGTCACGAACAGCTGCACCCGGAACGAGCGCCGGACCCCGGTCCAGTCCGGTCGGCGAAGCGGGTCTCCCGCCAGCAGTTCCGCGATGCGCCACACGATCCCGAGCAGAACCACATTGAACAGGAGGACCATCGCACCCCGGATCAGGAGCGGACCCGGGCGGAGCATCTCGACCGAGGCGTATGCTTGCCGGGGTCCGTCCGGTGTGACCACGGTGCGCTCGCCGCGGATGGTCCATCGTTCCTGCCGCCAGCGCACCTGGGTGGCCTCCGTGCCCGGCAGCGGAACACCCGGCGAAAGGGTGACGGTGTAGGCAGGGGGCCGCAGGCTCGGCGCGCGCAGCAGCAGACCCAAGCGAGCGGCAGGCACCAGCTGAGAGCGAGGGCCCAGACCCACCACGACCACCGTGTCGCGGGCCAATCGCTGCAACAGCAGGTAATGCATGCCGGGCGATCGCCGCAGCGGCACAATGGTGTCGGCCAACCCCGCGGGGAGTTCCACCACCATTCGCGCAATCAGCGTATCCGGCAGGTCCAGCTGGTCGAGCACCACCTGGGTGCGCAGCTCGCCGGCGTCGGAGCGCAGTTCGAGGCGAACCGGATACCCCTGCTGGTCCAGCGAAGAGCGACGCCAGGCTGCGAGCAAGGCGGCTGCACCACCGGGCACGGGGCCACTCGCCAACTCCATCGCTAGACCGTTCAGGATTGGCTCCGCCAGCAGCTCGGTTTCGGGGCCGAGGTGCTGCAAATCCCGGCGGGCCAATTCCACCCGACCTTCCAGCTCGGCACCCCAGGTCATCAGCGCGGCGGCGCTGCCCGCCACCAGGGCCACACCGAGCACGGTCGCCCAGCGGGCGGCGGGGCGGGTCACCAGCACCAGCGCGGGGAGCCACAACAGGGTGTACCAGTCCGGCCATCCGGTTCGGCTGTCCCAGACGGACAGCCCCAGAATGGCGGCGACCGCCGCAACCACCGCACCCACCAGCGGCCAGGAAATCCGGTCCCTCCCCCCGGCACCGCGCAGCAGTGCCGCGGCCGGCAGGACCAGGCCGGCGGTGGCGAGCAGCAGCGATGTCTCCCACGTCAACCACAATGGTATCGACACCCCACTCACCGGAGGGGTGATCCCCTGCCCCAGGGTCCGAATCAGGAACGGTGCACCCAGCACCAGCAATCCGCCCAGTAGTTGGGCGGCGAACGGACGACGGCCTTCGACGCGCCAGAGCCGAACGCCAAGCACGGTCATGAGAAACCCGGCCAGCAGAAGCGGGCCAGCAACCAGGGAACCGCCCAAGGGCAGCGGTCGAAAGAACAGCGATGGCGCCGAGAGCATCTCCAGCCCGAAGGCGTCGAGCGCCTGGGTGCGGGAGACCGTCCACAGCAACGACACCAGGAGGAGGTATCGGGCGGTTGGGGTTCCGGCCACCACGAGGGTCAGCAGCAGGATGATCGTGCCTGCCAGCGTGGCAATTCGACCCGCGGCCAGCACGGCGTTCTGGGTGGCCTCACCCTGGGAGGGTGGCACCGGCCGGACACTGAACAACACTCTTGGACCGGCGGTGGTAGGTTCCTCATAGTCAAAGACATCGCCGCTGGGCGGGGCGTCCTGGGGGGAGAAGACTTCCAGTCCGACCTCGGTGCGCTGTCGGAATCGCTCGCTCAGGCTCTGGTTGCCACCGGGGAGGGCCGGGTCGGCCTCAAGCAGGAGTGACGCCACCACGGTCGATCGGTCGTCCAGGATCAGCCGAGTTTCGAAAATCTGGAAATAGGGTGAAAACCGGACCCCCAGGGAGTCACCCGACGCGGCTGGCGGCAGTCGATGGCGCCCGGACCAGGCCCGGAGGGAACCGTCGGGCCGAAAGAGCGCCACGCCGGTCTCGACCCCGCCCGGTGGGATGATGTCGTCGAGGGCATGGAAGAGATCCTCGTCGCCCAGCATCGCGAGGCTGCGGACCTCTGCCGCAATCTGGCCAATGCGGAGCAGGTCGGAGCGCAGGTCGCCCTCGAGCCGCTGCGAGGCCGCCTCGATCCGCCGCTCCCGCTCCGTCGGCCACTGGGTGGCGAGGCGCGAAATGCTGCGCTGGTGCAGCGGCACAACCACGGCGGTGACGACCAGCAGCACCGCGACCGCGGCCGAAGCCCAAGTCCGTCGCTGGCGCGCGGCGCCAACGGCGGCCACGAGGGCGAGTCCGCTGGTTGCCCAGGCCCACGCCGGAACCGGGGCACGGGCCCATTCGGCCACGGTGGCGAGAGCCGCCACAAGCGCCGCCAACCACCAACGTGAAGGAGCTGTCAGTTGTCCCATCCTTGGCGCCTGGCGGAGATGACCCCCGAACAGGCAAAGGCATGTCTCAAGGCCTCGCGGGCGCTGATCGTCCCGGCGGGAGCGATCTGGCCGCGGGCTGACCACCTGCCGCTCGGCTCGGACCTGCTCATTCTGGAGCGGGTGGCCGACGACCTCGCATCGCGCCTCTCGATCCCCCGGGCACCGATCCTCCCCTTCGGCGTGCACGCCCCGCGTGAGCACCGGAGTCCCGGCGCCGCCAGCCTTACCCGCAAGACGCTGCATCGGACCATGAACGAACTTATCGCCTCCTGGGACGAGGAGGCAGGCGTCCGGTCGTTCCTGGTGCTGACCGCCCACGCCGAGGACCCCCACCAGGAAGCCCTCAGCACCATTCGCACCGGGGCGGTGGTAAAGGTGGTCGACATCCTGGAAATGGACATCCGGGCACCCAAGGCGGCGGAAGCGCTTCGCCGGGGCGATGAGGCCACCGCCCTGCTGATCCATTTGGCGCCGGAACTGATCGGGGAAGCGTTTTCCCCCCATGAGGCGGCGACCCTGACCGGACGCGGGGCGGCGCTGTACGAACTGATCCTGGCACGGCTGGTCACGATCGGCGTGCAGCAGCCGGACCCGAGTGCCGAATCCGGTTATATTTGATTGCTGGCAACGGGTTTACGCGTCGTCGTCGCAATGTGAAACCATCATGAAACGTCTTTCGTATGAGGGGCGAACAGTATGGACGCCCCGGAGCGAAAGGACACGACAATGCGGTGGATGGTGGTGATTGGCACGGTGCTGGCTGCGGCGCCCGCTGCAAGTGGACAGGTTCCCCTCCCGATGGAACGACCGACTGCCACGATTACCCTGACCCTTCCCCAGGTCTTGGAAGAGGCTCGCGGCCATAGCCCGACCTATCGATCGGCCCTGAACGACGAGGGCACGGCGCAATGGGGGGTCCGGAACGCCTTCGGGGCACTGATCCCGAGCCTGAGCCTCTCCTCGGGCCTCGGCTACACCGGTTCCGGCGCGTCGACCTTTGGCGGCTCCACCTTCAACCAGAGTTCGCCGGCCATTTCCTCGAGTTACGGGGTCTCCCTCTCGTGGCAGTTCGACGGCGCCATCCTGGCCCAGACCGGCCAGCAGCGCGCCAACCTGCGGGCAGTCCGCGAGGACATCGTCCGGGCGGGGGTGGACCTTCGCACCGAGATTACCAACCAGTACCTGACGGCGCTCCAGACCGCCGCCGAGACCGATGTGGCCCGACAGCAGGTTCGGCGCAACAGCGCCTTCCTGGAGCTGGCCCAGGCCCGGCAGCAGGTGGGCCAGGCCACCATTCTCGAGGTCCGTCAGGCGGAAGTCCTGAAGGGGCAGTCCGAGGTGGCGCTGCTGCGCGCGGCTCAGGCCGAGAATGAGGCCAAGCTGAACCTCTTTCGCCTGATGGGCAGCCGCCCGGCGGGACCGGTGCAGACGATCGCCCTCGTCGATCCCTTCACTGTGACCGAACCGACCTGGGAGCTGTCCGAACTGCTGGAATTGGCGTTGGAGGAAAACCCCAGCATCCGCTCACTGCGGGCGCGGGAGGCGGCAGCGGGCGCGGGAGTGCTGGCGTCGAAGTCGGCCTATCTCCCCTCGTTGAGCTTCAACGCCGGGTGGCAGGGCTTTACGCAGGAGTTCACCAATAGGGACGTGCTGCTGGGTGGGAGCCTCGGCTCAGCGATTGGCTCGGCGGCGAATTGCCGGTTCCAGAATGAGCTCATCATGGGGCTGCCGGCGGGTCAGCTGCCGAATCAGCCCAACGGTGGGTTGGTTGCGGATTGCAACGCCGCGGCCGGGCTGGACGTAACTGGGGCGGGACTCTCCGCCGAGCGTCAGGCCGCCATCCTCAACGGGAACAGCGTGTTCCCGTTCAATTTCCGGAGCCAGCCCTTCTCGGCCCGGCTGACGGTTTCGCTGCCGATCTTCAACGGGTTCAGCCGCGAGCTGCGGGTGTCCCAGAGCCGCGCCCAGGAAGAGGATGCCCGGGAGCTGCTGCGCGGCAGCGAACTGCAGGTGCGGAACGATGTCGAGGCCCGCTGGCTGGCGCTGCAGACCGCCTGGCATTCGATCGCGGTGCAGTCGGCCAACCAGACGGCCGCACGGGAGCAGCTGAACCTGGCGCAGGAGCGGTACCGGTTGGGGGTGGGAAACGCGCTTGAGGTGACCGACGCACAGAACGCCGTGCAGCGGGCCGAGGGCGATTATGTCATTGCGATTTACAGTTATCACCGAGCCATTGCCGCGCTGGAAGCTGCGGCAGGCCGTACCCTGCGCTGAGCAGAGGGAGCACGCATGTCACGTCGGACCAAGTGGAGCCTGGCCATCATCCTGTTGGTGGTGGCCGGGATTGCGGTGTCCTCGATGGCTGCCGCCAGGCGCGGCGCGGCGCCGGTGGAAGTCCGGCTCGATGAGGTCAGCGCCCGGGATCTGGTCTCGATCGTGACGGCCAGCGGCCGGATCGAGGCCAAGACCAAGGTCGACATCAGCGCCGACATCACCGGACGGATCACCCGGATCGCCGTGCGCGAGGGCGACTTCGTGACCAAGGGCCAGTTCCTGCTGCAGATTGATCCGGCACAGTACGAGTCGATCGTGGCGCGCACCGAGGCGCTGCTCGCCTCGAGCGAGGCGTCGCTGGTGCAATCCCGGACCAATCGCGACCAGGCCCAGCGCGGACTGAACCGGGCCCTGGAACTGCAGAAGGCCGGCACCGCCCTGATCTCGCAGGAGGCGGTGGAACAGGCCCAGCAGCAGTTCGACGTGGCCAGTGCAACGTTCCAATCCACTACCGCGCAGGTGAGCCAGTCGCGCGCCTCGCTGCAGGAGGCCAAGGACAACCTGGCCAAGACCCGGCTGACCTCCCCGATCAGCGGCCGGGTAGTCCGGCTCAATGTCGAAGAGGGCGAAGTCGCGGTGCCCGGCACCTTCAGCCGAGAAACCGGCCTGCTGATGACCATCGCCGACCTGACGGTGATCCTGGCCAAGGTCAAGGTGGATGAGACCGACGTGGTGAAGCTCGAGATCAACGACTCCGTCCAGGTGGAGATCGATGCCTTCCCTGACACCAGTTTCAGCGGGCGGGTCACCGAGATCAGCAACAGCGCGCAGCTGACCGCCGCCGCCACCGGCGACCGCGCCGTGGATTTTGATGTCGAGATCACCCTCGACAACCCCCCGTCGGACATCCGCCCCGACCTGAGCACCACCGCCCGGATCATTACCGAGACCCGTAACCAGGTCCTGAGCGTCCCCATCATCGCGCTCACCGTGCGGGCCCATGAGGACCTGCCCAACGAGTTCAAGGCCGCCGGGCAGCCCGCCGGCAAGGGTGTCGATCGCGAGGGGGTGTTCCTGGTGCGCAACGGGGTGGCCACCTTCGTGCCGGTCCGGATCGGCATTGCCGGTGACGAGTTCTTCGAGGTCCTTGAAGGGGTGCAGCGCGGCGACTCGATCGTGGCCGGCCCCTACCAGGCGGTCCGCGACATGAAGGACAGCGCCCGCGTCAAGCCGACCCCGATCGCCGCTGCCGGGAGAACGCCGTGACCGAGGCCGTGATCCAGATGCGGGAGATGGTCCGCGAGTACCAGATGGGCACCGAGCTGGTCCAGGCGCTCCGCGGGGTGTCGCTCGAAATCCGGCGGAACGAGTACGTAGCGATCATGGGCCCATCCGGTTCGGGCAAGTCCACGCTGATGAACCTGATCGGCTGCCTCGACACCCCCAACGCCGGCGAATACTGGCTCAATGACCAGGAGGTGTCCCGGATGAGCGACGACGCCCTGGCCCGGATCCGGAACCGCGAGATCGGGTTTGTCTTCCAGACCTTCAACCTGCTGCCGCGGGCCACCGCGCTGCAGAATGTCGAGCTTCCCCTGGTCTATGCCGGGATGAACGCAGGGGACCGCACTGAGCGCGCTGTCAGCGCGCTGGCGCGGGTCGGCCTCGGCAACCGGATGGACCATCGTCCCAACGAGATGTCGGGCGGCCAGCGGCAGCGGGTGGCGATCGCCCGGGCGCTGGTGAACGCGCCCTCGATCCTGCTGGCCGACGAGCCGACCGGCAACCTCGACTCGGTCACCAGCGCGGAGATCATGCGGGTCTTCGGCAAGCTCCACGCCGAGGGGCAGACGGTCATTCTGGTCACCCACGAGCCGGATATTGCCCAGCATGCGGCCCGGACCATCGTCCTGCGGGACGGCCAGGTGGCCAGCGACAGCGCCAATCCCTGTTCCGTGGCCGCCTGAGCGATGCCCCTTTTCGAGGCGGTGCGCCTGGCGCTCCATGCGCTCTGGACCCAGAAGCTCAAGAGCTTCTTTTCGCTCGTCGGGGTTCTGATCGGGGTGACCTTCCTGATCGCGGTCGTCTCGATCGTGCAGGGGATGAACGTGTACATGACCGACCAGTTCACCCGGCTGGTGGGAATGAACTCGTTCCAGGTCCGTCGATTCCCCGGCATCCAGACCGGCAACGTCTCGGAGGAACAGTGGCGGGAGTGGCGCCGCCGCCCGTTGATCACCGAAGCGGATGCGGCGTACCTGATGGCCGGGATGCGCACCCCCGTCCTGACATCGCGGAACTGCCAGGGGCGCACGGTGGTGCGCCTCGGCGGCAAGGAGGCGCCGGACATCGGGGTCACCGCCGCCGATGCCAGCATCTTCCGGATCAAGAATTATGATATCGTGAACGGCCGGGCCTTCAGCGCGCAGGAGGTGCGGGTCGGCGCCCACGTGGTCGTCATCGGGGACCTGGTCGCGGAACGTCTCTTCGAGGGCGTGGACCCCTTGGGCCGGTCGGTCACCATGCAGGGGATCCCCTACCGGGTGGTCGGGGTGGTGGACAAGCAGGGCACCATGCTTGGCATGTCCCTCGACAAGTTTGCGATCGTGCCGTTCACGACGCACGCCCAGCGCTGGACCTGCCCGCACAATGGCATCCGACAGCTCGAGGTCCAGGCTGCCGACGTCATCACCATGCGCGCCGCAATCGACGAGGCGGAAACGCTGCTGCGGGCCCGACGCCAACTGGGGCCCACCGAGGAGAATAATTTCGACTTCCAGACCGCCGATGCGGCGCTCGAGGGATGGAACAAGATCGCGACCATCCTTTTTGCCGCGCTGCCCGGGTTGGTGGCCATTTCCCTGGTCGTCGGCGGCATCGTCATCATGAATATCATGCTGATGGCCGTGGCGGAACGCACCAAGGAAATCGGGATTCGGAAGGCACTCGGCGCCAAGCGACGGGACATCATGGCCCAGTTCGTGGTCGAAGCGGCCACCCTCGCCACGGTGGGCGCCATTTTCGGGGTCGTGCTGGGTATCGCGCTGGCCTTCGTGGTCAAGCGATACACCCCGCTCCCTGCGGCGGTCGCTCCCTGGTCGATCGGATTGGGGGTGTTCCTCGGCGTCGCGGTGGGAATGACCGCCGGGATCCTCCCCGCCAGCCGGGCGTCGAAGCTGGACCCCATTGAAGCATTGAGGGCCGAATGAGCCGCCTGGCGCGCCTGGCGGTACTCGCCACCCGCCTGCGGGAGGGGGTGGGCATTGCCTTCGATTCGATCCGGGCCAGCAAGGGCCGGGCGGGTTTGACGATCCTGGGCGTCGCGATCGGCGTCATGGTGGTCATCGCCATGGCCGCGATGATCACCGGGATCAATCGCGGGGTCACTGCCCAGGTGGAGACCCTCGGCCCCAAGACGTTCTTCGTGATGCGCTTCTTCCAGGGCGGCCTCAACATCTCGGATGGCTCCGACGAGCGGTCCCCCTGGCGCAAGAATCCCTACTTGACGGTGGAGGAGGCGGAAATGCTCCGGCGGCTCCCCTCCGTTCAGGACGTGGCCTGGCAGGAGGGGAGCTCTGGGCCCGTGACCTATCGCGACCTCAACCTGACCAGTGTCAGCGTCACCGGGAACAGCCCGTCCTGGCTCCTGGTCAGCGGGGCAGACCTGGTCGATGGCCGGAGCTTCTCGCAGGTGGAGCAATCTGCCAGCAGCGCCGTGGCCGTCATCAACGAGAAGCTGGCGGACCAGCTCTTTCCCGGCCTGGACCCGATCCAGCGGAGGATCAAGATCTTCGGCCACCCTTTCACCGTGATCGGAGTGTACGCCGAGCCGGGGGACATGTTCTCGGGAGACCCGTCCCCGGCGGTGGTGATTCCCCACGCTACCTTCGAGAAGTACGCGGAGTATGGCCGGGGATGGATGCAGCTCACCGTCATTCCCACCGCGGACGCGACCGTCGCCGAGACCCAGGATGACGTCATCGCCGCTCTCCGCGCCAAACGGGGGCTCAAGCCAGCCCAGGACAACAACTTCGCGGTGCTCACCCAGGACCGACTGCTGGAGACATTCCAGAACCTGACCAGCGGATTCTTCCTGGTGATGCTGGCCCTTTCCAGCGTGGGCCTGATGGTGGGTGGCGTCGGGGTGATTGCGATCATGATGATCTCGGTCACCGAACGGACCCGCGAAATCGGCCTTCGCAAGGCGCTGGGAGCCACCCGGGGCGAGATCATGTTCCAGTTCCTCGTCGAAGCCGCCACCCTGACCCTGCTCGGTGGCGTGGTGGGCATGCTCCTCGGGGCGCTGATTGCCGGCGGCGTGAACAATTTCACCCCGATTCCGGCGGCGGTGCCGCTCTGGTCGGTGGTGGTCGCGGTGCTCGCCTCGGTGATCACCGGCATCTTCTTCGGGCTCTACCCCGCCAGCAAGGCCAGCGTCATGGATCCGGTGGAGGCGCTGCGGCACGAATAGCGGGTGTCGGGTGTCGGGTGTCGGGTGTCGGGTGTCGGGTGTCGGGTTCCCGAAGGTGTGCGAGGCTAGATTGGTGTCAATAGCCGCCTGGCAAGGAGCCGCCGAAACCCGACACCCGGAACCTGGCACACAGCGGATCGCCGCTGGCACCCGACACCCGACACCCGCCACCCACTAGTTTTCAGGCATGCCGTTCCTGGAAGCATTCCGCCTCGCCTTCGGCGCCATCCGGACGGCCAAGCTCCGGTCGCTGTTCACCCTGCTCGGCATCATCGTTTCCGTCGGCTTCCTGGTGGCGGTTGGTGGCGATCATCCAGGGGATGAATTCCTACGTCAAGGACAACGTCGCCGGTGCCATGATCGGCACCAACGCCTTCCAGGTGCGCCGGATGCCCATCGTGGTGGGGTTCCTCGACGACGACCTCCTCCGGGAGATCGGCCGCCGCCCCCGCATCAGCCGCGAAGACGCCGAGTCTGTCCGCCGGGCTCTCCCGGATGCCCGGGCCGTGGCCCTCCAATCGGGGTGGCCCACGCCGAGCGCCACCGTGGTTCATCGCAACAACTCCCTCGGCTCGGTCCTGGTCTATGGCGTGACCCCCGAGTACCAGATCGTTCAGGACTACGTGATGGCCCACGGCCTGCCGCTGACCGACCCGGACGTCGATGGTCGACGGCTGGTAACGGTGGTGGGCTTTGACGTTGCGGACAAGCTCTTCGGGCGCCCGGAGCTTGCCGTAGGCAAGCGGATCCGGCTCGGCGGCCGGGAACTCACCATCAAGGGCGTCGTCGCCCCGAAGGGCCAGACGCTTGGGCAGTCCTTTGACGGATTCGCGCTCCTCCCCATCACCGTCTTCGAATCGTTCTACGGACGCCGCCAGACCACCGCCGTCTCAGTCAAGATGCCGGAGGGCGCAGATATCAACGCGGCGATGGACCGGGCCGAGGAGGCGATGCGCCTGGCACACCGGCTGCGCCCCGCCGAGGCGAACGACTTCAGCGTGGACAAGGCCGATGCTCTGGTGGCATTCTGGACCAGCCTGACCGGGGTCCTCTTTGCCGTGATACCCGCCGTGGTCTGCATCGGAATCCTGGTCGGTGGCATCGTCATCATGAACATCATGTTGATGACCGTCAACGAGCGGACCCATGAGATCGGAATCCGAAAATCGCTCGGCGCGCGCCAGCGCGACATCCGGCGCCAGTTCCTGGTGGAGGCCATCCTGCTTTCCAGCCTCGGCGGCGTGCTCGGGGTGCTTGGCGGGTGGGGCCTCGCGCTGCTGGTGGCCACGGTGAGCCCCCTCCCCGCCACGGTGACGCTCTGGTCCGTGGCGGCGGCGCTGGCGCTCGGCACCGGAACCGGCATCATCTTCGGGGTGTATCCCGCCAGCCGGGCGGCCCGGCTGGATCCGATCACCGCGCTGCGGGCCGAATAGGTATGTGGCACTCCCTGGTGGAGGGCGTGGCGCTGGCGCTTACCGCGATGCGGGGCAACAAGCTCCGCTCGACGCTCACCATCCTGGGGGTGGTGATCGGGGTGACCACGGTCATGGCGATGGCCTCCATGGTCGAGGGAATCCGGTCCCAGATTCTCAACGCGGTGAGCACCGCCGGGCCGAACACCTTCTACGTCATGCGGTTCTTCTCCACCACGCCGCTCAACCCGGACAACCTGCCCTACGAAGTGCGGATCCGGCCGGTGGTGCGGGAGGAGGATGCCGCGGCGCTACGACGCATCCCCGAGCTCTACTACGCCGAGCTTGGGGTGCAGGTGTTCCTGCGGATCGAGTATCAGGGGGTCAGGACCCAGACAATGACGGTCTTCGGCGCCGACAGCCGGTACATGGAGGTGCTGGGCGGGACGATCCTGCAGGGCCGGACCTTTACCCGGGGCGAGGTGGCCTCGGGGGGGGCAGTCGTGGTGCTGGAGACCGAGTCGGCCGACTACCTGTTCGGCCGGATCGATGCCCTTGGCAAGACCGTCCGGATTGGTGGCAAGGCACTCAGGGTCGTCGGGATCTACCAGCGCCCCACCAATCTCTTCGAGCCGCCGGGCCAGCAGATCGGGGCCGTCGTCCCGTTCCGAACCGCCAAGGGCAGCTGGCGGTACGACGAGACCAATGCGCTCTTCATCATGGTCAAGCCGCGCCCGGGCGTTACCGTGGAACGGGCCCAGGACTTGGCCACGGTGGCACTGCGCCAGGTCCGCGGGCTCCGGCCCGCCCAGCCCAACAGCTTCGATATCCTGACCCAGGACCAGATTCTCGGCCTGATCACCAACCTGACCTCGATCTTCTTCCTGGTGATGATCGCGCTCTCCGGGGTGGCCCTGCTGGTCGGGGGGATCGGAGTGATGGCCATCATGATGGTCTCAGTGACCGACCGGACCCACGAAATCGGGCTGCGCAAGGCGGTGGGAGCCACTCGGCGGCAGATCCTCTGGCAGTTCCTGGTCGAGGCAGCCACCCTGACCCTGATTGGCGGCCTCCTCGGGGTCGTGGCAGGACTCACCGCCGGTGAACTGCTGAAGCTCGGGCTCGGCATCGAGGCCCGGGTGCCGCTCTGGAGCGCCGTGGTGGCCACCCTGGTGTCGGTTGCCATTGGGCTCATCTTCGGGATGATTCCCGCCAATCGAGCCAGCCGGATGGATCCGGTGGAGGCGTTGAGGCACGAATAGCGGGTGTCAGGTACTGGGTATCGGGTATCAGGTACCAGGGATCAGGTATCGGGAGCTCCGGTTCAGTCGGGGTCTCGCTTCAGGACCATTGGTCCCACAATCCTGTGCGCCTGCTATCTTTCGGCTTGTCGCCAGCACCTGATACCCGATACCTGATACCCCACCCCAAAAACCCACCTCCCATGCCCGTATCCCTCCTGGCCATAGCCGCCCACCGCGACGACGTCGAGCTGACCTGCGCCGGCGCCCTCATCAAGGCAGCCGGTGCCGGGCATCGGACCGGGATCCTTGACCTGACTGCCGGGGAGATGGGGAGCCGTGGCAGCGCGGCTACCCGGGCGGAGGAAGCCCAGCGGGCGGCCGAACTCATGGGGGTGGCGGAGCGAAGGAACGCCGGACTCCCCGACGCGCACCTGGCCAACACCGATGCCAGCCGCCGAGTGGTGGTGGAGCAGATTCGCCACTTCGCGCCCCGGACCGTCATCCTCCCCTACCCCGTCGGGCGCCACCCCGACCACCGGATCGCTTCGGAGCTGGCCCGTGACGCCTGCTACCTGGCCGGGTTGAGCAAGTACGACGCGGAGGGCACCCCCCATCGTCCCCACAAGATCCTCTACGCACTGGCCTACCGCGAGGACCCCATCAAGCCGACGTTCGTCGTGGACATTTCAGCGGAGTTTGACCGAAAGCTGGCCGCGATCCGCTGCTACGCCAGCCAGTTCGATGGGGCCCAGAACGCCGGCGAGATCTTCCCGACCGGACAGGACCTCTATTCGCTCGTCGAAATCCAAAACGCGCACTATGGATCGCTGATCCGGGCCAGATTTGGCGAGCCATACTGGACCCCTGAGACGATGCGGGTGGACGACGTGATGGGGCTCGAGGTGCAGTCGATGTAGAGAAGGGGCAGACTGCCCCCGCCCGCCAATCTAAAGCCCTAGCACCTGTATCGTTCCATAATGCAACTGGCTACGCCGCTTCTAGCGGGGCCGATCTTGACAGGATGGAGGCCGGTTCGCACCTTTGATTCTGCGGCGTCCGTACACCCGCAATTGTTCCCACATTACGAGTCGGAGACACGATATGCTCTTGTCTTGGGCCTCGCTTCGCCCCCCCCCCACGCCCACTAGGCAAGCTGCGTGAGCCGTACGGCCTCTTCAGGCCGGCCGTCCCGTTGGTCTTGATTGGGCTCATGACCGGGTGCGGCTCGATGACGGTCGAGCCTTCCGCCGAGCCGAACCTGTCCGTTTCTCGTCAACAAGAGCAGCCCCCCCAAAGTCCGGTCTTGGCATCCTTGCAGTCACCGGAATGGGCCCAGGCCCATGGCCTTCCCGTGAACCCGCACCGGGGGAATGGCGCGTCGATCACTTTCTTCGGTCCTGGCGGCTCGATTCGCCGTCACATCGTCCTATCGGAAGCACAGCTTCGCCCCGCGTCTCGAGTCAGGACAGCGAGCTACACTTCGTCAGCGGCCAGACCGATCAACCTTGTCGGCGTCCGGGACGCACCTCTCCCCCTGCGGCAGGGCGAACTCACAGATTCGATCGTGGTGATCGGCTCAACCGAACAGTTGTGGGTCTTCGAAGATGGTGTCCTGATCACAAAAACGATTCTCATCATCGATGCGGACACCATCATTGGAGGCTCGCAACTCGCCTTCGATGAACTTGGTGAGGCCACTGCCGAACAGTGGGTTCCGAGATCACTCATGGGCGCGATTGACGACCCGGAAGATCCCCAGTGGGAGATGAGCTACCCACTCTCCCCGGTACCGGGCGGCATGCGAGCGATTCTAGCTTCTTGTGAGCTGCACGCAAGCTCCGAAAACTGCCCCGATGCCATAGTCAGAGCGGTCGCGGCCGGAGTTGTTGCGGCGGCGTCCGGGGCACTCTGCGCGAAGCTCGCAATGATCCCAGGAACGTGCTGGTTGGCCCGAAACCGGGGCAAGTATTTCGCGGCGATGGTTGTCGTTGCTATAGCCGTCTGTGCCTACGAAGAGTGGGAGACAGGCTCTCCAGCGCTGCGCGATCCGCTCAGAGAACGCTACCCAGCCGGCGCCGGCAAATTGGGTCCACTCCGGCTGAGTCCAACGGCGTGAGGTTTTCTCCCGCCAGACCCAACACGGGCAAGTCGCCTGGCATGACAGGGCGCTGCCGCGGTGCGTCCACTCACGAGAATGCACCTACTACCGCACCTCAGGGGGCTGAACAATGAGCCTCAAGATCGCCCTATTCGTATTCGCCACGTTGTTCGCCCTCTATGTTGCGTGGGGCTTCCTCCAGGAGTTCCGCACTCGGTCGGGAAGATCACGACTCGGAGGCCTCGATTCCCTGCTCACGGGCCTCTGTGTAGCGAGTGCCGCCATTCTGCCTTGGGTTTCCCTGCCGTGGCTCTCGCGTACGGTAACCATCCTGACCGTTCTCGCGGCAATCATCGGCCTTTTCGCCATGCGACAGATGGTTCGGGCGGCAAGGGCGAATAAGAACGGTGCTGCATAGGTCTCACCGCTGTGCCTCCCAGCCCCTCGGCCAGAGGCCAAGCGCGGCAACAGCCCGTCAGTATGCTGCCCGGGCGTGGCTGGTACTGCCTGAAGGCGGGGCGCACCAACGTCCGCCCTTGCACTGCGACCCCCTGCCTGTCCGCTGGCCCCGACCTTATCTTTCCCCAATGCCCACTCATCCACCGATCTATCTCGACCATGCCGCCACGACCCCCGTGCGGCCCGAGGTGCTCGATGCCATGCTGCCGTATTTTGGCGCGGGTGCCTTCGGTAATCCGTCCAGTGCCCACCGATTCGGTCGAGCCGCCCGCGCCGGACTGGAACAGGCACGCCGGGAGGTGGCTCAGGCGGTCGGGGTCGAGCCGGGAGAAGTGGTCTTCACATCGGGCGGGACGGAAGCCGACAACCACGCCGTCATTGGTGGATGCATGGCCGCTCAGGTACGGGGTGAGCCGATGCTGGCCGCGGTGTCGGCGGTGGAGCACAAGGCGGTCCTGGCCGCGGCGCACCATGTGGTACGCCTGGGCGGGGAGGAACTGATCCTGCCGGTCCTGCCGAGCGGGCTCCTTGACCTCGACGCGCTGGATGCGGCCTTGGCCCGCAAGCCGTCTGTAGTCTCGGTCATGTGGGTCAACAACGAGACCGGTGTCGTCCAGCCGATGGCGGCAATCGCCGATCGATGTTGTGACGCGAAGGTGCTCCTTCACACCGATGCCGTCCAGGCGTTCGGGAAGATCCCGGTCTCATTTGTGGACTTTCCCTGCACCCTGGCCTCACTCTCCGGACACAAGATCGGCGCGCCCAAGGGGATTGGCACCCTGATCTGCCGGGATCGCAAGGCAGTGGAAGCGATGATTCATGGGGGCGGCCAGCAGTTCGGAATTCGCCCAGGCACCGAGAATGTGGCGGGGGCGGTGGCCATGGGTCGTGCTGCCACCCTGGCCGTGGCGGAATTGGCGGCACATGCTGCCCACCTGCTTCACCTGCGCCAGGAGTTGACCGAGCGTCTCCGCGCCGTCATCCCCGACCTGGTGGTGCATGGAGAGCACTCCCCCCGCGCTCCGCATGTGCTCAACGTCGGCGTCCCGGGCGCGGACAGCGAGGCGATGCTGATGCACCTCGATCTGGCGGGGGTCTCGGCATCCGGCGGCTCCGCCTGCTCCACCGGCGCCATGGAACCGAGTCACGTGCTCACCGCCATGGGGGTGCCCCGCGAACTAGCGCTCGGATCGGTGCGCCTGAGCCTCGGCCACGAGACCACCGAGGCCGAGATCGCCCGGGCCGCCGAAATCTTCCCGGTGGTCGTGGCCAAGGTCCGCCAGCTGTCGGTGGTGCTGGGACGTGCCTGATAAGGTGCTGGTGGCCATGAGTGGCGGGGTGGACAGCTCCGTCGCGGCGGCCCGGCTGGTTCAGCAGGGCTACGAGGTGGTGGCCGCCACCATGAAGCTCTTCTGCCATGGCGACAATGTCCCCGACCGGCCGTGCTGCTCGCTCGACTCGATCAACGATGCCAGGCAAGTGGCACACCAGCTGGGGATCCCCCACTACGTGCTGAACCTGGAGGATCGGTTCTCCCTCCACGTCATCCAGAACTTCGTGAGCGAGTACAGTCGCGGCCGCACCCCGATCCCCTGCGTCCGCTGCAACTCCTTTACCAAGTTCCGCGACCTGCTGGCCCACGCCGACGCCCTCGGATGCGCCGCCATTGCCACCGGCCACTATGCCGTGGCCCGAAACGGTGCGCTGTTTCGCGGCACCGACCGGAACAAGGACCAGACCTATTTTCTCTGGGGAATCGACCGCGCCGTGGTGAGTCGGATGCTGACCCCGGTTGGAGAAATGACCAAGGCCGAGACCCGGGCCCTGGCCCGGCAGCTTGGCCTGCCAACGGCGGATAAGGAAGAGTCAGTGGAGATCTGTTTTGTGCCCGACGACAACTACGTCGGAGTGCTGGAGCAGCACCTTCCGGCCGACGCCCCAGCATTGACGCCCGGCCCGCTGGTGTCCACTGCCGGCGAGGTGGTGGGAGAGCATGCCGGCTTTGCCCGGTACACCATCGGGCAACGCCGGGGACTTCCCGGCGGCTACGCCAGCCCCCGGTATGTCGTGGCCATTCATCCGGAACGCCGGGAGGTCGTCATCGGCAGCGCCGAAGAGCTCGACGGCCACCGGGTCTCCCTGGAGGAGTTGAACTGGCTGGTGGATACCCCGTTGAGTCCCGGTGACTCCTGCCGGGTTCAGCTTCGATACCGCGCGGCCGACGTCCCGGCGGAGGTCCATGCCCGCGACGGCGACCGACTCGACCTGGTGCTGGGTACGCCAGTCCGGGCGATCAGTCCGGGGCAGTCGGGCGTCCTCTATGATGCCGAGGGCCGGGTCCTGGGCGGCGGGATCATTGCGGCGTGAAGCATCTCGTCCTGCGGTGGATCGTGGCCACCGCCGCCCTGCTGGTGGCAGTCTCGATCGTGCCGGGCATTCACTTCACCGGCGAGCCGATCCAGCTGTTCCTGGTCGCGGCGGTGTTTGGGCTCGTCAACGCCCTCCTCAAGCCGCTCGTGACACTCCTGACCTGCCCCCTGGTCCTGCTGACCTTGGGGCTCTTCGGGGTCGTCATCAATGCCTGGATGCTGCTGGCCACTGCTTCGCTGGCCGGCGACTGGGGGCTGCCGTTCGTGGTGGACGGGTTCCTTCCCGCCCTGCTCGGCGGCGTCCTGATCAGCCTGGTCTCCACGGCGCTCGGCGGGCTGTTCAAGGAACAGGCGCGGCCACCCGGCGCCCGCCCCATGTAACAGATTCATTACGACCCTTTCCCGCGGGCTGGCTCCCCCGCCAGAATTGAAGCCCATGCTTTCCGACCCCGAGATCCTCCCCGACACCGGTAGCCATCGGTCCAGCCTGGACCTGCGTCACCCGTCGCTGTACCTCAACCGCGAGCTGTCGTGGCTGGAGTTCAACCGGCGGGTCCTCCACGAGGCCCTCGACCCTCGGACTCCGCTGCTGGAACGGGTCCGGTTCCTGGCCATATTCAGCAACAATCTCGACGAGTTCTTTCAGGTCAGGGTGGCCGGCCTCAAACACCAGGTCGCCGCGCACCTGGTCGAGAAGACCGCGGATGGGCTGACTGCGGAGGAACAACTCCGCGCCATCGCGGCCACGGTGCGCGGCCTGCAGGCCCGGCACGAGCACTGCCTCCTGGAGGAAGTGCTCCCGGCGCTGGCGGCCGAGGGCGTGGCGCTGCTGATCCGGTGGACCGACCTCACCGCCACCGACCGGAAGCAGGTGGCCCACTATTTCGATCAGCATGTCTTCCCGGTCCTGACACCGCTCGCGGTGGACCCGGCGCATCCCTTCCCCTACATCTCGAACCTCAGCATCTCACTCGCCGTCGTCCTCCGGGACGAGGGTGGCGAGGAGCGGTTCGCCCGGGTCAAGGTTCCGAGGATCCTGCCCCGCTGGGTGCCGCTGCCGGGCGCCAACCGGTTCATCCTGCTCGAGCGGGTCATCATCGCCCACCTCGACTCACTCTTCCCTGGCGTGGAAATTCTTGGTGCCTACTGTTTCCGGATTACCCGGGACACCGACATGGAGATCGATGCGGAGGACGCCGACGACCTGCTCAGCCTGATCCAGGAGGAGGTCCACAATCGCCGGTTCGCCGAGGTGGTGCGACTGGAGCTTGAGGCCGGCACTCCAGACAGCTTGCGGGAACTGCTGCTCGAGGAACTCAACGCCGACCAGGTCACCGAGGGAATCCTGCTGACTGAGGAGGACGTGTACCCGGTCCATGGCTTCCTGGATGCCTCGGACCTCTCGCCTGCCGCAGGACTGGACCTGCCAACCCTCAAGGATGCGCCACATTCCCCAGTGGTTCCCCAGCGGCTGGCCGCAGGGCGGGACATCTTTGAGGTGATCCGCGAGGGGGACGTGCTCCTGCACCATCCGTACGAGAGCTTCACCTCTTCGGTTGAGCGCTTCATTGAGGCTTCCTCCCATGACCCGGATGTCCTGGCCATCAAAATCACCCTGTACCGGACGGGGACCGACTCCAACCTGCCTCGCCTCCTGACTCAGGCGGCCGAGCGCGGCAAGCAGGTGGCGGTGCTGATCGAACTGCAGGCCCGTTTCGACGAGGAGAGCAACATTGCCTGGGCGCGGAGGTTTGAGGACGCCGGCGTCCATGTCAGCTACGGAGTCAGCGGGCTCAAGACCCATACCAAGGTGATGCTGGTGGTGCGGCGGGAGGGCGACCAGCTCCGTCGGTACGTGCACATCGGCACCGGCAACTACGCACCGCGCACCGCCAAGCTGTACACCGACTTCGGCCTCCTGAGCTGTGATCCAGCCTTGGGGGCCGACCTGTCCGACCTGTTCAACGTGCTGACTGGTTTCGCCTCACCACCCAGTTACCGCCAGATCATCGTCGCACCCCGTGGCCTCCGCCCCCGCCTCCGCGAGCTGGTGCAGCGCGAGACCGCTCATGCCGCGGCTGGGCGGCCGGCCCGGATCCTGGCCAAGATGAACTCCCTCGTGGACCCCGAGGTCATCCAGAACCTGTACGAGGCATCGCAAGCTGGAGTCACGGTCGACCTGATCGTCCGGGGCATCTGCTGCCTGCGCCCCGGGCTGCCCGGGATCAGCGACCGGGTTCGGGTCATCAGCATCATCGGCAGGTTTCTGGAGCACTCCCGAGCCTGGCACTTTGCCAATGACGGGGACCCTGAAGCCTTTATCGGATCGGCCGACTGGATGCCCCGCAACCTCGACCGGCGGATCGAGGCAGTGGTCCCCATCCGTAATCCCAAGCACCTGCAGGAGCTGTTGACCATCCTGGAATTGATGTGGACCGACAACCGGCAGGCGTGGGACCTGCGGCCCGACGGAACCTATGTGCAGCGGGTGCCCGGACTGGAGCCGGAACGCGCCAGTCACCGGATGCTGATTGAGCGGTACGCGGGGAGGGAGAAGTAAGAAGTAAGAAGTAAGAAGTAAGAAGTAAGAAATGAGAAGTGAGAGGTGAGAGGTAGGAGGATGGCATTGAGGGGAGCACGACGGCTCCCCTCTCGCCCCTGCCGTCTCCCTGCCTAGTGCGGCAACTTGGCGCTGTCCGCAAGTTGCTTCACCAGCTCCTCCTGCTCGGGAGAGAGTTTCTCGAGCAGCTGCACCTCAATCTCCACCAACTGATCGCCCTTCTGGCCACCCTTGGTGATTCCCGCCCCCTTGATCCGGAACTTGCGGCCTGGCTGGGTGCCCGCCGGGACCTTGAGCACCACCTTCTTCCCGTCCACCATGCGGACGCTGATCTTGGTGCCGAGCAGCGCCTGGGCCAGGTTGATCGGGACCTGGCAATGGATGTCGAGTCCGTCGCGCTGAAAAAAGCGGTCTGGCTGCACCTGGAATGTCACCAGCAGGTCGCCGGCGGGCGCACTGCCCCGTCCCGGCGCCCCCTGGCCCTTGAGGCGAACCTTGGTCCCGGTGTCGGTGGCCGGCGGCACGGTGATCATGACCTGCCGCTCACCTCGGACTTCGCCCGCCCCGGCACACGTGGCGCACTTCTCCGACGACACCTTGCCGCGGCCCCGGCACAACGGGCACGGGCGGTTCACGGCAAATCCACCCTGCCCGAACGAGACGGTCCCCCGGCCGGAGCATTCAGTGCAGGTCGAAAGGGTCGCCCCCGGGGCCGCCCCGGTGCCACCACAGCCCGGGCACCCCTCAGTGACGGTCAGCGTCACCGGCACCTTGCCGCCGAGGGCCGCAGTCCGGAAGGGGATCTCGATGATCGTCTCGAGCGATTCTCCCCGGGGCTCCTCCCTCTTGGCGCCCCGACCAAAGATCGAGGAGAAGATGTCGCCCAGCCCCATCCCCCCGAAGTCATTGATGTCAAATCCCTCCGCTCCGCCCCCGGCGGTCCGGCCGGCGCCGCCGGTGGGCTGGCGTCTGGGCTCGAAGGCACCGAGCCGCCGCATCTGATCGTACTTCTTGCGCTTCTCGGGATCCGAGAGCACCGTGTGGGCCTCGGACACCTGTTTGAAGGTCTCCGAGGCACCCGGGTTGTTGGGATTGGCGTCGGGATGGTACTGCTTGGCAAGCCGGCGGTAGGCCTTCTTGATCTCGGCAGGCGTGGCGGTCTCCGCCACGCCCAGCACCTGGTAGAAGTCGCCGGCAGCCACTTAGGCGTCGCCCTCGTGACTGTAGACCTGGACCCGCGCCGCGCGAACCAGCGTGCCCTTGAATCGGTACCCCACCTGGAAGGTGGCGCTGACGGAATCGTGCTGCTCCGGAGAGTCGGTGGGGGTCACCGCGACCGCCTCGTGCTGGGTGGGATCGAACACCTGCCCCGCCGCCTCGATCCGCTCAAGCCCAGCCGCCTCGAGTTCCTTTCGAAGCTTGCGGTCCACCAGGATCATTGCCTGGTGCACCGCATCGACGGTCCCGTTGGGATCGGCGGCCACCAGGCGGTCCATGTCGTCCAGCACATCCACCAGCTTCATGACCAGTGCGGCCTGGGCGCGCTCGGCCACCTCGAGCCGTTCCCGAGCCACCCGCTTGCGATAGTTGTCGAACTCGGCGGCCAGTCGGAGGTGGCGCTCCTGGAGCTCCGAGAGTTGGTCGCTGAGCCGGCCTACCGCTGACCCAGCGGGCTCCAAGGGAACTCCCGAGTGCCCGGTAGCCAGGTCGGCGTCCAGGACGGTGGCATCGAGCTCCCCGCCTCCCGGATCAGAACCGTGTGGGTTCTCATCAAACTCTTTGTCTTCAGTCACTTACCATATCTCCACCAAAAGGATCGTACCGTTCAAAATAGCAACGTCCAAGTCTGCGCGCACCGTCAATCTGACAGGCGACGCCAAAGCGAGTACAGCGCATGCTGGGCCGACCGCGCCCGAATCTCGGTCCGACTCCCCGGAAAAACCACCCGTTCAGTCCAGTGGAACTCCCCGATCTGAAAACCGAAGCAGACGGTACCGACCGGTTTGGCGTCGCTGCCCCCGCTCGGACCCGCGATCCCGGTGATGCCGACGGCCACCTGGGCCTGGAAGTTTCGCGCGGCGCTGGCAGCGAGCGCTGCCGCCACCGGCTCGCTCACGGCTCCCTCCATGCCAAGCAGGCCGGGGTCCACTCCCGCGACAGCGATCTTCGCCGCATCGTCGTACGTCACCAGACCGCCGGCAAAGACATCACTGCTCCCCGGAACGGCGGTAATCCGGCCGCCAAGCAGCCCGCCAGTACACGACTCGGTGACCGCGAGGCGCCACCTCCGGAATCGCAGCCGGGTCAGCACCTCGCCCGCGAGGTCGGCTCCGTCCTGGCCATAGTCGTGCCCACCGGCCAACTCGTGCAGCAGGCCAATCGCCGAGTCCAGGAGACGATTGGCTTCCGCCACTGGAAGGCCCCACGCGGTGACGCGGAGGTCCACACCAGTCGCGTCCGGCAGGTAGGCCAGCGTCAACGGTGAGAGCCGATCCTCGATGGCGCCGAGCTGAGCGGCCAGATTGGACTCCGGAATGCCGGCGGTGCGGAGCGTCCGGGAAAGAATGACCGGTCCACTCCCGTCCGGGCCGGCCAGTCGGGGGATGACCTCGTCCCGCATCAGCCCGCGCATCTCCCGGGGCACCCCGGGCAGCATCACGACACGGCCAAGCTCGCCCTCCAACCAAAGCCCTGGGGCGGTGCCCCGGGGATTGGCCAGAACCGTGGCGCCATCGGGGACCTCAGCCTGGGGTCGGTTCGCCGGGCTCAGGGGCCGGCCAAGCCTGGCGTAGCGCGACACGAGCTCCTTCCAGACCGCGTCCGAGAAGGTCATCCTGCGGCCGAAAAGTGCGGCAATGGCGTGTTTGGTGATGTCATCCCGGGTCGGGCCGAGGCCGCCAGTGGTGATGACGGTGCCCACCCTGTCCAGGGCGTCCCGGACCGCATCCTGGATCGTCGCGGCGGCGTCGCCAACGGTGGTGCGCCGCGCCAGGAACAGTCCCCGCTCGGCCAGCGCCTGACCGATCCACGCGGCGTTGGTGTCCACGGTGTGGCCGAGCAGCAGCTCGGTTCCCACCGTGACGAGTTCCAGGCGCACTTCAGCCCTGGCTGCCGGTATGGAACAGGTGCCGGTGACGGTAGACGTAGACGATGAAGGAGTAGAGGGTCAGGGTCAGGGCGATGGCGAGCGTCAGCGCCACGAACGCGCCATGGAATTCATTCCAGAAACGCCCCAACTCAGTGCTGCCGAATCCCAGCGGCCGCCAGGCATCGCGAAACGCAAACCAGGCGATCGTGGCGCCGATGAAGATGGACTGGAAGATGGTCTTGAGCTTGCCGCCGCCGTCCGCCGCAATGACCACCCCTCGGCGCGACGCCCACCAGCGAAAGAGCGTCATCGCGAGTTCGCGGCCCAGGAGCAGGGCGCAGACCCAGAGCGGGATGCTGCCCCAGACGGGAATGTCGTACAGGTCGCGGCGCTCCGAGGAGATCCAGTAGATCGGGATCAGGGTGGCCAGCAGCAGCAGCTTGTCCGCGATGGGATCCAGCAGGGTGCCCAGATCGGTGACCTGCCCGCGGGCGCGGGCCAGCCGGCCATCGACGACATCAGTGACCGCGGCGGCGATGAAGATGGCCAGCGCCAGGAGCTTGGGCCAATACCCCTGGATGAAGGGGAGCAGGGCCACGACCGGCGTGATGAGGATGCGGCCGACCGTCAGGATGTTGGGCAGGGTCCACTGCACGGCGGTCAGCCCAGCGACTTGAGCACGAGCTTGCTGATGGCCCGAAGGGTGTCGAACACCCCGTCCCCCCGCACCGCGACCCCCTCGAAGTACGGCACCCGCTCCATCCAGACGCCGTCCACCTGCTCAATGAGAAATTCCCCGGGACGGTCGGGATCGACGGTCTGGCGCTGCCGGGCCGGATCTTCCACCGGCCACCCGGGATTGAGATTCTGCTGCAGCTCGGCGACCGGGGCGGCGTTCGGAAGGTCGCGCTTGTTGTACTGGATCACGAAGGGCAGTCGGGTCAGGTCATAGCCGTGCTGCACCATGTTGTCGTACAGGTTCTGCATGGACTCGATATTGGCTTCCATCCGCTCGATCTGGCTGTCCCCCACGAACACCACGCCATCCACCCCCTTGAGGATCAGCTTGCGGGAGGCGTTGTAGTACACCTGGCCAGGCACGGTGTAGAGATGAAAGCGGGTCTTGAAGCCACGAATGGAGCCGAGGTCCACCGGCAGGAAGTCAAAGAACAGGGTGCGCTCGGTCTCGGTGGCCAGAGAAATCATCTTCCCTTTCGAGGCCGGAGCGACCTTTTCATAGATATACTCGAGATTGGTGGTCTTCCCGCCCAGGCCAGGGCCGTAGTAGACCAGCTTGCAGTTGATCTCACGTGAGGCGTAGTTGATCAGCGACATGCCAGGGTGCCTTCAGCGGCCGAAAAGTTTGTCAATTTCATCGGAGGCCTCGCCGACAAACCCGGCGTCGACCTGCGGGCGGTGGGTGTCCTCGCGCTCGAACATCTGCTGGAAGATGTCCGTCAGCTCCCGGACCACAGGACGGACCCGCAACTTGACCAGCCCGACGGTGGTCCGGGTGTCGAACAGGACCACCAGGATCACCCGGCGGGCCACATCGGCCAGATACAGCGACTCCCGCTCCCCCTGGTGAAACAGCGCCCCGAACTCTTCCTCGCCCAGCAAGCGGGCCAGCTGGTCATTGGCGCTGAAATCTGCGGCGGTCAGCGACGCAAACGCCACCGGGTCGAAGGTGGGGGGCTCACCGACGGTGGCCAGGGTCTGCCCGGTGCGATCCACCAGGATCGCCGTGCGCGCCGCCGCCTCGACCAGGAAGGTTTCGAGACGACCAGAAATTCGGCGGGCGTCCTCCTCGTGGAAGGACCAGCTGGCGGCGTGGTTCACGCGCCCCGTCCCGTCATCACAACCGAGCCTCGAACCGGTGGACCAGTGCGCCGGCGCGGCGGCGCAGGGCCGGTTGGGTTTCCCAGCGAAGGTAGTCCTGAAGGAGTCGAATCGTCTCAAGTCCGGGCCGTCCGGCCAGGTACCCGAGCGCGGCGGTCCGCCGGGACGGGCGGCGGCTGAACAGGTCTGCCCGGTGCTTCCGCTGCCGTCCCTGGGCCGCAGCCCAGCCCAGCAGCACCCCCGCGAGGGTGGCGCCACCAATGAGCATCAGGTTACGAGACCGGTTCATGGCACCTCCTGCCGGGCCCGCAGCGCGTGGGCCAGGGTCACCCCGTCGACATACTCCAGGTCGCCGCCGACCGGCAGCCCCCGCGCCAGCCGCGTCACCAGGATTCCGCGGTCGGCCACCATCTGCTGGATGTAGGTGGCAGTCGCCTCGCCCTCCAGCGACGGATTCGTCGCCAGGATGAGCTCGCGCACCTCATCCTCCTGGACCATCGCGTCGAGCAGGTCCAGCCGCAACGACTCGGGCCCGACGCCTTCGAGCGGCGAGAGCCGGCCGCCCAGGACCAGATAGCGGCCCCGAAAACCGGTGGAGCGCTCCACGACTTCCAGCGAGGCGGCATCCTCCACCACGCACACGATGGTGCCGTCGCGGGCCGGGTCGCTGCAGATTCCGCACCGCTCCGATTCCGTCAGGTTGCCGCAGCGGCCACACGGCCGCACCCGCTCTGCCACCGTCACCAGCGCCTCGGCCAGCCGGGTCGCCTGCGCGGTTGGCTGCTGCAGCAGGTGGTAGGTCAACCGATGGGCGGTCTTCCTCCCGATACCCGGGAGGCGGGCCAGCTCGGTGACCAGGTTCTCGATGGCGGTCACGCGATCAAGGGGAAGGAAATCCCGGGGCGGGCTGCACCTTCTGCATCTCGTTGGTCGCCAGCTCCGCTGCCCGGCGCTGCCCCTCGGCAATGGCCGAAAGCACCAGGTCGGAGAGCAGCTCCGCATCCCGGCCGGCAAACGCCTCGGGCGCAATCTCCAGCTTCCGCACCACCCCGCGCCCGTCCACCGCGGTCCGGACCAGGCCGGCCCCCGCGGTGGTTTCGATCAACCGCTCCGCAAGCTCCGATTGGAGCTGCTGGAGGCGGCCCTGCACCTGCTGGCCCAACTGGAACAACTGCTGCAAATCAGCCATATGCCCACACGCCCGGCCTAGTAGCCCTTGGGGGAATCATCGATGACCTCTAAATCTAACTCCGTTGCGGCCAGATCGAGCAGCGGATCGATCCGGCGGAAACGCTCCAGCTTTTCGGCCTTCAGGGCCTCCCCGGAGAGCCGGCGCGGCCGCGCCGCCGGCGAATCTGGCTCGGTGGCCGCTCCACCAAAGCGGACACTGACGGCCGCCCCGACCCGGGCCTGGATGAGTTCCTGCACCAGCGCACGCTGCCGTTCAACCCCCTCGCGCATCACTGTCGCCTCGGGGGCAAATTCGAGGGTGACCGCCGGCGGATCGACCGCCACGACCTGGGCCACCGCCAGCGCCTCGCCCAGCAGCACGCTCTTCCCTTTGGCCGAGAGCACCAGGTCGGGCCAAGCGCCCTGAAGGCCCGCCAGCGTGAACGGCACCGGGTCGGTGGCGGGCGACAACACTCGGGGTGGCGGCTCCCCCTGCGGACCCGCTGTCCCACTGTCCCGCTGTCTTGCGGTCCCGCTGACCCGCTGACCCGCCGCTGCTCCGGTGCCTCCGCTGCCCCCGCTGCCAGCCGCCCCCCCTGCCGCCCGGAGCACCTGCTCCAGGTCCACGATCCGGTCGAGCATGGCCCAGCGCAGCAGCAGCGTCTCAACCGTCAATCGCGGATGGGCGCCCCGTCGGATGGCCGTCTCGGATTCCGCCAGCAGCCGAAGCATCCGCAACAGGTCCTCGGGCCGGAGCCGAGCCTGGGCATCCGCCACCACCTGCCGCTGGCGCTCGGTCAATTCCTCCGCTTGACCTCCGAAATGGGCCACCAGGACCGCCCGCAGCAGGTCGGCCACCCCGGTCATGAACTCCACCAGGTCTGCGCCAGCCTCCATGAGCTGGTCCACCAGCGGGAAGACCCGGGCTGGCTCCCGGTCGGCCACCAGCGAGAGCACCTCCCCGTGGAGGGCGTCGCCCTGCAGGCCCAGCACCTCGCGCACCCGCTCGGCGGTCACAGGTCCATCCCCGAAACTGAGACACTGGTCGAGCACCGAGAGGGCGTCGCGCATCCCCCCGTCTGCGTACCGCGCGATCAGGAGCAGGGCGTCGTCCTCGGCATCCAGCTGCTCGGCCGTCAGGACAGTGCGCAGATGATCGCGAATGGCCTTGGGGCCAATCCGCCGGAAGTCGAACCGCTGCAGGCGCGAGAGGACCGGTGCCGCGGTGTTGGCAATCTTCTGGGGTTCGGTGGTGGCGAAGACGAAGACCACGCGCGGAGGGGGTTCCTCGAGGATCTTGAGCAGCGCGTTCCACGCCTCCCGGGTGAGCATGTGGGCCTCGTCCACGATGTACACCTTGTGGTGTCCGTCCTGGGAGGCGGCGTACATCGCCCGTTCGCGCAAATCCCGGGCATCGTCGACGCCGCGGTTGCTGGCCGCGTCGATTTCCACCACGTCCAGGTTGGCCGATCCACCCCAGACCCGCTCGCAGCTGGTGCACTCCCCGCAGGGCTCCCCGGTGGGGTGGGCCAGATCACGGCGCTCGCAGTTGAGCGCCATGGCCAGGATCCGGGCGGCCGTGGTCTTGCCCACCCCGCGTGGCCCGGTCAGGAGGTAGCCGTGACCGACCCGATCCTTGGCCACCGCGCCTCGGAGGGCGGCGGCGACGTGGTCCTGCACCAGCAGGTCGGCAAATTTGCGGGGGCGATAACGACGGGCAAGCGCGATGGTCATGGTGGTAAGGTAGGGCCGAACTGGGGCAGGCGGGAGGGCGGCAGAAAAGCAGTTGCCCCAGGCGACCCGAAGCGACACTGGACATCGCTTAGCGCTGCTACCGTTAGGTCCTGACGCGATTCGCGCGCCAGCATCCTTCGGACCTGGGGCAGGTCCAATATACGCGCACCGGCCTGCGGCCGGGAGGGGAACTGTACAATCCCGTGATGGGGACGCTTCCCGGCATGGTGGGCGGGAACTGTACAACCCCGCTGGGAGGAGAGTTCCCAGCAGGGTGGGCGGGAACTGTACGATTCCGTGTGGGTGAAAGATCCGTTCATGGCAAGCGGGAAAAGCTTGTCCCGCTCACCATACACCGAGCGCACCCGGACACGACGCTGTACAGTTCCCGCTCACCATACACGGAGTCCTCCCGGACTCGGTGCCGTACAGTTCCGGCGCGTCAGCGCCCGGGCCCAAACAGTATGGCGTTGTTCACCATGCCGGCCGCGCCGCGCCAGAACGCCCGGAACAGCGGGTTCTGAGCAAACACGACGGCGGTGCCCTGGCCGTGGGACTCCACCGAGGCCCAGGCGGTATTGGCCAGGAACCGCTCGGTATTACCAGGCCAGGTGTGCCCGCTCACCACGTTGTTGACGGGACCCAGCACCGCCACGTTGTCGCCGCGGCGCGAAGGCATCATGAACCAGCTGCCGTTGATCGGCACGGCGAGCTGGTCCTGGGTGTAGCCGATCGTGATCCAGTGCGTCAGGTCGAGGGTGGCCCTGGCAATCAGCCCCGGCACCGACTCGGGCCGGTCGGCAGCCGTTGGGGAGACGATGGGGCTGCCGGGCCGCGCGCTGGGACTGAGGGTGGTATCCGCAGGAGGCGTCGGCTTGGGGCTGCTGCCTTCCTCCGGCTCCCCCACCCCTCGAATCGCAGCCAGATCGAGTTCCTTGCGTGCCAGAAGTTGCGCACCTCCGCCCCAGGCGATCACCGCTCCCCCGTCCCGGACCCAGGCTTTGAGGCGGTCGGCGGCCGGCTGGAGGCTCCGCCACATCGTGCCTGCGTTGCCCTCTGGAATGATCAGAATGTTGTAGTCGTTGAGATCCACCCGACCGAGCGCGGCCAGTTCGATCGGGACGACCGACAACTGCATTTCGCGCTCCAGATAGAACCAGGCATCCCCGAACCCGGTCTGGCTGACCCCGTCGCCGCCAGCGAGGAGAATCTTCGGGGCGTGCAGGGGGACGACGGCGGAGCTGCCGATGCCGAACTGTCCCCGATCGGGGAACCCGGAAGCGATCGCGGTGACGGCCACACCCATCTCCCGGGCCCGCGACGCGATCTTGTCGTGCGCGCTGGCCTCGTTGCGGCCCACCCGGATGACGAAGGTGCCGCGCGGCCAGCTGGTGCCGTCGGCGCGCAGCGTTTCCAGCGAGGCGCCGACGTTCACGCCATCCTGCATCAGCGCCATGGCAAAGCGGCTACTGAGCTGGGTGCCCCCGGCAAAGAGATATCCGGCCTGGGCCCGGCCACTCACCCCGCCAGCCAAAGCCGCAGGCGTACCCGTGACCGGCTCACCCACGACCGGCGTGACGTCTTCGGTCCAGTAGCCCTCCAGACCCATCGTCAGGGGCAACGACCACGCCGTGACATCGTAGAACTCATACCCCTCCCGGCTGCCGCCCTCGCCGCGCCGGCGGTTCCGCTCGAAGATGTCGTACTGCCGGCGCACGAACTCCGGATCAAGGGCGGGATCGGGCTCCAGAATCGCGGTGGCCAGGCGGGCCTGCGGCTGGGCCAGATCGATCACATAGCTGCCGGCGGCGAAAGTCCGCCGCCCGGCCGCACCGCCCGCCAGATAATCATGGGCGGTGGCGGAGGCGAACGGCTCGGTCGCCCGGGTCACCTCGATTCGCTGTCGCGTCATGAGCCGCAGGAAGTTGGCCAGCCGTGCCGGATCGCCGGTCGGCGCAATCACCACTCGCTTGAACGGGCGGGTCCGCGCCTCCGCCATCCCGGTGACACGGAAGGCGTGGAACCGCTGCAGCGCATCGGCGCTCCCGGCAGCCAGCGTGGCCAGCGTCGCCATCGAGGCCACGTAGTGCCGCGCAATCGCCTCGCCAAACGTGGTCACCGTGCCGTCGGACTTGCGGATCCGGATCCCCGGGCCCCCGTCGGTCTCGAAGGTCATGCCGATGGCGCCGTTGAGCGACGGCCAGCTGTCCCAGTAGCCCGGGTAGTGCAGGTCAAAGTTTGCGCGCACGAAATAGGGCCAGCCGTAGCGATCAAACGCGGCAGCGTTGCCCCGGCCAATCTGTTCCACCGCGTCCTTGCTGGACTGTGGCACATTGAAATTCACCGGCAGCGCCCAGGGCGGAAAATGGAACTGCGGCGTCGTGCTGTGCAGGTCCACGAACACCTGCGGATGCCACTTGAGGACCGCGCTGGTCACCGCCTGCGTCTCGGCCTGGGACTGGGCCAGGACGTCGCGATTCATGTCGAACCGATAGTGGTTGAACCGGGCCGAGATGCTCCAGGGCGGGGAGTGCTCCATCGCGGCAGGCTCGTCGGTGGACACCGCGACCGAATTGTTCCAGGCGGCGAGCCGCTCGTGGCCGTCAGGATTCATGGTTGGATTGAGGATCACGATTGTCTGGCGCAGGATGGCAAGGGTGGCCGGCTCGTTCGAGGCCAGCAACTGAAAGGCCGTCTGCATCACCGCCTCGAATCCCGCCGGCTCGGCGCCGTGAATCGAGTGCGATAGCATGGCCACCGCCGGGGTACGCGCGGCGATCTCCGCGGCCTGCGCCGCGCTGGTGCCCCGCGGATCGGCCAGCCGGTCCAGGTCGGCACGGATCTCATCGAGCCGCCGGATGTTCTCGGGGGCGGAAATGATCAGCAGCCGCATTTCCTTTCCCTCGACCGTCCGCCCGATCACCTCGGTCCGGACTCGATCGGGGGCAGCCGCGATCAGCCGGTCCAGGACCGCCCGCTGCTGGTGGAACATCGTGTGCCGGGCCCCAAGGGGTGCGCCGAGCAGCGAGTCGGGTCGGGGAACCGCGGCGGCGTAGGGCCCGCGGTCATACCAGTCAAAGCGCTGCTGCCCCGCGAGCGGGGCGGCGTGGGCCACCAGGGAGAGGACAAGAACCACGGAAGCAGTGCGCATGGGGGCCGGGGGTTGGGGGGGAAAAGTGGTCCAAAGGTAAGCGAGCGATCGGGCGGGCGCCTAGCTAGCGGCCGCCCATGCTGGTGCGTTGTTCCCGCTGCAAAGCGCGGAGCTCCCAGGTCTCCGCCACGATGCCGCCGAGCAGGAAGACCAGCGCCGTGTAGTACATCCAGAGGATGAACAGCAGGATCGCCCCGACGTTGGCATCGAGGCTCATCCGCGCCTCGCCTAGAAAGTAGGCCACGTAGAGGCCGAACAGGCGCTTGGCCACCTCGAACCCGATGGTCGAGAATCCCGCCGCCAGCAGCGCCGCCCGCTTGGTGGTCCGGCGGGGCGAGGCCCAGCGGTACAGGTTGTAGAACAAGATGACCAGGAACAGGAGCGCCACCAGCTCGCCCAGCAGCTGCCCAACGCCGGTCAGGAAAAACGCCAGCGCGGGTACCTCCCCGGCCGTCCAGGCCTGCAGCACCACCAGGCCGGCGCTCAGGACCACGCTCCCCACCAGCAGGAGGAAGGTCAGCACCAGCATCGCCAGGTCGCGCCCCTTGGCTCGCACCCATGACCCGATCCAGTTCCCTCGCGTGGGGCGCACCGCAGAATCGAAGACCCAGCTCAGCGAAGTCCGGATCCCCCCGAAGAGCCGGGACCCGGCCAGCAGAAATACCGGAACCAGCACCAAGGGGAAGGTCCAGCCGAAGTCGCGGATCTTTTCCAGCAGGACCTGGATGACGCGGAAGGTGTCCCGACCCGGGGTGCCGGCCTCACTGGGGAAGAACCGCTGGAAGAGGAGGGCCAGGTCCACCTGCGTGGTGCCGATCGTCGCCTCCAGCAGCGCGCCGAGCGCGGCGAGCAGGATCAGCAGCAGCGGTACCGCCGCGACTAGCGCGTCGAAGGTCAGGGCGCTGGCCAGAAAGGGGACGTTGGCTTCATCGGCAGCCTGGAGCACCCGGCGGACAAACCCGCCGAGCGAGCGGTACCACCCCGGATCCCGGGGAGGTCGGTTCAGGCGACCGGCTCCTCTTCCACGTCGTCCCGGTTGCGGCGCCGGCGCCGGGCCCGAGCCTGCTGGAGGCGGTGGTCCAATTCCTCCCGGGCGCTCAATACCGGCTCCTCGGCCTCCTCCTCCTCCTCCTCCTCAAGCAGCGCCTCATCCCCGGCCTCCTCCCCACCCTGCTCGCCGCCCCAACGCTCCACCTGATGGCGGATCCCCTCGGCCCCCTCCTCGATCCCCTCCACGATGGACTCCAACTGCCCCTCGGCCTGCTCCTTCAAGTTCCCCAGCCGGCGTCCCAGCTCCCTGCGGGTCCGTGCCCCACTGCGCGGGGCAAGGAGGAGCCCAAGGCCGGCGCCCAGCGCAGCCCCGATCACGAACCAGCGGAAGCCGCCCCCGCCCGTGTCCCGCTCGATGTAGACGACACGTTCCTCGGAGTCCCGATTACGAAATCCCATTTTGTCCCCCTATTCCCCGGCGTCCGGGTCATCCTCGGCAAGCGAGGCTATCTGCAAAAGTGAGCCATGGTGCTGAAGTGGTGCCGAAACGAATCGTCGCACCAGGTCGGCCGTGCCGGCAATGGCGAGCTGTTCGAACAGGAACGCAAAGGTCTTTTCCAGGTCCGCGGCGATGGCACCGCGGGTGGCATCGGGCAGGTCCCAGAACTCCCGCTTGAACGGGCCGATGGCCCGCTTGCGTGCCCGGTAGTAGAACTGTTCCGGGGTGTCGTCTGCCTTCCGGTCCCCATCGGCGTTGGTATCCAGCCAGGCCAGCACCCGGGTGCGGAGGTCGCTGGGGAGCGCCGGGTGATCGAACACGATATTCTGGAAGTTGGTGGCCAGGTGGATCTCTGCGGTCTCCACCCTGGCGAAGTTGCCAAAGGCGTTCGACGGCAGCGTGCTGGCCCCATGCTGGACGGCTCCGGCCATGCCGTACCCTCGAGCGGCCACCGACAGCGCTTCCAGAGCATCGAGGTCGAGCTTCACATCGGCGATCGAGCCGTCAGGCAACACCACGCCGCCATGGCTGGTGCCGGTCTGGACCGAGATCTTGCTGATGCCCACACTCTGCCCCCGGGCCACCAGGGCCCGCTCGAAGCCAGCCATGAACGCGTGCAGCTCCGCCACCGTGCTGTTCTTCATCCCCACCTCGCCGATCTCGGCCCCGACCGAGACCGTGACCCCGACCGGCTCATGCTCGCGGATGAAGGCCGTGATCTCCGCCGCGTGCTCAAAGTTAAGCCGCTGCTGCTCTTCCAGCGAGGCGTGGCCCAGGTCGACCAGGGTGGAGGTGTCGACATCGACGTTGTAGAACCCGGCCGCGATCTCCTCGGCGATCAGCTTCTTCACCTCGCCCACTTCACCGGTCGGGTCGGAGTGGTACTTCTTGGGGTTCACCTGGCAGTGATCGCCCTGGATGAACAGCGGCAGCCGGTACCCCTCGCGCAGGGCCGCGGCAATCATCACCGCGACGTACTCGGCCGGTCGCTGGTCGGTATAGGCAATTTCGGAGCGGGCAATCTCCAGCAGGATCGTACCGGCGTCCGCCTTGAGCGCCGCCCGGAACACTGCCCGGGCAGTGTCGTAGCCAAGCATGCGGATGTTGATGGCCGGCACGGTGAAGCCGCCGCACTCGCCGCGCCCGCGGGCCAGATAGAGGTCATGAATCGAGGCGGGACGAACGCCAACCGCCTGGCCCAACTCCCAGACCAGCCAGCGCGCCGCTGACCGCTCAGCGCCCTTTCCAAAGACCGCTCGCCGGACCAGTGCATCCATCGTCGGGGATCGGAGCACCGATTCGTCCTCAATTGCCACTCCCTCCCCGTCCGCGACTACTACCCCGCCGAACAGGTCCAGCATCGCCGTTCTTGCATCTCGCATGGTGCAAACCCTTGCGCTGTGGGGACCTCCGACCATTGCGGCAATCTACCCGCCCGTCGGAAACCCGTCAAACAATCGCCGCTCGGTCCGATTGCGGAAAAGCGGCGGATGCCGAGGCACAGATAGCGTGAAACGTGTCAAGTTGTCAACATTGGATTCCGTACCGCGCGCAATGTGGAGCAGGTGGGCGCCGGAATCACGGAATGTGGAGTGACCGGCTCCGCCGGAACTGATGACTGCTGCGGCTCTTGCGGCTGCTGCTCCACACAATTCGTGGTTTTCCCATGTGGACAATCCGCGAAATCCACAGGATTGTGGAGCAAGTCACGGCGCCACTTTGCGGACGCCTGGTGGTACAAATCCGTTACCATCAATGTGGGCAAGTGCGTGGACAGTTCCAATTCGTGGCGCGGCACCTTGAGGGCAGCGTGGATAATGGCTATCAACAAACTCGATCGTGTCCAGGCCTATATTCGTTTGAACGCATGTAAAGCCGTGACACCTCTGCCCCCGCCCTCCCAGCCACCAGTTCCCTATTCCCTATTCCCTGCTTTTCATTCCATTACATTCCTTCACCCTCAACCAGAACGCCACCATTTGCCGACCGACGTACGCCGCACCAAGATCGTAGCCACCCTGGGACCTGCCTGGACCACTCCCGCCCAGATGCATCAGCTGCTTGACGCCGGGGTGAATGTGGTCCGCATCAACGCCTCCCACGGGACCCCGGAGGAGCGGAGCGGATGGATTCGCGACCTGCAGGCCGTCCAACGGGATCGCTCCACCGCCTCGGCCATCCTGGTGGACCTTCAGGGCCCCCGGATCAGGGTGGGGGCCCTGACGGCTCCGCTCGTGTTGATTTCGGGCGCGCAAGTGGTCTTCGCCCCTGAAGCGAGATCGGAGTCCGGCGAGATCCCCACCACCTACGAAGACCTGGCCGGGGACGTCCGCACCGGATCCCGGATCCTGCTTGACGACGGGCTCATGGCAGTCACCGTGACCCGGGTCCAGGCCGACCGGGTCCACGCCACCGTAGTCCACGGCGGCACCCTCAAGTCCAGCAAGGGGATGAACCTGCCGGGTGTCGAGGTCAGTGCCCCCGCCATCACGGACCGCGACCGCGAGGAGGCGATCCGCGCGGTGGCGCTCGGGGTCGATTACATCGCCCTGTCGTTCGTCCGCCGTCCCCAGGACATGGTCGAGCTCCGCCGGCTGGTGTCGCAACCGATCCGACTGGTGGCGAAGATCGAGAAGGACACCGCCCTGCAGCATCTCGAGGGGATCCTTCAGGTTTCCGACGCCATCATGGTGGCTCGTGGCGACCTGGGCGTGGAGCTCCCGTTTGAACAGGTGCCGCTGGCGCAGAAGCACCTGATCCGGGAGGCCAATCGCCACGGCAAGCCAGTCATTACCGCCACCCAGATGCTCGAGTCGATGATCAGTGCCCCCAGGCCCACCCGAGCCGAGGCCTCTGATGTGGCCAACGCGATCCTGGATGGCACCGATGCCCTGATGCTGTCGGCTGAGACCGCCGTGGGCAAGTACCCGGTGGAGGCGGTCAGCGCCATGGACCGGATCGCCCGCGAGGTGGAGCACCAACGCTCGATCAGCACCGGCGCCGACCTCTTCACCGCCCTGCCCCCCCAGCAGGCCCATGCGGCCATTCGGACCGAGGACGCCATCTCCGTCGGCGTCCGCGCTGCCGTCAGCATGCTCAATGCCCCGATCATCGTCTGCTTCACGTCGAGCGGCTTCACGGCGCGGACCGTCGCCTCGTATCGACCTGGCGTGCCGATTTTCGCCATGACCCCGGAGCCCGAGACCTTCCGGCAGCTGGCCCTGGTCTGGGGAGTGGTCCCCGTGATCTCGGAGCGATTCCCGACCTACATCTCGATGTTCGAGGTGGCCCGGGAGCGGCTCCTGGCCCTGGGACTGGCGGAACCGGGGGACCGCGTGGTGGTCACCGCCGGGGTGCCCTTCGACCAGCCCGGGACGACCAACCTGCTCAAGATCGAGGTGGTGTAGACGGCGGGAACTGTACGACGCCGATGCGAGGCAAGACTCTTGGCAGGGTGGGCGTTTCGGAAATGAGCGGGGCCGTACAATTCCCGCCCACCTTGCTTGGAGCTGAAAGGCTCACCGGGTCATACAGTTCCCGCAGTCGGAGTACCTTTGAGCATGCGCCTGACCTTCCTCGGCACCGGGACCTCATTCGGGGTTCCGCAGATCGGCTGTGAATGCGCGGTTTGCCAGTCCGCCGATCCGCGGGACCTTCGGACCCGCACCGGTGTGGTGGTGGAACAGAACGACACCCGCCTCCTCATCGACACCCCTCCAGAACTGCGACTGCAGCTCGTGGCCGCCGGCATCCGCGATGTCGACGCCGTGCTCTACACCCACGAGCACGCCGATCACACCCACGGCATCGACGATCTCCGGGTCTTCTCCCTGCAGCACCGCCGGCCACTGTCGCTCTATGGCCCCGCCGAGACGATGGCCAACCTGCGCGCCTCCTTCCCCTATATTTTCGATGACGACCATCAGGTCTATGCCGGGACCTCGAAACCGCTGCTCTCGCTCCATCCGATTCCCGCGGGTGTGCCGGCTTCCATCGCGGGCATCGAGGTGCTGCCGATCGCCTTCGAGCACGGCCACGCCACCGTCTTCGGGTACCGCTTCGGGCCGCTGGCCTATGTCACGGACGTCAAGGCGATCTCTCCCCAAGCCATGGCGATGCTGAAGGGGGTGCGGGTGCTGGTGCTCAACGCCCTCTGGTGGCGATCCCACCCGACCCATTTGAGTATTGATGAAGCGGTCGCTGCCGCGAGGGCCGTCGGTTCGGAGCGCACCTACTTGACCCACCTGACCCATGAAACCGGCCACGCCGACCTGTTGGCTCGCCTGCCAGCGTCGGTCGAGCCGGCCTACGACGGACTGACTGTGGAGATACCGGAATGAAGCTCTACTACGGACGGATGCTGGCGCGGAACCTCGATGGCGTGCATGGCCTGACCCCCGAACGCCTGCAGGCGCTGGTGGGACGGTTCCCCGCCGTTCTCGACGAAATCCGGGGCCACCGCGCCAACGGTGAATACGGCTTCATGGACCTCGGCGCCCAGGACGCCACCGTCGCTTCGATCGTCCAATTTGCCGAAGGCGCCGGCCAGGCCCACGACCACCTGATTGTCCTGGGAATCGGTGGCTCATCCCTCGGAGCAAGGGCCCTGGTCGGGGCACTCCGGAAGCCAGCCTGGAACGAGCTCCACGACGAGGCCCGCGAGTTCTACCCCAGGATCACCATCCTCGAGAACGTGGACCCCACCAGCATCGCCGCCGCGCTGGGCCGGATCGATCCGCGAAGGGTGCTGGTCAATGTCGTCAGCAAGTCAGGGGGCACCGCCGAGACCCTGGCCCAGTACCTCGTGGTGCGGGGTTGGCTGGACGACGCCCTGGGCCCCGAAGTGGCCGCGAAGCACCTGGTCTTCACCACCGACCCCACCGTCGGGCCGCTCCGGGCCATGGCGAGGGCGGAGGGAATTCCCACCCTCGATGTCCCCCCGGCGGTGGGTGGCCGGTTCAGCGTGCTGAGCCCGGTGGGCCTGCTGCCGGCCGCACTGGTTGGGATTGATGTCCACGGGCTCATCCGGGGGGCCCAGAAGGCGCTGGAACGGGCCCAGGAGCCCGATCTGCTGGCCAACCCTGCCGGGCTATATGCTGCCATGCTCTGGGCCGCAGACACCGCCCTGGGGGCCCGAATTCACGTCCTGATGCCGTATTCCGACCGGCTCCGGGACCTCTCCGAGTGGTATCGCCAGCTCTGGGCCGAGAGCCTGGGCAAGAAGATCGACCGGCGTGGCCGGCAGGTCTTCCTCGGCCCCACCCCGGTGGGCGCCGTGGGAGCCACCGACCAGCACAGCCAGGTCCAGCTCTTCATGGAAGGACCCCACGACAAGGTGGTGACTTTTGTCAGGGTGCAGGACCCAGGGCTGGACATCACCATTCCAGCCCGACCCGGGGTGCCCCCTGAAATGGACTACCTGGGGGGACACACCCTGGGCGGGCTGCTCCGGGCCGAGCAGAAAGCCACCGCTTCAGCGCTGGCCCGCATGGGACGGCTGCACTGCACCATTGAACTGGAGCGGCTCGACGCCGAGTCGGTGGGCGAGCTGCTGATGTTCTTCCAGCTGGCCACCGGCATGGCCGGCGCCTGGTACGGCGTCAACCCGTTCGACCAGCCCGGGGTGGAACTCGGCAAGCGGCTGACCTTTGCCGCCCTCGGGCGGCCCGGGTACGAAGTGGAACCGGCGAGTCCGGAGGATCCGGTGGTGTAGGGCGGGGAATGGGGAATGGGGGTGTGCGGAGGGATGGGGAATGACGAGTTGGGATTGGGTGTTCCCTGGGCTCTCGCCCAGGGCTCGGCCATAAGACGCCGCTTTCGCGGCTGACCGATTATCTCGTGGTGATTTGATTTGTCCCTGGGCTCTCGCCCAGGGCTCGGCCATTGGACGCTGCTTGCGCAGCTGGCCGTTCCGCTCGTGGTGATTTGATTTGTCCCTGGGCTCTCGCCCAGGGCTCGGCCATAAGACGCCGCTTTCGCGGCTGACCGATTATCTCGTGGTGATTTGATTTGTCCCTGGGCTTTCGCCCAGGGCTCGGCCATAAGACGCCGCTTCCGCGGCTGATCGATTATCTCGTGGTGATTTGATTTGTCCCTGGGCTCTCGCCCAGGGCTCGGCCATAAGACGCCGCTTCCGCGGCTGATTGATCACATCGCGGTGGCGAAAGCCACTTCCCCAGCCGAGCCCGAGGCGTGAGCCTCGGGATCACCCCGGATCGCTTCGGCGGGGTGCCGCTCATGCTGGCTCTTCACATACCGCAACGCGGCCCCGATGGCGGCGTGCCCGACACTCGTTATGGAGTATCCCTTTCCCCAGCGAAGCAGCCAAGTCGGGTCGCCGAGTCCTTCCTGGCGAGCGATAAGGGCGCTGATCGACTTCACTCTCCCGACGAATCGACCGGAATCAAACTTCGGATGCACTCGCAGCATCACATGAATGTGGCTGGCCACGACACCAACCCCAAGCACGATGGCCCGTTCCTGGGCAGCAATGCTTGGCACCAACCGATTGAGGCAGCGCGCGCGCTCGTAATCCAGCAGTAGTCCCCGGTCCCGAGTGGTCCAGACAATGTGAAGATAGATGCGGTGAACCATCCCCAACTATGCACCAGCCGCCCAGGACCCGGTAACCAGATTCGCTCAAAGATTCACCAAAGAAGCGCAGTCGCAGTCTCATTGTCCCTGGACTTTCGCCCAGGGCTCGGCCATAAGACGCCGCTTCCGCGGCTGATCGATTGTCTCGTGGTGGCGAAAGCCACCTCCCAAGGCCGAGCCCGAGGCGAAAGCCTCGGGACAAACCCACCAACGCCGCTTCCGCGGCTGATCGATTATCTCGTGGTGGCGAAAGCCACCTCCCCAGCCGAGCCCGAGGCGAGAGCCTCGGGATAACTCCCAATCGCTGCTTGCGCAGCTGGCCGTTCCGCTCGTGGTGGCG